>OIYV01000555.1_pt1 | contig 21001 bp, 18 predicted proteins | sample 1588251 | NCBI WGS metagenome assembly OIYV01 (sample SAMN03283282) | human gut metagenome | biome: human-associated habitat; material: feces | host: Homo sapiens | place: Peru | collected 2012
CGGAGATCAGTTCAAAGGTGGTGGGCATCATCACGCCCTGACGCTGCTCGCAGAAAACCCATACGTTCTTGAAGGACTGAATGTCCGCACTGTTAAAAGACATATTTTTAAGTTCCCTTCTTTCAGATTCGACAAGCATTTTAAGCACGTTTCGACCCGATAAGCGGCAATCACGTTTTTTCGCCGCGGCGTGTACGTGGCGAAAAATACCACTCGGCAAGCGGAGTGTACGAGCATGGCGAGTGCGCGCAGTCTGCCGAAATGCTCACAAAAATGCCTGCATTTTTGTGAAGTATTTTTAGATGATGTGCTTGGCGGCGAGAATGCCTGCCAGCTTGTCAGTAGTCTCCTTGCCGGAGCCTTCCAGCATCATGCCTGCGCCCTTCTGGGGAGGCGTAAAGGAGGTCAGAATGTTGGTGGGGGAGCCCGCCAGACCGATAGTGCTCTTGTCGATGAGAGGATGATCCTTCAGCGTCTCATAGGTCATGGTGACCAGCGGCTTGCTGTACGCCTCGAACGCGCCGCCAACGGACAGGTAACGGGGCTGGTTCAGCTCCTTGATGCAGGTGATCATGCAGGGGGTCTTGACCTTGATGGTCATGTAGCCGTCCTCCAGCATGCGCTTGACGGTCAGGGTGTCGCCGTCCTTGGTGATCTCGCCGGCATAGGTGACCTGGGGCAGATGCAGCTTCTCAGCGATCTGGGGGCCGACCTGTGCGGTATCGCCGTCGATGGCCTGACGGCCAGCCAGGATGAGGTCATCATTCTCGATGCCGTAGGTGTCGATGGCAGCGGCGATGATCTGGGAGGTAGCGTAGGTATCGGAACCGCCGAACTCACGAGCGGTGACCAGAACGCCCTCGTCCACGCCCATGGCCATCAGCTCACGCAGCATACCCTCTGCGGGAGGAGGACCCATGGTGAACGCCACGACCTTGCAGCCCAGCTCGTCCTTCAGAGCCAGAGCGGCCTCAACGGCGTTCAGATCGTCGGGGTTGATGATGGTCTGCATGGACGCACGGTCCAGAGTGCCATCGGGATTCACAGCGACCTTGCCGCTGGTGTCGGGAACCTGCTTTACGGTGACCAAAATCTTCATTGTCTCGTCCCTCCTCTTACAGTCCCATGTTGGCGGAGATCACGATACGCTGCACCTCGGACGTGCCCTCGTAAATTTCCGTGATCTTCGCGTCGCGCATCATCCGCTCCATGGGGAAATCCTTCGTGTAGCCGTAGCCGCCGAACATTTGCAGTGCCTTGGTGGTGGTCTTCATGGCGTGCTCGGAGCAGAACAGCTTCGCCATAGCCGCCAGCTTGGTGTACCGCCTGCCCTCGCCCTTGGCGACGGCGGCCTGGTATATGAGCAGACGCCCCGCCTCGCAGCCCAGCTCCATGTCCGCCAGCGTGAACTGTGTGTTCTGGAACTTGCTGATGGGCTTACCGAACTGAACGCGGCTCTTGGTGTAGGCGACGGCCTCCGCCAGCGCGCCCTCGGCGATACCCAGAGACTGTGCGGCGATACCGATGCGCCCGCCGTCCAGCGTCGCCATGGCGATGGAAAAGCCCCTGCCCTCCACGCCTAAGAGATTCTCCTTGGGAACGATGCAGTCCTGGAACACGATCTCGGCGGTGGGACTGCCGTGGAGTCCCAGCTTTTCCTCGTGCTTGCCCACGGAGAAGCCGGGGAAGCCGCTCTCCACAATGAAGGCGGAGATCCCCTTGGTGCCCTTGCTCTTGTCGGTCATGGCGAACACCACGAACACGTCCGCCACATAGCCGTTGGTAATGAAGATCTTGGAGCCGTTCATCACGTAGTGGTCGCCCTCCAGCTTCGCCTCCGTCTGTCCCTTGGAGGCGTCGGAGCCGGCGTTCGGCTCCGTCAGGGCGAACGCGCCCACATGGTGCCCGGTGGTCAGCATGGGCAGGTATTTTGCCTTCTGCTCGGCGGTGCCGTAGGTCATAATGGGGTCGCAGCACAGACCGTTGTGGGTCGCCACGATGTCGCCGGTGGAGGCGCACTGCTTGCTCAGCTCCTCGATGCACAGTGCGCTTGCCAGCGGGTCGGCACCCGCGCCGCCGTACTCCTTGGGCACGCACATACCCATGACGCCCAAATTGAACAGCTTCTCGATGTTGTCGCGGGGGTACTCGCAGGTGCGATCCGTCTCCGCCGCGATGGGCTTGACCTCCCGCTCGGTGAACTCCGCCATCATTTTGCGGATCAGCTGATGCTCACGGCTCAAATTGAAATCCATAGTCGTTCTCCTATTTTATTCCTTAATAGTGTTCGGTCACAGGGGCATCCAGCTGCCGCTGGCGGTGGCCAGCAGCTTGCCGGTGGCGGCGTCGGTCAGCTCCGCCCGCTGGCGGATGAGGCTGCGCCCCGCCTTGACGATGTAGACGGTGAGGTATACCTCCATGCCGTAGTCCACGCCCCGGAGGAAGGATACCGTCATATCCGTGGTGGTGGCTTCGTTGTCCCCGGCGGTGAAGTTCGCCACCACGCCGAAGGCGGTGTCGAACATCCCGGCGATGGCACCGCCGTGGATGCCGCCCTTTTCGTTGATCTGCCACGTCTGGGTGGGAAAGGCGTAGGTGACGGTCTGGTTTTCGTAGTCGCAGGACACCAGACGCGCCCGCATTTTCTCGTCAAAGCCGCCGTCGTGCAGGTTCAGATAGTGCTCTGACTTCTCCTGCACCAGCTGGAGCCACGCTTGCTTTTTATCCATGACGCGCCTTCACTCCTGTATCCCGGCGATATTCTTCGCCAGCTTCTTCTTGCCCTGAATGTTGCCCTGCCGGGCGATCATCACCCGCTGCGCCTGGGGCGAGCCTGCGCCGTGCATGGACTCCGTGCGGTAGCCCACGGCAGCCGCGCCCAGACACATATTCTCCAGGAACCGCATCACCCGCTGGCGATCCTCCGTGCTGACGCCCTCATGGGTGGCGAAATATTTGTTGCAGATCTCGCCGATGGTCTCGCCCTCACGTCCCACCACCGTGGCGGACTTGAAGTCCGTCTCGCTGGGCATGGTGACCATCAGACCGCCGGCGATGTCCTCCGCCAGACGCACGATCTCATAGGGGAACCGGGTGACGTTCTGCTTGCACACGTTCGCCAGCAGCAGGTCGATCTGGTAGTTGCCCGCCTTGGTGGGGCAGCCCTCGCAGGAGCAGGCGATGCCGCAGGAATACAGCGTCTCGTTGAGATGGGTCATCTCAATGAGCTTGTCCTTGATATGGCTGGCCTTCTCCACGCCGTTGTACTCGGCAGCCAGTGCCGCCGCGCCGATGACCACGTCGCCCACGCCCACCTTGCAGCCGCCGTAGCTCTGGCGGTGGTAGCCGGCGAAACGCTCCACCATCATACCGGCGAACTCGTACTCGCCGTTGAGGAAGATATACTCATTGGGGATAAACACGTGGTCGAGGACCACCAGTGCCTCCTGCCCGCCGAATTTGGCGTTGCCCACGTCGATGCAGCCGTCCTCCATTTTGCGGGTGTCACAGGACTGGCGGCCGTAGATCATGTACAGTCCCTCGGCGTCGGTGGGGCAGGCGAAGGACACGGCGTAATCCCTGTCCGCCTCGCCCATGGCGATGGTGGGCATGAAGATATGCCAGTGGCTGTTGATGGAGCCGGTCTGGTGGCATTTCGCGCCGCAGACCACAATGCCGTCATCGCGGCGTTCCACCACGTGGACGTACATATCCGGGTCGGTCTGCTCGTGGGGTGCCTTGGAGCGGTCGCCCTTGGGGTCGGTCATGGCACCGTCCACGGTCAGATCGTTGTCCTGCACGCAGACAAGGAATTTCTTGAAGTTCTCGTGATAGCTCGTGCCGCACTTCTCGTCAATCTCGTAGGTGGTGGAGTACACGGCGTTGAACGCGTCCATGCCCACGCAGCGTTGGAAGCAGGAGGCGGTCTTTTGCCCCAGCAGACGCTGCATTTTCACCTTCTTCACCAGATCGTCGGCGGACTGGTGGAGGTGGGTAAAGCGGTTGATCTTCCGCCCCGTCAGGCTGGAGGTGGCGGTCATCAACTCCTCGTACCGGGGGTCCTGCGCCAGCGCGTAGGTCATCGCCACGCAGTTGATGGAGGGACGGATCATGGGGTGATCCACCCAGTTGTCGAGCTTCTCGCCGAACATATACACGCGGGTGTTCAGCTTACGCAGAGAGTCGATGTACTCTTTCGCGGTCATCATAGCGGGATTCCTCCTTTCTCTGTTCACAAGTTTTGAGCGCAGTAATTCTCATCTTCACCGTAGCGTTCCTTGTACGCCGCCCAAAGCTCCGCACGGAAGCTCGGGTGCGCAATATTGATCAACAGCTTTGCGCGCTCCCGCAGATTTTTGCCGCGCAAATTAGCAATGCCATATTCCGTAACAATGTAGTGCACATCCGTGCGGGGCGTTGTGACGGTGGTACCCGCCTCAAATACAGGTACGATGCGGGAGAGTGTCCCCTTCTTTGCTGTGGAAGGCATAGCGAGGATCGCTTTCCCTCCGGGCGAGAGGAACGTGCCGCGGATATAATCCAGCTGTCCGCCCACGCCGCTGAACTGCTGCGTTCCCATGGACTCGGAATTTACCTGTCCGTTGAAGTCCACCTGCAGGCAGGAATTGATGGAGACCATTTTGTTGTTCTGTCCGATGACCCAAGGGTCGTTCACATAGTCTACAGGCAGAACCTCCACCGCCGGATTGTTGTTGACAAAGTCGTATAGTCTCTGGCTGCCCATCAGAAAAGCAATAACGATCTTGCCTTTATGAATGGTCTTTTGCGCTCCGTTGATAACGCCTTTCTCGTACAAATCGATAACGCCGTCGGCGATCATTTCAGAGTGGATACCCAGATCTTTCTTATCCCCCAAGCAGCTCAGCACCGCATCAGGGATAGATCCAATACCGAGCTGCAGAGTGGAGCCGTCCTCGATCAGGCTGGCGCAATTTCTGCCGATGGCCGCCTCCACCTCTCCCACCTTTGCCGGGGGTAGGATCGGCATGGGTGTAGAGGCATCCACCAGATAGTCGATCTTGGAAATATGGATGTAGGAATCACCGAAGGTTCGGGGAAGATTCTCATTGACCTGCGCGATGACCAGCTTTGCTGACTCTGTGGCGGGCTTGGTCCCCCCGACAGACACACCCAGCGAACAGAAGCCATGCTCGTCCGGCGGTGTAACGGAGATCAATACGGCGTCTACAGGAAGTGTTCCGTCACGGAAATAGCGCGGGCACTGACCAAAATAGGTAGGTGTAAAATCCGCCAGATTGCTATTGATCTCTTTGCGATTGCTGCCGCTGGCAAACAGGCCGTTGAACCTCAGGTGGCCCTTCATCTCCGGAGCGCAGTAAGGAGAATCGTACAGCGTTACCCAGTGGATCAGCTCCACATTTTTGTACTGCTGATAATTGCGGCACAGCGCATCCACCAAGACTGGGGGCTGGTTAGCTGCATGTCCGATAAGAATGCGGCAGTCATTGGGGATGTGCGTTACTGCTTCCTCCGCCGTCACTACTTTGTCTTTGTACTTCTCTTTCCAGTTTTTCATAGGCTCCTCCCATAACGTATCTATTTTCTTTAATCCTTTTCTTATCACGCATTGTTCGTGCCTTCACTTAAATGTGTAGCAAAATGTGTGCCAACTTTCGTTGTCAATATGGCGATTATTCTGTTATTTTTTTGTCAAAACCACAAATGACCCTATTTCCCCGCACCCACCTGCAAAACTTGCACACTGCTGTTCACCCAGACAAAAAGCACGCTCGTCTCACAAATGAGACGAGCGTGCCGCCATTTATCCACATTTTCTCAGCGAAACCAACCCCCGGAAGGATCGTTCACCTTGCGTCTGTCTCATTTTTGGCACAATTGCCGCATTATTGAGACACTAATTGCGGCGGGGTCAACTGTCCGCCGGAGTATTGACACTCTCTCCATACTTGCTCTCTAATGCTTTCAATCGCCGTGCATAGGTGGATGCGGATACCTGCAGCAGCTCAGCCGCCTTGCGCACGCTCCCGCCCTTGCAATAAGCATCCTGATAGAGATGCAGTTCTATCCTCTCCATATATTCTGTCATGTTAAAGCTCTCCGTCTGCTCCGGCAGCAGTATGCTTTTCCCCTGCTGCGGGACGCTTGCCAGCCTTTCATAAGACAGGATGTCGCTCGGTTCAATGACGGATGAATCACTCATAATCACCGCTTCTTCCAGAACATTCTTCAGCTCCCGGATATTTCCCGGCCAGCCATAGCCTTTAAGCTGTTGGTAGGCATGCGAAGACAAACGTTTGTTGGTGCCGTGTTTTTCGTTGAACACCTGCAGGAAGTGCGTCGCCAGCGGGACAATATCTGCTCGACGTTCCCGCAGCGGCGGTACATGAATAGGCACCGAGCTGAGGCGGTAATACAGATCCTCGCGGAACGTTTTTTCTGCCACCATTTTCTGCAGATTACCATTTGTGGCGGAGACGAACCGTACATCCATTTTAATGGGCTTGTTGCCGCCCACGCGGTAGAACTCCTGCTCCTGAAGCACGCGCAGCAGCTTTACCTGCATGTCCAATGACAGTTCTCCCACCTCATCTAAAAATATGGTTCCGCCGTTGCCCAACTCCAGCAGTCCCTTGTGACCCTCGGCACGCGCACCTGTAAACGCGCCCTTTTCGTAACCAAACAGTTCACTTTCGATCAGGCTCGCTGCGATCGCGCCGCAGTCGATGGTCAGGAATGGCTTATCCCTGCGGTCACTGTTGCGGTGGATGAATTTGGCAAACTCTGACTTTCCTGTGCCCGTCTCGCCGGTGAGCAGAACGCCGATATTTGCCATAGCCGCTTTCTTTGTGCGGCGCAGCACTGCCAGCGTCGTCTTGTCATTCGCTATGATCTGGTGATCCTCCAACAGCACGCTCCGAATGTTCTGCAGCTCCTGCAGATAACTGCTGGCACGCATTTTTTCCTGCTCCAGCTCCACCTGCAGCTGCGTGATCTCGTTGAAATCACGGTTGCTCGATACGATGAACATGATCTTTCCGTTACGCCACACCGGCTTGCTGGTGGTAAAACTCTTGCGTCCGGTGCGGTAGTGGATCTGCTCCAGCGTGGCCTCACGCCCCGTTTTAATCACTAACAGGGTGGACGACCTGGAGATCACATCCCCCTGATAGTCCCGCATATTGCGCCCTATGATCTCTTCGCGTTTCGTCCCGCTGAGCTTTTCATATGCTTTGTTTACCATCAAGATGGTCCCGTCACCATCCGTAACGAAAAATGTATCCGGCAGATCCTCGATCAACACCTGTAACGAGTCGTTCAGCTTATGCAGACATGCAAATCTGCGGAGTAGCTCTTCTCTGTCATACTGCTCATAATTGCTTTGTATATCCTGCATGGACGAACATACAAAGCAATTACTACACTCCTGACACTTCACGCAAAAGCCTCCCTTCCTTCGGCGAAATCCTCTCTGCCGCCGGACAGCATTTTACCGCCCTCTGTTTGTTAATAAAGTAACAGCCCCCGACAGGATTGTCAAGGGAAACTATACCGCCACATAGCTTCAGACAATATGCTCCTAAGGTGACGGTTGTCATTCCAGTTGGTCTGGTATATAATATTGACAGGATCGATCCCGCACAACATTTTTTGGGAAGGGAGGTATGTGCGATGAAGTTGGAACTTCGGCAAGAACAACGGCTGTCCCAGCGGCAGATCCAGAGCCTGCACCTGCTGCAGATGGGCTGGATGGAACTGGAAAACACTCTGAGTCAATTGGCGGAAGAAAACCCTCTCATCGACTTGGATGCCTCTCATTTTTGTCATGACGTGTCCCCGTCCGCCGCATACCCCGGCAGCACCTACCGATCGCCTCTTGAGGATGAAGCTCCTTCCCCCATTGATCTCGCCTCCACAGACGGAGGGCTGCATGAGACTCTGCCGCGTCACTTGCAGCGGCAAATCGCGGCACTACCTATCTCCAAGGAAAAAAAGCAAGTCCTGTTCTACCTAAGTGAATGCCTGGACGATGATGGTTACTTGCGCGCCACCGCTGAGGAACTTGCGGAAGACACCGGGCTGTCTCCCTTCCTGCTCCGCCGCTGTATGAATGCACTGCAAGCTTTGGAGCCCGCCGGTGTGGGCGCACAGTCTCTGAAGCAATGCCTGCGGCTGCAATTAGAACGCACTGGCAGTGACGAAACTGCTCTTCGCATCGTGCAGGACTTCCTTCCCTCGTTGGCCAAAGGTCACTACCGGCAGATTGCTGAAGCACTCGGTGTCCCTGAAAAGGAAATCCGCCGCGCATCGGACGCTATCCGCCAATTGGAACCCCGCCCCGGTCTTGCCTTCTGCAGACCGGAACGCAGCCCTACGATACGCCCGGACATCTACATCGTGGATCACGGCGATACCTTTGTCTGCGATGAGGACCGTCTTTATCGTCCCACCGTTCACGTCAATGTCTACTACCGCAAGCTGTATCTCACCACAGAAAACGCTGAATTGAAACAATATTTGAAGGAAAAACTTCGCCATGCCGAGAGCATATTATACGCGCTGGAGCAGCGGGGCTCCACGCTTTTGCTGTGCGCCCGTTACATTGCCGCTCAGCAGCAGGAATACTTCCGCCGCGGCCCCTCCTTTTTGACCCCTATGACGATGACCAACGCGGCATCGGCATTGGGTGTATCTCCCTCCACCATCAGCCGGGCAGTGCGGGATAAGTACCTTCAAAGCCCACAGGGTATCTACCCTCTTTCCCACTTCTTCTCCTCTTCCACGGCAGACAAGTGCGCTTACAGCAGCAATGCCGCACGCGCCCTGTTGTGCCGTCTCATCGAACAAGAGGACAAACACCATCCACTCTCCGACCAAAAGCTCTGTCAAATGTTGGCGCAGGAGGGCTTTCCCGTTTCACGCCGCACTGCGGCAAAATATCGTGGAGAATTGCAGATCCCCGGTGCCTCTGGGCGTCGCGCACCTTGACGCATCTTCTGTTCAGCAAAACCAGCCCACGCCTGTCTGCATGGGCTGGTTCTTTCTGCCCATCACAAAGGGTTTAATGCTGCGTTCGGCACGGTCGCTGCCTGCATCTCATTTGCCCATGACAACAGCGCATCTAAAACGGGCTTTTCCTGTTCCAGCCGCTTTTTATACCGCTCCTCCGGCGTCAGCTCTGCAAATGTTTGCTGCAGCTTGACCATGGCGTTGGTCACGCGCTCGCGGTCGAGGCTCTCCAAGTCGTCGGAGATACGCCGCAACGCGACGGCAACTTTCTCAATGTCCGGTTCCGTGAAGGACAGCAGCGATGCCAAGAGCGGGAAGACATTTCGCTGCGACGCTGTGGACACATCGCGCACAAGCCAAAATTCATAAATGAAAAAAGTTCCTGATTTCTTGCGAAATCAGGAACTTTTTGGTGGAGACTGCTGGACTCGAACCAGTGACCTCCTGCGTGTGAAGATGCGATGAGCACCGGAAAGCGTTGCAGCACAACGCTTTCCGGTGCTTTTGCGTGCTTTCGGTTCGGTGGGCGATCCACTGTGTCCGCCCAATACTGCCCGGTCGTTTCCGCATTTGGGTCATGGTTTGGGTCAGAAGATGTATTGTCAAAATTATCATTGCGGCATTCACTACAATAGTCATATTCAACTATGCGGTAATATACCCAGTTCTTTTTAGCCTCTTTATAGCCTCATCGATGCGGGTCTCTGAATACTTTTCGCCTTTAATCTTAATCACACCCTGTTTCACCGCAGAAACATCTTTTGCTTTTAGATAGACGTAAAGCACTGTAGCAAGCAATTCAAGTTCGCTAGGACTATCTTTAGAGAATTCGTCCACCACACTGTTTATTTTGTCATCGTTGAATCCGCCCGCGTAGTCTGTGTCTACAACAGAAATCAGATGTTCCATCGGAGTATATTCAATTTTCAGTATGTCCTCATCGCAAAGCTCACGTACCGCAAAATCCAAATCGGCACTGTATGGGCCATAAAAATGAATTCCATAATCGCAGCCGAGTTCAATATGTTTTGCTTCAATTAGGAAAACAATTTTTTGGAGCGTTTTCTTACAAGGGGCAGATCCACTATTGGTTATTCTGCCGACAATATTCACAATTGCTTTACTGTTGACCATTTTTCTCCTCCTGTATCTGCTACGCTTACGAACCTTGATACTCCTTAATCTTCGCTATAACTTCAGGAGCAATCTCTTTTTCCGCATATATTCGACTAATACTTATAGGGTGAACAATAGATTCCAAAATAATAGATTCTTCCATAATGTTTTTAACATCACTCGTCTTTTCGTCAATAATCATAATTCCTTTTCCGCTATCGTCATGCGGTTCCAGCAAAAAAGGCGTAAGCTTGTGCGCAGCTTTATCCACACTGTCAAACAGGACTCTGTCTCCATATTTGGATCTCAAAAGGCTAAATATTAGACGAGCAGTTTTCTTTTCTGATTTCTCGGCATGAGCTTTTGACTCATGTACGCACGTCATTATTTTCCGGGATTTAAATGCCGACACAGCAGGATCTTCTGACTCCGAAAATAAATGCAAAACGCGAACATCGTCCCATTTGAGATATTCTTCAACGTTTTCAGGATACTTCCCATCTGGTAAAATTGCCTTCAGCCCATTAACAAGAGCCTTGTCAAGATAGCGACGAGTTTTATGAAAATACACTTGAATGAACATAAAGTATCGCGCTAAAACAAACTCCTCTAACGCTTGAATACCACCCCGTTCAATCGCAAGTTGAAGTGTATTGTCCTGCTTATACGCAGTTAACGTAGACACAAAGCGCGCCAAATCATACTTTCCATAGGAAACACCACAGTACTTCGAGTCCCGCAACAAATAATCCATTTTGTCACAGTCGAGTTCACCATCCATAAAACTCTTCAAGAAAAGGAAGTCCGGCATGATGAACCGATCATCTGTAACATCCTTGCCATCATAAATCATCCAAACGAGTTCAGGTGTAATATCATATTGTGGACCATATTCAAGTTTAAATCTTTGCCCAATAGCTCTAATGTAATCAGCAATCTCGGTTTCGCAGATAATTAGCTTCGTGAAGTCTTCGTGTTCCTTTCCTCCAACAAACAGTTCTTCTGAGGCATGGGAAAAAGGCGCATGCCCCAAGTCATGCGTCAGACCAATAAGGCGTAATAGTTGTCGATACCATACGATCTTGCGAGAATTCTCATCATCGTCTTCAGAAAAAAGATGCGGCACTTTTGCCGTAACGGAATCAAAAACGCGAGAAGTCAAGTGCATTACACCTATTGAATGGCCGAAACGAGTATGCTCTGCACCGTGGTAAACCAAATATGTCGTTGCAAGTTGATGTATATTTCGTAATCGCTGAAACGGAGGAGAATTGATTATGCACAACTCCTCTTCGCTAACCGGAATAAACCCATGAATCGGATCTCTGAATTGATACATGCCTGCTCCTTAACCCGAAAGAATGAGAAAACAACCTAACAGTCTTAAAACTAGTCTATCAAATACCTGGATAAATTGCAACCAAAATCACAGCGTTGAGAAACATATTGTTCGTTTAGAGAAATCATCTCCTGACGATGCCGCCCCTTGTGGAAAATACATTCCTGTTTTCCGTATTACAGAAAAGTCTCAAATGTTCAATTGTTCCTCGCAAAAAGCCTTTAACGCGGGAATATCCGTCGTCACTGTCTCCCAAATAATCCGGCGATCCATTTTGCCATAACCGTGGGCAACCATATTTCGCATGGCTTTCATCGGCCTCTACTGCACACGGTTGGCTGTCTCACGGCGATACTCCTCAGATAAACCACCGCCCAGTTCCCCGTTCTGCAGCAAGCAGAATGACAGTGAATGTTGGAAATCTTCATCGCTATCAAACGACTGGAAATCGCTTCCGAAGTGCTGAATGGCCTTCTCAATAGAAACACAGTATTCGTAAATGTGAGTAAGGCGTTGTCTGTCAGCTTGCTGCATCATAAATTCGTACCCTTTCTGTGTGGACAGCATTGCGGAATAGATCGTCAGACGTACTCTTGCTGGTCTGCTCCAATGCGCTTACAGGAATAAGATCGATACTTTTTCCCAATGCAGATTCCAAGTCGCAGTATACACTTCCAAGCGCAAACAGCGACCGGATATTTGTGCCGGTCAAATCGACCAGCAGATCAATATCACTGTCGGCATTGGCCTCTCCGCGGGCGTAGGAGCCAAAGACATACACGGCCCGCAGTCCGTACTGCTCTGCGATAGGCGCAATAATACGCTGCAGGTCATCTATCGTATAGACCATACACATTCCTCCCCGCCAAGTATTTCTATTCTTATTATACCCATTATTGCACAAAATGCAAGTTCTGCGGTGTCTGCGTGTGGCGGCGCAAAAATGACCACGCTGTAATCAAAGAATCCCGGTATACCCTTCTTTATACATGATTTGTGTGCATATGGTCGTTATCACCACCACGACTATCACAGACAGCAGATGTAAGGCGGCTCAAGCGTATGGGGCGGCGAAGGTTGCGCAAATCAGGGGAATGGACAGGGGCTGCTTGCTTTCGCCTGACAGCAGTATCCGCGGCAACTCCACCATGTCTCACTGATTCGGAAAGGCCAGCCTTCCCGCAACATGGGTGGTGTCCTTCACCTGAGGCAGATAGATGCGGCGAAAGAGCGTCCAATCTCCAGTACCATTCGGTGATGTGGCCTCGCTTTGCTCCCGGCTAATGTACTGCATGGCAAGAGCCAGCAAGCAGTATCTCCACCGGAGAAAAATGCAGTAGTACGACGGTAAGGCGAGTCAGTCCAAGTACCCGCGCATCAGATGGTTGGAGCAGTATCGTCTACACCAATAGCAGCGTCAGCAAGTAGCACAGCAGATATGCCGTGTTTTGCATCCGCCCCTGTCGGCGAGCCATGCCGCAATTCACTATCAAAACCCCTTTCGCAAAACTTATATTCCACATATGTTGTCACAGATGGGAAACGATGTAGGATTTAGATACAGAACGAAATAGGCTAAGAATTTCTACACGATCACATACCCCACCTGTTCAAGGCGCGTTTCTCTAAGCCCATGCTCTTTACACAGATATGCCGTATCTCGATAAACAACGATTGCGCAAATCAAATAAATTCTCTGCATCTTGGCAATGTATCCGATCACATTTGTATAACCCATCAGGGCGCAGCGATGAATGCTATACAAGTACGCCTGCATTCCCGCACTGTAGCAATCATCATAACACCCTTGCCCCGGATAGATGCGGCATCGACGCAATGCCCGCCGGAGCTGTTTGTCTTGAGAATCATCAAACGGAAACCGGAGCAAAAGTGCCTCGACCTTCTCCGGGCATGTTTTGCTCACTCGCTCCATAGAACGATAGCTGTATTCGTTGATGGTCTTTTCGTAGTAACTGTATGGGCGCTTCTGTCGTTTCGGCTCCACCGTCATGCTCACTGTCTCTCTTTCGTATCCGCGTTGGTCGTCGAATTCTCTTATTTTTAAGTATACACTCTATACAGGGGTAATTGCAAGCAATCCGCCTTTCAAAAGCAACAACATCGTAAGCAAAATCAGGTTAAAGGTCTGTGCTGATACATGAACCAACTAAACTCTGTACACATTTACTAACTTCTTGCCTACCGCAGCAAAATGTGCTATTATAAAATACAACGCTGTTGTGTGTTGTAAACTTCGGCGGCGTAGATACGAGAACGAATGCCCTGCCGAAAGGCAGGGCATTTTTCCCACGGCGATTTTGACGAGTATAATTGGGGGTGATTCTATGAAGAAGTCGCTAATCAGGTGGTCGTTGGTGGTAATATTAGCACTGTTGGCTGTTATTGGCGGCCCTATCATAATAAACGAGTGCTATTATTGCCAATTGAATGTGGCATGCAAAAAACAACGTAAAGCATACACGAACTGGCAAGTAAAATGCAGTGTACTAAGATTGGATGGTGCAGTACGATGAGTATTACAGTTAGAGATTGCTTGAAACTGCCGTCTTTACGGAATGCGGAGGTACTGGCAGGACACGCAGGGTTAGACCAATACGTTTCTACCGTATCCGTGCTGGAGTATGCCAAAACGTTTGCTATGGCCAACCCCCTCTTTTTGGGTAACGAGATCATTCTGACTGCGTTTATTTCAATCAAAGATGATGTGGACGCGCAATGCGAGGCCATTCGCAGGCTTCATGCGGTGGGCGAGGCGGCCATCGTTCTTTACTATGTGGACTACTACATGGAAAATGTAGACCAAAAGCTCGTTCAGGTTGCAAACGAGCTGGATTTTCCACTCATTGTTATGCCCCGCAACGACTACTCGCTGCGTTATAGCGATGTTATCACAGAGGTCCTGATGCACATCTTCCGAGATCAGCAGAATGAGACCCGCTTTGCCACCCAGCTGCTGCAGCAGATTTCCATGATGCGAGAGCAGCAGCGCAGTATCAGCGGCATCCTGCGGCTGCTAAGCGACCGATGCCAATATACATTTTTGCTGGTTGACGAAGACGGAAGAGATTGTGGCTTTGCGCCTTGGCCGATGTCTATAAACGAGGAGTTCCGTAACAGCGTGTACGACCACATAGACGAGTCTGATGATTTTCCCGTCACCTTCCTTTGGAAAGACTGCAATTATGTAATATGCAAAAACTCTTTTGCTACGAAAATGAAAAGCCGCTTCACTTTATTCTCTATCATGGCAGCGGGGACAACCGAGGGCACAAAGCTCTTGCAGGCATCGGAGGTACTGCAGTCATCATACGACATTTGGGATGACGATCTGCGGAAAAAAACACAGGATGATCTTGTTCGTATGGTTCTGGTCGAGCCCGCCGATGAAGTATATCGGTTTGCAAATTCAATGCGTTTGGATCTCCATCCGCTGCGTATCATGTGGGTCATCTGCCCTTCGCCGGCAGAAAAGTATACCTATGGCAGCGCGGATAGGGCAAATATCAAATACGAAATCAAAAAGCATCTGCGGGCAAACAGAAAAACAGGAATCGCTGACACCTTCGACAACAGCGTGGTGGCTTTCATGAATGACGACAAGTATTTGGAGTTTGACAAGGACCTATGTGAAAGCCTCACAAAATATCTGCAGGAGCAATACCCGGGAATGATATTGACCTGGTGCGGTGCCCTGGACTCTATTACCGATGCAAAGAGAGCGTATCTGCTCTTAGAAGAATACTTCCCCACAGCCTGCGCTATCTACGCGCATAAAACGGTGCTTACGCAACGAGAGCTCAGCTTTGCCGGAAATTGCCATGACACCCTTCACAGGGCAACGGTTCTGCCGGAAAAATATCGCCTTATCCTTAAACCGTTGCAGGGGCGCGACGAAAAGACGGCGATTGATACATTGTCCGCCTATTTGATCGATGCAGACAAAAATATTGCAGCAGCTGCGAAGTATCTGCATGTTCACGAAAGTACGGTGAAATATCGGTTAAACAATATCAAGCGAAAACTGGGGTACGATATCGCTGAAATGCCGGGAGTGTACTCACTATACAAAGCATTAGCATTGAATCGGCTGCTTCATGCTCGCAATAATATAAAATACTGATAAATAGTTCCATGTCGTGAAACCTTCACGGCATGGAACTTTAAATGTTTTCGATTATTTTTGGCACAAAAAACTGTCGGAAAAGGCAAATACAAATGGGAGCGAAAGTCGTATACTTTAGATATATTTTAATGAAAGGTGGCCTCGCAATGAAATCAAGTGCATTAGAGATTACTCTGAAAGAATTCATGGCAATCGCCGAGATCCCTCGTCCATCCCATCACGAGGAGAAAATCGGCGCGTATTTGGTGGAATGGGCCCAAAAGCGTGGGCTCACCGTGGAACAGGATGCTATTGGCGATGTTATTATCGACAAGCCAGCTGCGCCCGGTCATGAGCGTGCACCGTTGGTGATTATTCAAGCACACATGGATATGGTTTGCGTAGCCGCTGAGGGCGTGCCTTTCGATCCTTTGAAGGATCCAATCAAAGTAATAAATGATGGGAAAACTCTTCGGGCGAAAGGAACAAGCCTGGGCGCAGACGATGGAATCGGCGTGGCTTTGGCCCTGTACCTGCTGCAGGACGAGTCACTTGTGCACGGACCGCTGCGTGTCATTCTTACCGTAAACGAGGAGGACGGTATGTCGTCTATTGCCATGCCTGACAAATATTTAGACGGTGCCTATCTGATCAATTTGGACTGGGAATGGCTGGGTTCTCTTTGCAATTCAGCGGCTGGCGGCGACTTTCTCAGCTTTACGCGAAAAGCAGAGTGGACAGCACCATCTGCTGACGATCATGCTGTAAAAATTACGCTGAAGGGATTGCTGGGCGGACACTCCGGCGTTGGGATCAACCTTGGTCGGGCAAATGCGTTGGTGTGCTTGGCCACAGCTCTAAGCAGAATAGCAGAGGCGGGGATACCCTTCAAAATCGCTGATTTCCACGGCGGTCAAGCGAAGAACGCTATCCCGGCACAGGCGGAAGCAGTTATTACAATCCCGGCAGGAAGTAAAGGCCAAGCGAAGGAGCTCTTAAGCGCATATAAAAAGGATTTTGCGGCGGCTTTTGGTGACATTGAACACAGTTATGCGTTGACTATCAACGATGAAAAAGCCCCTTCACAGGTTTTACACCCCGAAATCGGCAGAGCCTTGATATCTCTTTTGAATACACTTCCCAACAACATTAACACAATGAGCCCCTTTGTAACGACTCTAACTGAGAGCTCCCAGAACTTGGGATTCCTCAAAATAGATGATCAGACGATCACATTGGAAGCGATGGAACGAAGCTGCGTGGCATACCGGGCAGAGGAGATGCTTCGCGCATCCCGTCTCATTGCAGAGGCGTTCGGCTTTACCTATACACAAGGGGATCATGTGCCGGCATGGGCGGTAAATCCTCACAGCGAATTGGTTCCGCTGGCTTGCGAGGTGTATTCCGAGTTGACAGGGCGGAATATGGTTGTTGAACCCGTACACGGCGGATTGGAGTGTGGTGCATTCTTTGAAAAGAACCCCGACTTGGATATGATCGCCATAGGTCCTTCTCTCACAGATGTCCATTCTCCCGATGAATCCTGCGACATAGAGAGTATACGCGTAACAGCAGAGCTTGTTATACGTATACTGGAAAAGCTGGCATAGCACAGTTCCTCTTCACCTTTCCCTATGCGGGCAAAAATGCGGCTCCCAATTTTGGGAGCCGCATTTTTGCGCAAGATTCACAACAGCATTCTCGTTTTTGGCTATACAGACAAATTACGGGTCACTTTTTCCCCTCTACAGATGAAGAACTTTTTCACCACAAAAAGTACAATAAAAGCAGGGAGAACTTCTCTCAACAAAAAGAGAAATCACATGTAAGGAGGATGACACAATGGATCAAGAAAAACGAATCGCATACTTAGTGAAGAATGACTGGTCTACCGCACCTGTTCCCACAGAGTACCGGCGCAGTAATTACGGCGTTGTTGCCACATTGGTGGGACAAATCATCGCGCTGTCCGGCATTTACATCGGTGCCGGAATGGTAGGCGGCTTGACACTGACGCAGGCGTTTATCGCCACGGTCATTGGCTCTATCATTTTGGCAGTACTGGGCGGCTTTTTGAGTTGGGTCGGCACGAAGACCGGCGTTGGCCTGTCCATGCTGCTGAGAGAGTCTTTTGGTACGATCGGCTCCTACATCGTATCGTTAATGCTGCTGCTGGTAGCTGTGGGCTTCTTTGGCTACCAAGCCACCTTCTTCGGCGCAACAATTCACGCCATGTTTCCGGCCGGTGGCTGGATCACAAGCCAGACCGTTGCCGGCGTTTGGGGCGGTATTCTGATGATGACTACCGCTTTGATCGGCTATAAGGGCATTGAGTGGTTGTCCAACTGGGCAAGTCCACTTATTCTGGTCATGTGTGTGCTTTCCTGCATTTTGGCCATTGTCAAAATCGGCTCGTTGGAGGCTTTTAACGGCATCACCATCGGCTATACCGGCATGACCATTCCCACCGCTGTGGTGGCAGTTGTGGGCGGCTATGCTTTTGGTGCCTGTCTACAGCCGGATTTTTCACGAATGGGCAAAAGCCTAAAGGCCTCTACATGTGGTTCCGTGGGTGGCTTTTTGATCGCCAATGTATTTATGACCATGGCCGGCTACATCACCTGTGCGGCCTGCGGAACGGGTGATGTGCCTACCGCACTGCTGCAGATCCTCGGCTACTGGGCACTTTTGATACTGGTGTTCGCGCAGTGGACCTCCAACGATGGCAACCTCTACTTTGGCACATTGGCACTGACCACGATCCTCCCCCGCGCCAACAAGCATATACTGACGGGTATTTTCGGTGTGGTGGGCATTGTTCTGAGCTCTTTGGGCATTACCAACTACTTCCTAACCTTTCTCGGCTATCTCGGCACGGCCATCCCTCCGGTGGCAGGTATCGTCATTGTGGATTACTTCATCATTCGTAAGGGCGAATACCACTACGGCGAAGGCGTAAAGCACCACTTCTGCAATGTGTTGGCATTGATCGCATGGATCGCCGGGGGGGCGGTTGGCTTTACGGTGCATTGGGGCATTGCTGCCATCAATTCCATTGTAACCACGGCCGTGGTTTATCTGGTGCTCTCTTTAATCTTCAAAAACAGCGATAAGATCTACGTCGGTCCGGATTATGTAGAGGATGAGGTCGGCAGTATTTCCCCTGTGAAGAAGGGTGTTAGTGCATAAAGCCAACAACGTGATTTTACATGGAGGGACAAACTATGAAAATCAAGAATATCATTCCAGTTACTGGCCCGGTCATCACTCCTGAGATGATCAAGTACATTCGCAAGTACCTGTCACCCGACACGGAACTAAGTACTTCCCAGATCAAGGTTGGTACACCGTCTATTGAATGTGAGTATGACGAAGCTATGGCAGGCCCGGACGTACTTCGCCTATGCAAGGAAGCCGAAGCGGAGGGTTGTGATGGAATATTCATCAACTGCTTCGGTGACCCGGCTGTCAAAGCCGCACGCGAGTTAGTGAATATCCCCGTGTTTGGTGGCTTTGAACCCGCAATGCATCTCGCCCTGGGGCTGGCTGACAAAATCGCCATCATTTCCGTGATGAAAAATGTTCTGCCCATGATCGAAGGCGAGGTCGCGAAGTCTCACTTTGACGGTCGAGTTTGCTGCGTCCGCAGCATCGACATTCCCGTGGAAGAACTGCAGCAACATGACCGTCTCGTAAAAGCACTCATAGAGGAAGCCGTCAATGCGATCACCACGGACGGCGCACAGGCAGTGGCATTGGGCTGCACGGCCATGGTGGATGTTGCCGAAGACGTACAGGCTGGCCTGCTATTAAAGGGGTATGATATACCGGTCATCGAGGCAGCGCAGGCAGCGGTTATGCTGCTGGAGCTGTCCGCCAAGATGGGCTTGAAGCAAAGCCGCATCACCTATATGCGCCCTCCCCAGCGGTAAACTGACTGAAAACCAATTTAAAATAGAAAGGAAGTATACATCATGGCTAAAACTTATCTAAATGAAGAGAACATGCGAGACATTATCTGGGGTGCTACGCTGATGGGCGGCGGAGGCGGTGGTTCCATTTCCAGCGGCATGATGCTGCTGGACTCCTATAAGAAGGATCACCCTGACGAAACTCTGAGCGTAGAAATGATCGATGCTGGTGATATGCCAGAGGGAACCTATGCCGCTGCCACAGCAGGTATGGGTGCCCCTGCTGCCATCGCTGGTGTGGACTTTTCCCAGTGGGCGGCGAATGCATTTGCGGTTCTGCGTGATTTGGCCGCCCGCGACGGAAAGACGCTCGGTTATAACTACCCCGTTGAGCTGGGAGGGTTTTCCACATTCTTTCCCCTGATGCTGTCTCTGAAGACGGGGCTTCCCACCGTCGATTGTGACGGTGCCGGACGTGCTGTCCCTGCACTGGAGACACTGCTCCTAAATGTCAATGACTGCCCCACATCTCCGTTGGGGCTGGCTAATGGCGACAATGATAAAATCATCATTGAGACGGATAATCCTCTGAATGCCCCTACCGCCGAGAAAATTGGTCGAAATATCAGTGCCGCGTTCGGGAATATGGTAGGTATTTCCGGTTGGCTCGTTAACAAGGAGGACATCGAAAACCGCATCTGCACCAAGACCATTTCTCTGAGCCAAAAAATAGGTGCGATCATGCGGCGGGGTGAGATGCCTATTGACAAGAGGTTTGAGGCACTATCCGAAATTCTGGGGATGGATGTCAAGATCATCTGCAAGGGTAAAGTCATGGACATCCAGACAAACACTCACGGAGGTTTTGACTATGGAACGATGACTGTCCGGGATGACCGCAATGGCTATAACGAGGAAGAGTTCAGAATCACTTTCCAAAATGAGAACCTTGTGCTGAACCGCATTGTTGAGGGTGTGGCGAAGCCTCTGATGACGGTACCCGACCTCACCTGCTTCTACTGCATTGATCCTCATGGTCAGGGCGATGCCGAACCGGGAATGCCTCTGTCTAACGCGGATGCCCGCATTGGTATGGAGATTGCTGTTGCGGTTATTAAGGTGGATCCCAAGTGGTTTGCCAACAAGACATCTCCCAACAAATGGTGGGATGTTTGGGCTGAGTGCATGAAGAATGCCGAGTATCCCGGCGGCTATCTCAGCTACGATGATGTTGAGGCACGTCCCGACAAGGATTGATAAATTCCATACAAGCGGTTAGCATCCTTGATTTTCAAGGTTGACCGCCAACACTCTCCTTGCAGCAGCCTGCGAATATCGCAGGCTGCTGTCTTTTGTAGAGCACCCTCTATCAACTGCGCCTAACGGTCTGCCCTCTGTGGTCTTTATGACTCCTTCAACCACTGCTGGAACTGTTCCACAGTGATGCTACCCTCGTCGCATTTCTTTTTCTGCTCTCTGGCCTGCTCGCTCCACGCATAAAAC
>OIYV01000558.1_pt1 | contig 20885 bp, 17 predicted proteins | sample 1588251 | NCBI WGS metagenome assembly OIYV01 (sample SAMN03283282) | human gut metagenome | biome: human-associated habitat; material: feces | host: Homo sapiens | place: Peru | collected 2012
GGTAAAGTTCTTTTGAAAGCATATTTTTATCTGTTCCTCACTCTTTTTATTTTTTCCAGCAAGCCACCATATGACCCGGTGTTCTCTCTTCCAGTTCCGGTTCCTGCTGTCTGCACTGCTCAGTCGCATAAGGACAGCGTGTATGGAAACGACAGCCGGACGGAACATGCAGCGGACTCGGAAGGTCTCCCTCGATGCCGCAATGTTCCAGGCTGAGTGCCCGCTTCGGATCTGCGATTGGAATGGAGGCCAGCAGTGCCCGGGTGTATGGATGGCACGGATTGTCATACACTTCATCGCTGTCCCCGCTCTCCACGATCTTACCAAGATACATCACACCGATCCTGTCAGAGATATGGCGCACCATGGACAGATCATGTGCCACAAACAGGTAGGTCAGTCCCAGTTCCTGCTGCAGATCTTCCAGCACATTGACAACCTGTGCCTGAATAGATACGTCCAGTGCGGAGATCGGCTCATCGCAGAGCAGGAATTCCGGACTGACGGATAAGGCTCTTGCGATACCGATACGCTGACGCTGGCCACCGGAAAACTCATAAGCATATTTTTCCATATCGTCTGCCTTCATACCTACTTTTTCAAGAAGGCTTACGATCCGCTCATCCATCTCTTTTTCCGGAAGTTTTTCAAAAACAGATATCGGTTCGGCCATGATCTCTCTTACATTCTGATGGGGATCCAGCGCAGAATAGGGATCCTGGAAAATAATCTGCATTCTTTTATGATATGCAAGGAGTTCTTTACCCTTTGTCTTTGTGATGTCGTGACCGTCGTAGGTTAAGATTCCATCGGTTGGCTCATACATACGGATCAGAGTACGTCCCAGTGTGGACTTTCCACAGCCGGACTCTCCCACCAGACCGAAGGTTTCTCCTTTTTTAATGGAAAGGTTCACACGATCCACCGCCCGTACTTCCTGTACCAGTTTTCCGAAGAAATTTTTGACCGGGAAATACTTGGACAGATTCTTCGCTTCCAGAAGATATTGTTCTTTTGTTTCCATATTATTTCTCCTCTTCTTTCTTCTCTTTCTCATCCAGTTCTTCTTTTGTGAAGATACATCTGGAGGACTGGGTATCGGAATATGCCCGCATGGACGGGATCCCTTTCTTACATTCCTCACATGCGAACCGACACCGGGTCACAAACGGACATCCTGCCGGCGGATTTGCCAGAGACGGTGCCATACCCGGGATCGGTTCCAGTCGTTCCCGACATCCGCTCTCACATTTTGGAATTGCATGAAGCAGTGCTCTCGTGTAGGGATGGGTCGGATGTTCGAAGATCTCTTCTGTGGTTCCCTCTTCCATGATCAGACCTCCATACATCACTTCGATCCGTTTCGCCAGAGAAGCAACCACTCCAAGGTCATGGGTGATCAGAATGATATTCATCTGTTCATTTTCATTTAACTGTTTGAGAAGCTGCAGGATCTGCGCCTGGATCGTTACATCCAGTGCGGTTGTCGGTTCATCGGCGATCAACAGCCGCGGCTGACAGCACAGCGCCATTGCGATCATAACACGCTGTCTCATACCACCGGAAAATTCATGGGGATACTGATCCATCCGGCTTTCTGCAGAGGGAATCCCTACTTTTCCCAGCATATCGATGGCTACTTTTCTTGCTTCTGCCTTACTCAGGTTCTGATGACGTCGAAGCACCTCGACCATATGATACCCGATCTTTTTCAGCGGGTTCAGGGCAGTCATCGGATCCTGGAAGATCATTGCCATATCTTTTCCACGCATTTTCCGTTTTTCTTTTTCAGACATGGACAGCAGATCTTTCTGCAGCAGTCCCAGATGATCTGCCTGCACATCTGCATTCTCTCCGAGAAGCCCCATGACAGACTTCATGGTTACACTTTTCCCACTTCCGGACTCTCCTACAATAGCCAGAATATCTCCTTCATCCACATGGAGGGAGACACCGCGCACCGCCTGGATCTTCTGTTTGTGACTCTCAAACGTGGTGGTCAGATTGTCTATGGTTAATACTCTGTTTTCTTTCATCTCCACTCCTCCTATTTGCCTGCGTCCATGACACGGGGATCTACATAGATACGAAGCAGATTGCCCAGTTTGTTGAACGCAAAGATGGTCAGCATGATCAAAAGGCCGGGGATGATCGCCATGTAAACGGCATTCTGCAGGTTACTCTGCGCACTCTGCAGCAATTTTCCCCAGGAAGACAGCGGTTCCTGAATACCGATCCCCAAGAAACTCAGGGATGACTCTGTCATGATCGCATTGGAGATACTGGTTGTCGCTGCGATGATGATCGTCGGCAGTACCGAGGGAATCAGATGACGGAGTACCATTTTAAATAACGGCACACCGGTAAAGTCCGCATAGAGGACGTATTCCCTCTCTTTGACGGACATGACCTCCGCACGCACCAGACGGGCGATCTCCATCCAGGAGAAGAATCCGATCACGATAATAATAGACACCAGTCCCTGTTTGAAGAAAATACTGATAACGGTAACCAGAATCAGCCACGGAATGGACTGCAGAATATCAACGATCCGCATCAGGATACCATCTACGATACCGCCGAGATAGCCGGCAAGGATTCCAACAGTGACACCGATGGTCACACTCATCAGCATGGCAAGCACGCCGACCAGCAGGGACACACGGCCTCCGTAGATGACACGCGCCAGATAATCACGGCCAACCTCATCGGTTCCGAAAATATGGACACTGCTTGGTGCCTCTAACATATGAGCCACATCGGTTTTATTCGGTTCCAGCGGGAGTACCGGAGCCAGTAAGGATAAGATCAGGATCAGTGCAAGGAAGATAATAGAAAATATTGCGATTTTGTCGTGTTTTAATGCCTCCCAGACATTTTCCAGACGTTTTTTTTGAGAATGATTCATTGCCATACGCTTACCCCATCTTTCTGATACGCGGATCTGTCACGCAGTATAAAATATCGGACAGCAGGTTTCCCAGGACTACCAGGGTGGAAGACAATATCAAAACGATCATAACAATCGGATAGTCCATACCCTGCACCGCCTTGATAAAATACGGTCCGATACCCGGCCAGCTGAATACGGTTTCCGTGATAACCGCACCTGTTACCAGCGTTGGCAGTGCCATACCCAGTTTTGTGATAACCGGAAGCAGTACGTTCTTACAGACATGTTTGAACATGATCTCTGCTTTGGAAGCGCCAAATGCCTTCTGTACCATAACATAATCCTCGGAGTACTGTGTGATCGTGGAAGAACGCACATAACGCACATTGTCCGGGATAAATGCCAGTGTCAGCACCAGATACGGTGTGATAAAATGCAACAGGAAATCAGACAAGGTATTCACGCCTACCGTATGCATGCCAAGGATCGGAAGGATCCGCAGTTTATAGCCGAACAGATAGATAAAGAGCATCGCTACCCAGAAAGTCGGCATCGCGATCCACAGGGAACAGATCCCGTCGATCAGTTTGTCCAGCCATTTGTTTTTGTGAGAACCGGCCACCAGGCCCAGCACGATTGAGATCACATAGGCAGTCAGATAAGACGGCAGCACCAGCTTGATCGTGTTCGGGATTCTTGTCGCCAGCTCATCGAAAATATTCGTTTTTGTCACGATAGAATAGCCGAAGTTTCCATTCAGGATTCCTTCCAGCCAGCGGATATACTGCACATAAACCGGCTGATCATAGCCGTATTTTTCACGGATCATCTGTACCATCTCCGGAGACATCTTTGGAGTTGTCATGGCATCGATGGCATCATACGGTGCCAGATGAATCAGAGAAAAACACAGGATCGTGATCACGATGATCAGCGGGATCGCAGTAAGAATACGTTTGAAAATATACTTTGCCATACCTTTTTCTCCTTTTATTTTTCATTCTTAAGCCCAAAAAGCGGAACTCTTCGCCTGTTTCAGAAGAATTCCGCCCTCATTATAAATAGTGTCTAATCTTTGATGATTGCTTATTCAGCAATTTTCAGACTGGAAGTATCCTCGAAGGTATATACCGGAACAAGTCCTGCATCTTCCACACCCTGGATTCTGTTGTTTACAACCAGGATCTTGTTGTTGGAAATGATCGGATAGAAAGCACCTGTATCCTGGACAGCTGCCTGCAGTTTTGCATAGGTTTCCTTTCTTGCAGACTCATCCAATTCAGAACGACCTTCCTCAAACAGCTGATCGATGGTATCGTATCCACTGTAGTGCATGTAGTTGTAAGCACCATCATTTTCAAACAGGCTGGAGAAGGTATCCGGGTCAATACCCATGATATAACCGCCCAGATACATATCGTACTCGTTATCCGGATCCTTCATTGCGTTTGCAATGGCTGTTCCGTCTCCACCGGCAAGTTCTACCGTCACACCAACTTCCTGCAGCTGTTCCTGAATCAGCAGTGCCTGTGCGGACTGTACGGCATCACTGGAGATGTAACCCAGTTTCAGTTTCAGACCACTCACACCGGCTTCCTCTAACATACTCTTTGCTTTGTCTACATCCTGCTCGTATTTTTCCACACCGTCTTCTGTGTAGAACTGGCTGTTGGTTGGCAGGAAGGTATACGGAATGCTGTAGTATTCGTCAGATTCGAAGGCTGCATCATCCATTGCTTTTCTATCCATGGCAAACAGCAGGGCTTTACGAACGTTTTCGTCTGTTACACGGTTGCAGTTGATCTGCAGGTAACCGACACGACCCTCTGTGTAAGAATAAGCAGTCAGGTTGCTTGCATCCAGATCCAGTTTTTTCACCTGCTGTGGTGTCATCTGATAAGCATCTACTTCACCGTTCTGCAGAGCCAGGATCGCAGTATCTGCATTTTCGATGATCTGGAATACTATATTTTTAACAGACGGTTCGCCTTTGTAGTAGTTTTCGTTTGCTTCAAACTTCAAATATGAGCCCGACTGATAATCTACCAGTTTGTAAGGACCGGTTCCTACGGAGTTCATGTTGTAATCGTTATGCTCGAAATCTGTGACATCTTTGTAGATGTGCTCCGGCATAATGAAAATCTGACTTAACATCTCGATAGCCGTAGGTGTTACGAACGGGAATGTGAAAGATACGGTGTAGTCATCCACTTTTTCCACTTTTACCGTTCCCTGATCGTAAACCAGCTGAGAATAAGCCCAGCCAAGGTTATCCTCCTGTTCCATGGCTTCGTATGTGAATACCACGTCATCTGCGGTAAATGGTTCACCGTCAGACCATTTTACATCATCTCTCAGTTTGAATGTATAGGTCAGGTTATCATCAGATACGCTGTAATCTGTGGCCAGGAACCAGTTGATTCCATCGGCATTATTCATATACAGTGGGGAGTAGATCATCTTTACAGTAGATAATCCCCAACGGTCAGATGTTGTGATCACATTGACAGTCTCTGTAGGGTCCCCGGAGATGGCATAGGTAAATGTGCTGTCACCGGAAGTCTCTGTGGTAGCTGTACTGCTGTCGGCAGTGGTTGTGCCTGCTGTGCTGTCATCTTCTGCAACCGGATCTTTTCCGCCACAGGCTGTCAGACTTGCTGCAAGCATCGCTGTCAGAGTAAGTACAGATACAAGTTTTTTGAATCTTTTCATTTTACTCTTTCTCCTCCTTATTTGGCCTGATTTTTTAACAATCATACTTCATCATGTTAGCAAAGGAAGGTACATTTGTCAATTCATTTTCGCCATAAACATAGTTTTTTGGTATGTTTCTGATTCGTTCACTGATAATATCACGCGAGGTGTTTTTGGTATTGTTCTCACAAATCGAAAAAAGCCCGGAAATAACCGGTGATTTTTCCGGTTTCCGGACTTTTCTCAGGTCATCAGCTGCTTTTTTCACAGCTTCTGACTTCACATGCCATCTTCACATTTCTTGTTGTTATATTTTTTACGCCCTGTCCCAGAAGCTCCCGGAACCGTTCCTCATCATTGACGGTCCAGACGGACAGATCAATATCATTTTCACCGGTCACACGGATAAATTCTTCTGTGGCAATCTTTTCATTTACATTCACGGTATGTATTCCGTATTTTCTGCAAGCTCTGCTGATTTTGTATGCCGCCTGTTCAAAAAGAAGATCCTCTTTTTGTTCCTTATAAATATCCGGAAGATATTCCTCGATGTTCCAGAACACTTCCACATCTCTCCAGATACAGGATTCTGTCACCGGAACCAGACGGACACTTCCGGAATAAAGGATCTGCTCTGTCTTCAGTCCGGATATCAGGGCCAGCTGACGAACCGCCACTTCCAGCCCACACTCTTTCAGATCGCAGTTGATCCGCATCCCCGGATATTTTCCCATCATACGGAATACATCAGCAAGACGTACCGCATCTTCATCTGTCTTATCGTGGGACAGAATCAGAATTCCGTTTTCTCCCATCCGTACATCTACTTCCAGTGCATCGGCTCCTGTCTGCATCGCATACGCTACGAATTCCAGACTGTTTTCTTTCGTTCCGTCCGCTCCGGAATGGGCGGTTATCATAGTCTCTCCCATTATTTTTCCCAGTCCTTTTCTTTCAGATTTGTATAGATATAAACTGCTGCAGACACTGAACAGATCAGGAACATGATCACAGACAGTGCTGCGGAACGATTGTAGGACAGATATTTGTTAAACTGATCGTACAGAGCGATACCGAGCATCTTCGGTGAGTTGCCGCCCATCAGGTACGGAGTGGTAAAGGAACCCACATTGGACATAAATACAAACGTGGATGCCACAATCACATCCTTCGCAGACAGCGGAAGAATCATACTGGCAAATGTTTTCCATTTTCCCGCACCACTGTCTCTGGCGGCCTCAATAATGGAATCCGGAATAGCTCCCAGTCCTGCTGCGATCATCATGGTAGCAAACGGAATATTAAACCACATATTCATCACGATGATACCACTTGCATGATACATCAGACCCAGTTTGATGTCCAGGCCGAACAACAGACCGATTCGGTTGATCAGACCCGAATCGCGGATGATGGTGATCATCGCATATACCGCGCACATCGTTGGAACAAATCGCGGAAGCAGATACAGCATACCGATGGCTCTGGAGATTCCCGACTTTACAAACCGCAGATAAAGAGCCAGAAGATAGGCCAGTACAATGGCGATCACAACCGTTACAATAACCACGAACAGCGTATACAGCAGGTTATTTCGCTGTGCAGGTTCTGTGAAAAAGTACGTATAATTTTCCATGGTGAATGTCCCTGTCTTTTCATCCTGAAAGCTCTGGATCACAGCAGCTACGATCGGATAGGCGACAGTCAGCATTACCACCAGGAATGCCGGCAGCACCATTCCATATGCTGCCAGCATTCCTTTTTTCTTATTTCTCATAATTGCTCCTTTTTCGGATCCTTAATTCAGAGTTCCGATCTCATTATCCCATTTTTCGTTGAAGTCTGTAGACAGATCACCGATGGACATGATACGGAAATTACTTACATCCAGACTTTCCACATCTTCATAACCTGTCATATCCAGCTGGGCGGTGTCGATCAGTGGGATGGCTGCCATCTGCTTTACCAGGATCTCCTGTGCATCCGTGGTAAGGATATAATTCATAAATGCATAAGCCCCTTCCTCGTTGGAGCCAAAGGTCGGAATCGCCAGAGACTGGAGAGAACCTGTCAGAGACGGATCGATCTGTGTGATCTTAATCGTATCTTTTAAAGTTCCTTCCGCTCTCTGTGACAGTACCATATCTGCCCAGTTCGGACACATATCAATCTCTCCCTGATTCAGCAGATCCAGAGTACCCTGGTTTTTGCTCGGGTAAACCACAGAGCCACCGGACTGATACATATATGGATGAATGGATTTCAGGAAGTCAAATCCTTCTGTCCACTGATCTTCCCAGGACGGATCATCTGAAGTAATGGCCTCTTCCGGCATATAGTTGTATACAGATGTCCGTACGAAAGAGTCTCCGGCTCCACCGGTTCCCGGTGCATTGTAGGCGAATCTTCCCGGATTATCTTTCATCCACTGTACCAGCTCATCCATAGTCTTCGGCGGTGTCGGTACTTTTTCGGAATCGTAAGCCAGAATAACGGTAGTTCCACGATAAGGCTGTACATAATCCGTTGCCAGAGCGCTTTTTGCTTCTACATTTTCAGAATTCGGAATTTTGCTTTTATCCAGTTTTACAAAAGCTTCCTCTCCGATCTGGGAAACCACTTTGGACAGATCATCACCACCCAGATCTACCAGATCATAATCTGTATCCGTCTGTTTTGCTTTGTAAGCGGCTGCCAGCATATCTGTCATGGACTGTGTTCCAGTACCACTCAGCATAAACTGCAGTTCTGCCTGATATTTGTCTGCATATTCGGAATTTTTATTAAAATCATCGATCAGCGCCTCAAAGACCTGACGTACATTATCAGAACCGCTGGCCCAGATAGTCAGTGTTGATTTTCCATCTGTATTTTCCTCTGTCTGCGCACTGTCTGTACTTGCACTGTCAGAACCACCCTGTGTACCGGTTCCACATCCTGCCACAGATACCAGCATCATGCCGGCAAGCATCGCTGCCATTACTTTTTTCATCTTCATTTTTTCATTTCTCCTCATTTGCTTTTGTTATAAATTTTCTATCTGATGCCGGGAACAAAAGATCATCCCCGACTTGCTTTCTTCCGGCTTTAAGCCGCCTGGGAAAAAACGGTATGTTTTCCAATAGTGAGACTGACCAGATCCCCTTCCCTGAGCTGTTCGCTCAGTTCCCGGTCTACGTAACATTTGATGATCACATTACCGCGCTGTACGGTCAAAACCACATAATGACCAAGCATCATGATCGTACGAACAACCGCTTCCATCGGACCATGTCCTTTGGACACTACGATGTCCTCCGGACGGACTGCGATGGTGCTTCCGCCATTCTGGATAAAGTTCATCTCTCCGATAAAGGATGCCACATGAAGAGTAGCCGGTTTATCATAGATTTCCCCCGGTGTTCCTATCTGATCAAATTTCCCTTTATTCATAACCACGATCCGGTGTGACAGTGCCATCGCCTCCTCCTGGTCATGGGTTACAAAAATTACGGTAATTCCAAGATCACTCTGGATCTTTTTCAGTTCCTCCCGCATCTGCTGACGGATCTTGGCATCCAGTGCGGAAAACGGCTCATCCAGCAACAGCAGAGAAGGTTTTAACAGCAGGGCCCGGGCGATGGCGATTCGCTGCTGCTGTCCACCGGAGAGTTGTCCCGGATATTTTTTCTCAAATCCGCTCATAGAGACCAGTTCCAGCATCTTTTTAATATCTGCATCCATCTCTTTTTTCGGAACTTTCCGCAGTTTTAATCCAAAGGCCAGATTCTCATAAATGGTCATATGCGGCCACAGATTATAACTCTGAAATACCATAGCGGTCGGTCTTTTTTCCGGTGGCAGATCCACGATGGACTGTCCGTCCACCAGAATATCCCCGTCAGTCACATCCATGAAACCACCGATGGTTCTTAAGATCGTGGATTTTCCACATCCGGAAGGTCCGAGGAAGGTTACGATCTCTCCTTCGTACACTTTCAGATTAATGTGTTCCACACCGTCTCCGTTATCGTATTTTTTTGCCATATCTTTTAATTCCAGTTTTACTTTTCGTTCTTCCATAATAATTTCTTTCTATCCTCCTGGATATCCTGTAACTTTTATTTCATTTTAAAGCCGCCGGCGATTGCTTCCGGTCCGATATATTTTCTCATCGCAAAGATCAGCAGTGCAGATGGAATGATCAGCAGAATGGCAAACACTGCACCAATCTGGATCGCGGAACTATCAAGCACGATTCCGTACATGGCTACCGGCATGGTCTGAATTCTCGCCAAACCAACCAGCATCGTTCCCTGTGCCTCTTCCATGGAACCAAGAAAGGTGTACAGAGTAGCAACTGCGATTCCCGGCATCGCCATCGGCAATGTCACCTTGAAAAAGGTGCGGATCGGACTTGCCCCTGTATCCCTCGCGGCTTCCTCCTGCTGTCGATGTACATTGCGGAAAGCACTCGAAGGCAGCCACACCATAAACATCATAGAATTGATCATATGGATGATAATGACTCCTGCATACGTTCCCATCAGTCCGTATTTGTAAAACAAAACAGCGATAGAAGTGTAGATTCCCAGTTTGGGAAATGCATTGGTCAGCAGGAAAGACAGCATAAATACTTTTCTTCCCGGATACTGAAACCTTGCCAGTGAGTACGCTGCCGGGATACAGAAGATCATTGAGATCACCGTCGTTGCAATGGCGATGATAAAGGATTGGATCATGGAAGATACCAGACTCTTCTGTCCAAACACATACCCCCACCATTTGAATCCCCATTCCTGTGGAAGCACTGACGGCACATTATATTCATTTGCAAACGCTAACATCAGCATATTCAACAGCGGTCCGTAAAAGAATAAGATAAATACGGCCAGCAGGATAAATTCCAGAAACTTCTTCTTTCCAACGGCATGATAAAACCGTCTCGGATTTAACATCTTAAACATCTTTTTCGTTCTCCTTTCCGAAAGACAGGGTATCATGCCCGGGCGGGGTGCTTCTATCGTGGTTTTGTAAAGTTGTGTTAATTTTTTGTAATTCACATACAATTTACAGAACTTTTATTTGGGCATTGCGGACGAACCAAATACGCTCCGCACGCTTTGCTCATTATCACAGCATTCGCTCGCCATGGAACTTGCAGGCAATTATTGATATGCAATGAAAAAAAAACCTGCCAGCAGTTCATAATTCTCTGCTGACAGGTTCTGTCATTCTTTTTTATCTTTATTTTTTTCCTTAATTAAATGCAAACACTGCAACTTCATACGGAGCCAGCGGATATGCCACATGGTATGGCTGTCCGTCACATTCTCCCTTGACCGGTTTGAATACCGGATTGTCCACATGATGCTGTCCGCCGTAAGCCGGGTCTGCACTGCTCAGGATTAATTTACACTGTTTCTTCTGCGGTACACCTACCCAGTAGTCTTTCCGTTCTACCGGAGTAAAGTTGCAGACAAACAGCAGGTTGTTTCTTTTCGTCGGTGACCAGCGGATGAAACTGTAGATGCTTCTGTCTGCGTCATCGGCATTGATCCACTGAAAACCATCATAGCCATTGGCATCCGCATACAGTGCCGGATATTTTTTATACATCATCTGCAAATCTCTTACATAATCCTGTAACTGCTGATGTCTTGCCTCACGGAGCAGATACCAGTCAAGCTCTCTCGCCTCACTCCACTCCTGAAACTGTCCGAACTCCTGTCCCATAAAAAGCAGTTTCTTACCCGGATGACCCATCATGAAGGAATATCCGGCTTTCAGATTCTCAAATTTGTCATCGTACTCTCCGGGCATCTTGTTGATCATGGAGCATTTCAGATGGACGACTTCATCATGAGACAGTACCAGAATATACTCCTCGCTGAAGGCATACGTCATGGAGAAGGTCATCTTATTATGGTTGAATTTTCTGAAATACGGATCCAGTTTCATATACTCCAGGAAATCGTGCATCCATCCCATGTTCCACTTAAACGTGAATCCGAGACCGTTCTCTTTTTCCACATCTCCGGTTACTTTCGGCCATGCAGTAGACTCTTCAGCGATCATCATGGTTCCTTTGTTTCTTCCAAGAATCAGAGTATTCAGATGCTTGAAAAATTCAATAGCCTCCAGGTTCTCGTTACCGCCATATTTGTTCGCGATCCACTGTCCGTCTTTCTTTCCATAATCCAGATACAGCATGGACGCCACTGCATCCACACGCAGACCGTCTACATGGAACTCTTCGATCCAGTACAGTGCGTTCGCGATCAGGAAATTCTTGACTTCGTTTTTTCCATAATTAAAGATCTTGGTACCCCAGTCCGGATGCTCTCCCTGACGTGGGTCAGAATGCTCGTAGATACAGGTTCCGTCAAACTCTGCCAGTCCGTGAGCATCTTTCGGAAAATGCGCCGGTACCCAGTCGAGGATGACACCGATCTTATTTTTATGTAAATAATTGACCAGATATTTGAATTCTTTCGGAGATCCGAAACGGGCGGTCGGTGCATAGTAACCGGTAACCTGATAACCCCAGGAGCCGTCAAACGGATGCTCCGCGATGCCCATCAGTTCCACATGAGTATAACCCATACGTTTTACATAATCTGCCAGCTCATGTGCCAGTTCCCGATAGCTGTAGAAACCGTCCGGATCTGCCTCAGATGCCGGATGTTTTTTCCAGGACCCCGGATGTACTTCGTAGATTGAGAGAGCCGCTCTTCTCGGATCGGTCTCTTTTCTCTTCTTCATCCATGCGGCATCGCCCCATTTGAAACCTGTGATATCCGCGATACGGGATGCATTGCCCGGGCGCATCTCAGACCAGCTTGCATAAGGATCTGCTTTGTACAGCAGTCTTCCGTCCATGGCACGGATACAGAATTTATACAGATCTCCCACTTTGGCTCCTGCAACAAAAGTCTCCCAGACACCGATCGGTCCTGTCTTTTTCATCGGATGGCGCTCCGGATCCCAGTCATTAAACTCACCGACAACAGAAACATCCTCTGCGTTCGGTGCCCATACTGCAAAATACGTGCCGCCTTTTCCATTCTGTGTTACCGGATGTGCTCCCAGTTTCTTATAAATATCATAATGCGTTGCCTGACCAAACAAATATTGATCCAGTTCCCCAAACTCCATCTTTGCCATATCCCCGTCTCCTTTTTCTTTTATCTTAACTGTCTTTCCAGTTATTTTTCACACTCATACATGCAACTGTTCCATACTTTCGCAGTTACGAATAAATACCGTACAGGAACTGCCGGACGATCTCATACGTTCTCTGATCCGTCATCACCAGTCCGTGTTCTTCATCCTGCTCTCTTCCCAGCATCATCATATGGGAATCCAGAATCCCCATGAAGCTGACCGCGAACTGCTCCTGACGGCCGCCCATATTTCCCAGACGATCTGCAGAATCCTCGAAGATCCGCACCACAAGCTGGTAATACTTCTGGATCAGCGGATACACCGTACGGAATCCTTCCGATTTTTTTCCGGAATAAAACTGACTCAGCATAAACAGATAAAACTGCCAGTGGCTTCCCGCAAAATCAAAATATGCTCTCGCCACACGATATAACACCTGCGGGACATCCCCCGGTTCTTCCACTGCTTTTTCCAGCATCTCTTCCAGAATACGACTGTTCTCCTCAAGGATCGTTTCCATCAGTCCCTGCTTGCTTCCAAAATAATAATACAACGTCGGTTTTGTAATTCCGGACTGTTCTGCAATCTCCTGCACCCCAACCGCATCATATCCACGGGCACAAAACAGTTCCAGCGCTTTTTCCATGATCAGCTGCCGATTATCCATCTGTCTCAGCCCCTTTCCTTATATTTATCAGCTGTTGATCCGTAATTTTCCAGGGTAATTCCCTGTCTTTTTATATTATACCAATCGGTATATAAGGTGTCAACGCAATCTTCTCTTTCTGATTCTTGCTTTTTTACCAAAAAAAGTAATTATTTTTCATTAATTTTCACAAAATCTTCAGATATGTTTTCCTGTATTTGTGGTACAATAAAATCTGAAATTCTAACAAGGGGGAGTGAACTATGAAATGTCCATCCTGTGGTGCTGAAGTCACCGGTCGTTTTTGCAGCTACTGCGGTGCACCGCTTCCGGCCGCTTCCAATGACAATACTTCAGTCACAAAAAATACAGATACCGATCGTCTGGTGGATGACTGGCAGTCCTTCGATGATTATGTAAACCGCAACTCATCAAAACCAGTCGTTGATAACGGCAACGGTACCGGTAGTCCTGCTTCCGGTAAAAATGAGACTCCCGCTGCCAGACGTCGGGAAGAAAATAAAAAAAGCAGAACCTCCGGTTCCGGCAGCTCCAAAAATACTGCCACAAATCAGCATACGGTTTATAAAACTACTGCACAGAAAACGAAAACAAAAACAAAACATAAAAAGAAGAAAAAAGGAGGCGGACTGTTGTCTGCAGCCACATCTTTGACTACCGGAAGCGTAAAACTGGGAGGTACCCTGTTTTATCTCGTGATCCAGTGGATCTGCGTAGCCCTGATGGCTTTGTCCACCCTTCGTATGGCACAGAACTTCTGGGCCAACCGGGTGACCCTGGGTTCCATCGCCGGCGTAGTCCAGGAAAAGAATTATGCCCAGGGAATTTATCTGATTGGGGCACTGATCTGTGTGGGCTTTGGTTGTATCCAGGCACTGTGGATCGCCAGCAGAAAGCGGATGCCGGACCACGGCAAGATCCGCCAGGTAGATATGGGGCGCGGACTGTTCGGTTTCGTTGTTCTGGTTCTTCTGGCATTCATATCCACCTATGCCTATCCCCTCCTTCCTGCCAGCCCGGCTCCGCTGGAAGGAGCCAAATTGTTCTTCCATATCGTGGATGATCTGGGAAAATCCTTTTTGTTCATGAATGTGATCGGAGCAGTTTTGTGTGTGGTGCGTAAGATGGGAACACGATAATCGCCAAGTTCTCGTGCAAGCACGGACTTTGGCTCGTTGCTCAAGTAAATTTAAAAGCAGAGGGAATCGTTCTTCACGAACGGATCCCCTCTGCTTTTTATTAATATATTCAGGAAAAACAAATCATTTTTATCTTGGCCAGCGATCTTCTTTTCCAGGAAGTTTCGGGAAGCTGTTATGTGGTTCTGCCTGATACCAGTATGCCACACTTGCCACGTCATCCTGTCTCTCGAATAATCCTCTGTATCCTACACCGATCTGCTGGATCGTCACTTTCAGATCCTCATCGAAACAGATCGGATCCTGGATATGCCAGCGGTAAAAACCTCTCATCGGCATAACATCGTCATTGTGATAGAAATTGTGAATCAACTCATCATGGGAAGAATAATATGGATATCCCAGATAAGGTGTGCAATAATTCTGTTCCACGGTCTTACCGTCTACCTGCTTAGCAAAGCTCCAGGAACCACCGAAATAATCTTCTGTTCCTGTTCCGCAGATGGTAGGATATTCTTCATCTCCGTCAATGTAGAACTTAACCTCACCTTCACCCCACCAGTAACGCTCCAGTGTTGTCAGTGCCATATAAGTACCTACATAGTGACCTTTTCCTTTGACATTGTCAAGGATTACATAATCTTTCTGTAGCTGAGTGATCTTTTCTCTTCTCCACTGTGCATGGAAATAAGCGATATCTTCCGGCAATCCCTCATCATACAGGCAATAATCCACCTGGTAGAAGAATGCAGGAATTGAATTCACATGCTGGTTCTCCAGAGTGATTCTTGCTTTTTTCTTGAATGGCATCTGGAAATAACAGTTTAAGCCTCTGCTTGGCACTACCGCGATCGGCATAGAGTTTACGTTGCATTCTCTACCAAAACCACAGCAGAAGAAGTCTCCCAGCGGGCTTTCTACAGACGGTTCTTCTTCTTCATCCCAGTACATACGAAGAACCAGATCTCTCAGTACAAAGCAGTCTGCGTCTGTGGTTTTCGCATCCACTGTGATCCAGATATGGTTGATCGCACCAGGTCCTTCAATCTCTGCCAGTGTCACTGTCTGACCACTTGCGATATCTCTAAGACACGGGCTTCCTTTTCTGGAAGGTCCGAGATCACTGGCTGCCATACCGCCTTTTCCTTTTTCTCCTCTTGGATTTTCCGCATTGATCGCACGGCTTTTTCTGTGTTTCGCCAATGCAAGATTACTTAAAGTTCCACCAAATTCGTTATACATTCTCATGTCCTCCTTCTAGTCTCCGAATAGTATCAGGCTTTTATTCCTTTTGCCATTATATCATCCATAACCTCTTTTTAAAAGACTCTAAAAAACATATTTCTTTCTGATTCCTCTATCCACGGAAGATATTTGACCGGATAATAACCTGTGATCTATGTATATAGCAATCGCCAAGGTCTCATGCAGGCATGGACTTTGGCTCGTTGTTTGCATAAATACAATAGCCGGGCAAAACTCACCCGGCCATGTTACTTTTATTCTGCTACTTTATACAGTTTTATCGAAAAATCATCTGCGCAAAATCCGTAAAGCACGGTCTCCACACATTCCAGTCATGTCCGCCCGGATAGATTTTCCTGATTTCATGGACACCTTTCTCCTGGATGATTGCATCCTCTTCCAGAAATCTGGAAAGGAAACAGTCATTATCTCCGATGCATCGGAAAAAGGTATGAAAATAGTTATTAAAGTCCGGATCGTCCATCGCCTTCAGATGAATCTGCTCATAAGGTTTTCTTCCGACCGCATCACGGTCCGGATTGCCTTCGATATTGTCTCTTATAAAACCGGAAAAGATACCGACTTCGCTGAACAGATCAGGATGGTCGCATATCGTCCGGGTTGTCTGTACAGAATCCATGGACAAGCCTGCCATACCTCTCTTTTCCTTACAACCGCCAAACTGATACTTTTTCTCTGCCATCGGAATAATTTCCTCCACCAGCATCCGTTCCAGCAAAACATGGTTTAATCGTTCTTCTGAACCGACCTTTTCCTGTACCATGCCGTCACTCATCACAAGGGCAAAAGGTTTTATTTTTCCCATTTCGATCAGGTTATCCAGTATGATATTGGCTTTTCCGGTTGTTGTCCAGGAAATCTCACTCTCACCGAATCCATGCTGCAGATACAGAACCGGAAGGCCTGCGGATGGTACGCATGGCGGAAGGTAAACGATGAATCGTTCCCAGTTATTGGAAATTTCAGACTTATAGAATTCATGTGTCAGCGTTCCATGTGGGATGTCACGAATCTCAGCCATTTTCTTTTCATCCGGCAGTTCAATATAATTGTATAAACGGCCATATCCATGTCCGATCGGCAGATCCGGATGCAGAACCTCCTGTCCGTCCACACAGATCTGCACATAATTCACGGCTGTGGAAAACGGAAGTTCCAGAATCCACTTTTCTCCGTCTTTTGCAAACGAATAGGTTTTGTCATCCCACTTTAAAGAAAGCTCTTTTGCATTTTCACAGTCCAGCTGCAAAAAATTTTTTCCGTCTTTCCGGAAAAGTATGCTATTTTGTTCCATAAGTGCCTCCTTGCTCTCCATTTTTCTTTACATCATCAGAATTTCATCTGTTTGCATGTTCTGACGCCATTGACATAAATATCGTTTGCCAGTTCTGTGACAAGCCGCATATCCTGCCAGGTTTCACATTTTTCTCCCATAAAGGTAATGTTATCAAAGTGAATATCATGGACACGCACTTCTTCTGTCGGTGTCTGGAATCCACGGATCGTAGAAACAGGGATATCTCCGTTTAATACCTGGATGTTGTCAAAATAGATGTCATGGATTTCCCCTTTAGCCATCTGCTCTGTGTATCTGCAAAGCAGAACCTTGATATCAAACAGTTTCTGTTCCGCCTGTTCTACTCTGATATTTTTATAGTGGATATCATGAACGTGGCCTCCATCTGCCTGATGGATAGAAAGTGCGGCACCGCCCATATTTCCTTCGTACTGGCAGTGGATGATATCACAGTCTTCGAATACCAGATCATGGATCTCACTCTGGAGAGCATAACCAAGCTCTATGGCATTACCAGGTTCTGCATTCCAGATCACGTTATTGTGAACGCGTACTTTTGTTACATCTCTTACTGTTGAAGGATCCTTGAACAGTCCCTGGGATTTGATGCAGATACTGTCATCTGTGGAACGGACAAAGCAGTTTTTCACCTCCACATCCTGGCTGCTGGTGATATCAATTCCGTCTCCTGTTACGATTCTTGACATGATGTTCATATCATCAATGATAACATGATCACAGGCTGCCGGAACCACATGCCAGGATGGGCCGTCTACTGCAGTAAATCCTTTTAAAAGAACGTTCTTACACCATTTGATATAAATAAAGAAACGATGGGCATTGCTGTCCGGCAAATGCCAGCAGGCTCCGTTGACAATTCCGTTTCCCACGATGGAAATATTTTCACTGTGTTCTGCATAAATGCATCCGGAAACAACAGCACCTTCCTCGATATAAACCGTATCATTTGATTTCAGGGTAAGAACTCCTACATTGTATGCCTTACCTTTTTCAAAACAAATAGTGGTATTTTCCGGTTTTTCGATTCTGCGAGAACAGAATACAAACAAAGCATCATGGAGACCACCGTCTGTCTCCACTGTGAATTTTCTCGGTTCATCCAGATGAATATGAACGGTCTCTCCTTTTACGGAAGGTTCTATTCCGAAACTGGTAGGCCGGATGGCCAGTTCTTCAAAAGGTGTATGGATGGAAATTTCCAGATCATATGCCTCATTGTCTACTACTACCACATAATCGAATGAGTCTGTATGGTATACCACACGCTCTGTTCCGTTGCAGATCACACTGTATTTTGTTGATTTTTCCAGTTCGTCTACAGAATTTAAAACAAATCTCGGTTCCTCAATCGGATCTGGGTTGGGATAATAAATCAAATCCTTTTCAAAATCTTTCATCTTTTTCTTCCTTCTCCTTATGCTTAAATATATATTTCACTGCTTCCCCATTCATGGTCACTGCTGTTTCCTACACTGATTCGAAGCTTCATTCCGCTGCTGACGATTTCCATATTTTTATCATAATAAGAAAATTCTTCGGAATCAATAGAAAAATCTACATTTTTCTTTTCTCCCGTTTTCAGAAAGACTTTCTGAAAACGGACAAGTTCTTTCTGCGGACGCACCACAGATGCATGCAATGTTTCGTAGTAACACTGAACGACCTCTGCCCCCGCAACATTACCTGTGTTACTTACATTACAATGCACATGAACTCTTTTGTCCTGTCCCATCCGGACTTCAACATCCGAAATATCAAACTCTGTATAGGATAATCCATAACCAAAGGGATACAATGGTGTATTGGGAATATCCATATATCTGCTGGTGAAACGGTTCTCCAGGTTATCCGCAGTAAGCACATGTCCGGTTTTTATATCCCAGTAACTTATCGGCACCTGTCCCACACACCAGGGAATACTTACAGCCAGTTTTCCCGAAGGATTGGTTATACCATACACAAGATCTGTGATGGCTTCCGCTCCCATGGTTCCCGGTCTCCATGCCATGATGACAGCTTTGGATCTTTCTGAGATTCTCCGCAGATCCAACGGCCTTCCTGAGATGACCACTGTCACGATATTATCCGTGCGTTTTGCTATTTTTTCAAAAAGCACCTGCTGCTCTTCCGGTAAAGTCAGAAATGCTCTGCTGGCAGCCTCTCCGGACTGAGATTCATGTTCCCCAAGTACACATACAACTGTATCTTCCCGGGTTATCGTTTCCAGCCACTGCTCATCCATTTCTTCATCCAAAACATCCTGTTCCACCTGCCAGATCTTGCATTCTTCCTCCGAAAGCATCCTACAGCCCGGAATACATTCCGCATTCATCTTCTTATCTTGAAGAATAGCTTCGATCGTTTCAACAGGTTCATGCTCACCAAAGATTGCCCAGCGGCTCAGGAATTCCTTGGATGTCACATAAGGTCCTGCCCAGATGACTTTCTGTTTCTGACACAAGGGCAGTATTTCTTCATTTTTCAAAAGGACGCAGCTTTCGCTGGCCATCTGATATGCTTTTGTCCGGTTATACAGGGTCAGTTTTCCACTCTTTCCAAGACCTGCAAAGGGATTTTCAAAAAGTCCCAGCTGATTTTTCATCATCAGAACCCGGAATGCAGTCTCATCAATAAGCGATTCCGGAATCTTCCCGTTTTCCACCAGCTTTTCCATGGTGTCGTCCCGCTCAAAGGCGAGGCCGCCGCCCTGTACCCGCTGATAGGCGCGCTTCAGCCCGCCCAGCTTGGGGAAGGCCCCTACCGCCAGCAGCAGGCACAGCAGCATCATGCCCAGCGGGTAGAACATATAGGGAATGGCGTGGACATAGTCGCTGAAACCGAGGCCGTGTGCCGAGATCAGTCCCACGCTGAACGCCGTCCAGCTGGAAAACGGCACGGCGACACACAGGCAGCACGCGATGATATTGGCCTGCAGCGCCAGATGCTCACGAGGGATGCGGTTTTTATCGGTGATCTCCCGCATGGAGAAGGTCACCGTCAGGGCGCTGAGGTACTCGTCCAGAAACATGATGGCCGACATGAGCCACGCCAGCACCAGCGTCCGCTTGGGGCCGGAGGCGATCTTCAGCAGCAGATCCCGGAAGCCCATAAGGGCGCCGGACTCCTGAAACAGCGTGATCATGCCGCCGAAGCCGATGATGACGCACAGCGCAAACTGGTACGAGGAATTGGACAGCGCGGCGTACATGGCGTCGATGGTACCGGTGAGAAAATGCTGCCGGTGCAGCAGCACCATAGCCAGCAGTGTGGCCAGTACCATGGCATCCGCCATCTTACGGGTCTTCAGCGCGTAAAGGATCAAAAACACGAGCGGTGCAAAGGCCATTACGATCTGCAGCATGGTGCGTTCTCCTTACTTAGGATGATATCCGTAGTATAGCACAGACGCCCTTCCGTGGCAAGCCTGTCCCCCTTCTGCGGCGGTACACCGCCCGGCTTATAAAAGGACGCCGTCTGCGCGATGCAGACGGCGTCCTTTTGTATGCTGTACGATGTGCTTACCGGCCGGTCATGACGGTCATAACCTCCAGCTCTTCGGGATTCAGCGTCTTCTTCATGGCGAGCCCCTCGTCGATGTCCACGTCGGTGATCTGCTCGCCTCTGGCGCAGATGATGCGGTTGGTCTGCCCCTCCGCCAGCAGCTGCACCGCCTCGTAGCCCATGCGGGTAGCCATGACACGATCCTTGGCGCTGGCGTTGCCGCCCCGTTGAATGTGACCCAGAATGGTGACGCGGGGATCC
>OIYV01000559.1_pt1 | contig 20824 bp, 17 predicted proteins | sample 1588251 | NCBI WGS metagenome assembly OIYV01 (sample SAMN03283282) | human gut metagenome | biome: human-associated habitat; material: feces | host: Homo sapiens | place: Peru | collected 2012
GGTTGGAATTGAAGTGGACTTTCACTATCCATACATGGTTCTGGTACTTCATTTATAATTAAATTAAATATGTTATCCATTGTTTTTTCTTGTGTACTTACATCAGGATCCATACTAGATGTTCCATTAATTGCGGATGTATATACAACTGGGAATTCTAATTGATCTTCATTAGCATCAAGTTCTATTAATAATTCTAATATTTCATCAATAACTTCTGCAGGTCTTGCAGCTGGTTTATCTATTTTATTTACAACAACTATTGGTTTTAAACCTGCTTCCATTGCTTTTTTAAGTACGAACTTAGTTTGTGGCATAACACCTTCATAAGCATCTACTACTAAAAGTACACCATCAACCATATGCATAATTCTTTCTACTTCACCACCAAAGTCAGCGTGTCCTGGGGTATCTAAAATATTAATACGATATCCATTATAGTTAATAGCGGTTGTTTTAGCTAGAATGGTAATTCCACGTTCACGCTCTATATCATTTGAATCCATTACTCTTTCATCAACTTTTTCATTTTCTCTAAAGGTTCCTGATTTTTGTAATAATTTGTCTACCAAGGTAGTTTTACCGTGATCGACATGGGCAATAATTGCAATATTTCTTATTTTATTATCCATACTTTACTCTTCTTTCTTCACACAAGTCATAATTATAAGACAATTTTTAAAAAAAGACAAGAAAAATGTTTGTTTTTAATGGAATTTACTTAATTATATTAATTTATTAAGAATAAATAAAAGGATATGATGAAGTTAAAGTTTGAAGTTGGATCTTTTTATTGATTTATTGTATCTTTATAAAGACTTACGGGTTTATAACTTAGACGATGATATTTGGTAATACCATATTTTTTTATAGCTTCAAGATGTTTTTTTGTACCATAACCTTTATTATTCTTTAGATCATACATAGGATATTCTTTATCCATTTCATAGAGCATATGATCTCTTGTTACTTTGGCTATTACAGAGGCAGCAGAGATACTGATACTTAAATAATCACCTTTTATAATAGATGTTGTGGGAATAGAGATATTTAGAGGCATAGCATCAATTAGGATGTGTTCTGGTTGAGGATTTAAGTTATTAATGGCAGTTATCATAGCCTCTTTAGTAGCTTCATAGATGTTTATTTCATCGATTCTTTTTTCAGAGATAATACCAATACCAATTGATATAGCTTGTTCTTTTATAATTTGATAAAATAGTTCTCTTTTTTTCTCAGATAATTTTTTAGAGTCAGTTAAACCTTCTAGATGGAAGTCTTTGGGGAGAATAACGGCAGAGGCTACGACAGGACCTATTAGGGGACCTCTTCCTACTTCATCAACACCTGCTATTAGGTTTATTCCTTTTATATTTAATTCCCTTTCATATTTATAATTATCAATTTGTTCTTTTACTTTCATATTTATCACATAATAATTATAAAATAAAAACAAGGATAAATCAATTATCCTTATCTAAATTTAAGTAAGAATTAAGTTTTATATATGATATATTATCTATCATATCATCTATCATATCATCTAATAAAATATAGTCTGGCATTAGGTTATCTCCTTTACTTTTATTAGATGATAACACTTATTTTAAAAATTTAAAAGGGTTTCGACAAAAGTAGTTATTTATTTCTAGTATCTACTAAAATTATGTCATCTCCTATTTTTATAATTTGGGTCCAAGAAATATTATATTCTTCTCGGGAAAATTTACGGCCTCTTTTTTCTTCTAAAATAAGATTCTTAATATATCCTTTTTCATCTACTACGGCGTCAACGATAATACCTATTCTTTTGCCATTATATATATTTACTATTTCTTTTAGTTGTAAGTCTGATAAACGCATATTATCACCAATAAAGTATATGCTAGCGAATTAGTTTTTTGATATTGGTAATGGCACTTTTTTCTATTCTTGAAATTTGGGCTTGACTAATGCCTAGTTCATCAGCGATTTCCATTTGAGTTTTACCTATTAGGAAGCGATCTTTTAGAATTTGAAGTTCACGTTTTTTTAATTTTTCCATAGCTTTTTCTAGGGCTAGTTTTAAATCTTTGTCATAGACATCTTCTTTTATGGCTAATTGATCGCATAAATAGATAGTATCACCACCATCATTATAGATTGGTTCATACATACTTACTGGTTCTTTTAGGGAATTTAGTGCATTAGCAATATCATATTCACTAACTCCTAGAATGTCAGCGATTTCTTTATCTTTTGGAGGAGTACCTTCAGTGGTAGTTAATTCTTCTTTTAGGCGACTTATTTTATGAGCAAGATCTTTTACACTGCGAGATATTCTTAAGGAAATATTATCACGAATATATCTTTTCATTTCTCCTTCAATTAAGGGATAAGCATAGGTAGATAGTGTTACTCCGTATGACATATCAAAATTATCAATAGCTTTGACAAGTCCTAGGGTTCCTACTTGAAATAGATCATCTAAATTATCTACTTTATTGTTAAATTTTTTTAAGGCTGAGAGAACTAATTTTAAATTGCCATTAATTAAGTCTTCTCTTGCAAAGGGATCTCCTTGATGCATTTTTTCAAATAATTGATAGTTTTCCTCATTAGATAATACTTTTATAGAACTGGTATTTACTCCACAAATATCAACTTTATATTTTGACATAAAAACTCCTTTCACATCTATATTGTTGTGAAAGAAGAAAAAATATACAAATTATTGGGAAATTTTTTCTAGGGCAATTAACATTTCTTTATAAATTAATTTATTGATAGGGTTTAAATTAATGGTTTGATTTAATCGTTCTTTTACCTTATTTAGGGGTATTTTCTCTAAGTGATAGTTTCCTTTTATTTCTCTTTTATCTAAATGAATGCTATCTAAATGGGGGGATTCATTGGTAAATATTTTGTAGTAATAGATTAGATTTTCTCTATTTTTGTTGGTATTTCGATAGTTTTTATGATAGGATCTGATTAAAAGGAAGGGTTTTTGAATATTGGTTATATTGATACCGGTCTCTTCTGATAATTCGCGTTGTAAACCTTCTTCGAGGGATTCACCTTTTTCAAGATGACCTCCGGGAAATTGATATGAATTATCGGAGTATCCTAGAAGAAGGGATAGACTATCATTTATAATAATTGCTTTGACTCTTGTAACAGTCTCATCTATTTCAGATTTATTTAAATTGTCATTGTTATAAAATACTTTTTGCATAATAGACTTCCTACTATTTTAAATATTGTTTGATTTTTCTTTTGGCTTTATTTTTTATACTTTTATCTCCGATAAATACGATTATTAGTAAGAGAATGGTGATAATGATTATTTCTTTGGTACCGTATTCGTTTTTAGAAACAGTATTTTTGCTATTATCTAATGAGTTATTATTAAATTTGTTAGCACTTTCTGTGTCCCAAATGCCGATATTTTTAGCAGATGCTAATTCTTGTTCTTCTTTTAAAGTGTTGGTATATTTATAATTTCCGTAAAGATATGCCACTTTGGCGTAGCCAGAGACGACAAGATCTTTTTGAAGTAGTTTATCGTCTAAAAAAATCCAAGCTAATAATCTATCATATTTATCAGTCTTATCGCTATTTGAATCATACTCTAATTCGATTTTTTTAGCGTTTTTTACTCTATTACAAGTATAATCGCTGGCTTCTTTACCATAGTATTCTTCCTTTTTGGTTGGATGAACGGATTCGGGGGTGTCAACAGCTAAAAATCTGACGGTATATTCTTTGTCTTTAATTAAAACTTTTATGGTATCGCCATCAACACATTTTGATAATTTTACGGTTTCTCTTGTATTGGCATAAATATTTGGGAGAGAAATGAAGAAAAGGCTTATTATTAAAATTAATTTCTTTTTCATATTACTATCACTACTTTCATATTAAGTATAGCAAATTTCTTAATAGTTGTAAACTTAGAAGTTAATATTAAAAGACTATTAGTAGTTAGTATTCATACTAATAGTCTTATTATTAATGTTAAGTATTATCTGGCGTTACGAATGATGATAATACCTGAGCCACCAGCGGCTCCTGTATGGGTAGATGAACCGGTTGTACCGCCACCGCCGCCACCGTTTCCGGTATTAGCTCCACCAGCAGTACCATAGCCATTGTTTCGACCGCCACCAGTTCCGCCACTGGCATAAAGGGTTCCTGATGTTTCGCCAAAGGCACGAGTAGTTGTTCCTTGTCCGGTACCTGCTGAACCAGGATTATTTCCTTGTCCAACATAACCACCATTACCTCCATTACTTCCACCTGAACCACCAGAGTAATCACCAAAGGCTCCAGCTCCACCGCCTGAACCTCCGGCTCCACCTGAACCAGTACCCCAACGGTAACTAGCTGTTCCGGCTCCACCACCGTTTACTTTGTAACTTGTTCCAAATGAAGAGCTTCCACCAGCGGTAGCAATTGCACCGCCTGAACCAATTGTAACTGTAGTGGTGCCATTTTGAGTGAGCATTATAGAGCTATATGTTTTGGTGTATCCACCACCACCGCCACCTGAACCATAATTTTTTAGAGTGGTAGAAGCACCGCCACCGCCGCCACCAACAAGGAAGATGTCAATTCCTAGATTTGATTTTGATGTATAGGTTCCGCTTGATTTAAACATTATTCTCCAGTTGCCAGTACCACTTCCTGATGAACAGTCACTATCACTACATACTTCATAGCTTCCTGTGTATGAGAAGTAATTGTTATATACGGCATATAAGGTTACATTTGATGTATCTGATTTGTTAATACTTGTAGTATAAGTTGGACTTGTTGCACTTGAACTTGTTGACCAACCATTGACGTAATATACTGAACCACTTGTTCCTTTAGTATATTTATATGTACTGCAGGCTGTCGCTGCTGTGGTTAGAGAACAATCTGTTCCGGCATAACAAGTTAGAGTTGCTGGGGCTGTTCCACCACCATTACAGTTATAAGTAACGGTATAGGCAGCAGATACCCATCTTGCATATAAGGTTATATTACTAGTGATATTTACAGTATCAGTTGCTAATACTTGGTTTCCGCCATTAATGGCTGTATACCAACCAGTAAAATTATAAGCTGTTCTTGTTGGTGTTGGTAATTCTCCATAAGTTGAACCATAGGTAACTGTTTTAGTTGTTTGAGAAACTGAACCTTCATTTGGATTAAAGGTAATGGTATAAGTATTAGCTGTCCATTTAGCATACAAGGTTATTGGTGTTGAACTTGTACAACTTTGAGTAGTTGTTCCACTTGAAGTATAATATTGTGTTCCAGTACCATTTGTACCACTATAGTATCCACCAAAGGTATATCCAGTTTTACTTGGAACACTGATACTTGGTAGGGATTGTCCTAATTCTACGGTAATAGATGTTGTTCCAGCAGTTGTTGCTGATTGATTATCTAAGGTTATTGTCCATACGTCATCTATACAGTAATTTCCAATTTTTGTTCCGGTTTTACAGGTAGCTGGATTAGATTCTGAAGTCCAGCCTGATGAACAAGATGATTGTTCATATAGGTAGCAAGATGAGCCGTTTAGAGCACCGGTTGAGCAGGTATATCCGGTAATTTCATCTTGCTTTGTCCAGCCTGATGAGCAGGATGCTTGATTATATTGATAACAGTTTGAACCGTTTAAGGTACCTACAGGACAGGTATATCCGGTAGAGTCTGACTTTGTCCAGCCTGATGAACAACTTGTTTGATTAGTTAGGTTACAGTTGGTTCCATTTAGGGTACCGATACTACAACTGTAAGTATTACAGTTAATTGTTCCAGTATATGATGGAGTGGCTGTATAACTACAGTTAGATCCTGATAAGCTATGACTGTTTGAGTCACAAGTATAATTTGTACCTACTTTTGTCCAAGTTCTACAACTGCTTTCTTGATATACATAACAGTATCCGCCACTGCTTACGTGGGCATTGGGCCATGGTGATGGGCAGGTTGTGGATGTTGTTAGTGTTCCTGATGAATCTCCATAATAGTTATTACAATAGATTGTACAAGCATTTTGAGTAGTTGGAGTGGTTGAAGTGTGACCGCTTGGACAAGTACAAGTATATTTTGTTGTACCTTGAGTTCTACATGTATATGATGATTCACTAGCTCCATAACTACAAGTAGTACCATTTAAGGTGTGTCCTGAGGTACAAGAATATGATACACTACAAGAGTTTCCGTTGTAGGTATAACCACTTGAACACTGGGTTGATGGACTATTATATCTTGATGAGGTATTACAACTTACATTACTTGATCCTGATACGGTAGCAGCTTTAGTACAAGTATATACTGGAGTTGCTCCTTTATTACAGGTATATAATGGGGTGGCATCTTTGCTACAAGTATAGGTATTAGTAGCTGAAGTTATTGGTTTTGTACATACACCAACATTACCCATTTCATTTTTTACATAACCGTATTTTGTTCCAGCACTTAATGGAAGGGTTGATGAGGCTGTTCCATTATATACTGGAGTTGAATCATTTGATAAGCCCCAAGCGACTACGTCACTACTGTAGGATTTGAATTTTACACCATTGGCTGTAGCTTCTAGGGCACAGGTTGGTGCAGTTTTACTAATTTTTACAATATAGGCTGAAGTTGAAGAACTTGATTTACTATCTGAATTAGTAGCTCTAGCAAAGACATAAGTTGTTCCTTCATAAGTTATTACTGGTTTATTTGTTTGTGAATATGTTTGCCAAGAGGTACAACTTGTACTGGAAGTTGTACTAGTACAATATTCATATTTATTTACACAAGAGGTATCTCCTGTTCCGGTAATTGTAATGGTTACATCTTTTGTTGACCAGTTATCACTTGCAACTTCTCCATCAGAGTTACTTGCAGTTATTGTTGGAGTTGTTGGAAGGATAAATACTTTATATGGACTTGAGACAGTTCCGGTTGTAGGAACGTTGTTAATAGCTCTAGCAAAGACATATTTTTTTCCACAAGTGTTATATTTCATTGAGCTGGTATATGTATTCCAAGTACCAGTACAACTTGATTCGGATGTTGAATCACAGTATTCGTATTTTTGAATACCTGAAGTAGAACTTGAGCCGGAGATAGTTAAGGTGTTACTTGTTGCCCAAGATCCTGAAGCAGTTGTACCAGTTATTGTTGGAGCGGCCGGAGTATCTTTATCTATTCTTACAGTAAATGTACCTATGCCATTGCCTTCTCCGGTATCGTTTGGCTTGGAATTACTTACAGCTCTAGCAAAGATATAGTATGTACCATTAGTATTATAGTTAAGGGCTTCTTCATAAGTGTTAGACCAATCTGTGCAGTTGGAGCTACTACTTCCGGTGGTTGAAACACAATATACGTAGTGATTTACTCCAGATGCACAGTTACCTCCGGTAATAGTAATAGTGTTACTTGTTGCCCAAGTGTTATTAGCAACGCTTCCCATAATAGTTGGAGCGGTACAGGTACCACTATCAAGATATTCAACGTTAGCACTACATGATGCGGTGTTACCAGCAGCATCTTTAATATGCATATAAATAATTTGATTAGTTGTTATGGTTTTTGTTAGATTTGTGCTAGCGGTATTGATAGTTGTATATGTACTTGGAGTAGCAGCACTGTTACTCCAAGCATAACCAGTTACAGCAACATTATCGGAAACGGCAGCAATTAAGGTTGCACTAGTAGTCCAAGTTGTTGGGTTGCCAGAAATAGTACAAGTTGGTGGCGTTTTATCAGCAATAGTAAAGTTAATTGTTTTTGTACCACTATAATTGCCAATACCAGTTACGGTTAAGGAAGCAGTACCAATATTAATATTGTTATTATAACTTATAGTATAGTCTGTTCCTTCCACTAGGGCATTACCATTTATTGTAACGGTAGGAATTGGTTTTATTTCGCTACCAGTATAAGCATATTCAGTATCATCTAAGGTAACTACAATATTATCAAATGATACAGTTGTAATACTTAGAAGAGTATTTATTATATTACCTTTACTATCTTTAAACCAAATATAATAATCTCCAGTGACGTTACCACTTAATGGGTATTCTAGATTATATATTTTATTTTGACTTGATGAGGGAATTGTAGTAAAAGTTGATGGAGTTGTACTACTTGTTGTTACAGCATAACCTACAATATTGTATGTTGTATTGATGGCGGTAGCTCTTATTGTAGAATTACTATATGACTTGGAAGTTATTTCAAACTTGTCTGTTATTACTTGATTTATTTCAGTTAATACATCAACATCTAAGGTTTCTCCACTTAGATTACTAGAAGGATTTTCGTTGGCATCTAGATATATCCAGATGGTATATTCTTGAACTTCTAGGGTTACTTCTTGATAATATAATAAGGTTATTGTATCATCTTTATTTTTACCATAGAAATTACCTTGGCTTAGTATAGAACCAGGATTAGTACTATTACCACTGGTAACTACCCATTTTAGGGCACTGGATTTTTTAATATTATCCCCTATTTCATTTATTTTTAAGTAAAGAGTGGCATAAACATTGACGTCTTTTAGATATTCTTTTTTACTAATGGTTACTGTTGAATGGATACCATTTAAGTAACTATCAGAAATATTAAGATCTCCTACAAAGGTAGCATCACCTTTAACATCAATATAATCGGCAAAATTTGCTGGCAAATTAAAGGTTACATTGGTTTGTTGACTATTACTACTTCTCCACGTAAGGAGAGCATAAGTTCCTGTTATAAGAAATAAACCTATGGTTAAAATGCTTACAATTAATACTATTCTTTTTTTCATTTCATCACCTATATTCATTAACTTTATATACTTATTAACAATTACTGACTATTATCTATTTAATTATAGCAAATTTAACTTATTATGTAAATGATTAATTTTAGTTTTTAAAAAGAATATAACTTTATTGGTTATATTCTTGAAACATTAGTTTAATAGCTTCTTTGTAAATATCTTTAGCTATAACTTTTCCGTTAGGTAATTGGTTTATTAGGTTATTCATCATAACTCCACTATTGCATTCTAATACTAGATATCCAGAAGGTGTATTTATTATATCAATACTACCAAACTTAATATTTAAAATATTAGCAACTTCTTTAGCAAAATTAATAAGATATTCTTTATTAGGTACTTCAAGATTAATTTTTGTTCCATTAGATAGATTATGTAACCAGGTATACATATATTCTTTGTCTTTTGGTAATATATAGTCATCTAATATTTTATATTGATAATTTGGATTAAATTCTTTTAAAAGATATGAGATAGTGTGAATACCGTCGCCATAGATGATTGGGCGATCTTTTTTATAGATTAATTTTACGTGGTTATTTAAAATGATAATTCGATATTCATCAATGATATTGTAGAATGGACAAATACTTATTGAATGAGCTTTTTTAAAGATTTTATCTAAGGTTATATCTATTTCTTTTTCATCAGTTATATGATAGACGTCGTGGCCACAAGTGCCCGTGTTGTTTTTTATTACAATGTTAGAGTGATATTTTTTAAAGTACTTATGTGCAAGAGATTTATCTTTATAGTCTTTAGCATATAGTTCATTATTAGATTGAGAGTACATCAAGTGATGAGTAATTACAGGAATATTCTTATTTTTTAAGATTTCATACATAGCATATTTATCATCAATAGAAAGAGATGATGACTGACTATTTAGATCAAATTTATAACCAGTAATATATCTTATTTGATTATCTTTTTCTAACATAATTAACCAGTTATTAGAAAGAAAATGTATTTTTAAGCCTAATTCTTCCGATATTTCTTTAATAATATTTTGATACATAATAAATCACCTAAAGTTATTATAGCATATATTTTAAAGTATGATATAATGGTTTTGGTGAGTTTATGAGTAAAAAACAAGATTTTATAAATAATAAGGAGAATACTTTATTAATGGCAATTAGTTTATTTAAAAATGATTTATCTAATAAGAAGATAAAGAGTTTAATTAAAAATAAGATGGTGATGGTTAATGGAAGAGAAATTTTAAATAGTAGTTATTTGGTTAAAGAGGGAGATAAGATTGAGATCTTCTATGAAAAAAGAGTTATGCCTTTATATAATCTTGATATTTTGTATGAAGATGAATATTTAATTGCAATTAATAAACCTGCTTCTTTATTATCTATATCTAATGATAAGGAAAAGATTGTAACGGCTTATAGAATGGTGTCTGATTATGTTAAGAGAAAGAGAATGGGATCATTTATATTTGTGGTGCATAGATTGGATCAGGATACTTCGGGGATATTACTTTTTTGTAAAAATGAAAAAATTAGAGATAAAATGCAAGAAAATTGGAATACAGTTGTTAAGAAAAGAGGATATGTAGCATTAGTAGAGGGAAAAATGGTGGGAAGTGGGACTTTTCATACGTTTTTAATGGAAAATAAAAAGCAGTTTGTATATTCTTCTAGAAATGGTCAAGGTAAGGAAGCAATTACGCATTATCAGGTTATTAAGAGGTGTGATGACTATAGTTTGGTACAGGTATTTATTGATACGGGAAGAAGAAATCAAATAAGAGTTCATTTTTCTGAAAGTGGACACCCAATTGTAGGAGATAAAAAATATGGTTGTAAGAGTAATCCAATTAAAAGATTATGTTTGCATGCTAATATATTAGAGTTTATTCATCCAGTTAGTAAAAAGTTAATTCATATTGAATGTGATATGCCGTTGGAATTTAAAAAGATATTAAATAAAAAAGCGAATTAGAGAACTGATCGCTTTTTTATTTAATATTTCTAATAATACCAAAGAGAATAGTTATTATTAAGATAATTGTAGTGGTATATCGAGGAATTTTTTCTTTTATTTTATTTTGTTTATTAAATAGATAGATATATTCTTGATAGATATAATAGATAATAAACGGTGGAAGAAGAATAGATACTAATAGGTTATAATGAATAGCTTGTTTTAAGTTACCATTTATGATAGCAAATAAACATCTGGTGATGCCACATCCGGGACATAATAATCCGGTGATGGTATAGAATGGACATACTATTTTTAAGTTTATGGTGTGATTTAAATAATAATATATCAAAAAAATACTAATAAAGATAATATTTTTTAATAGTATTTTTTTTAATCTATTCAGCAAATCTGTTTAGATCCGATTGAATTAAGCATTCACTTACAATAGATAGTCCAAAAATTGATAATAATAAATATAAAACTGAGTTATCGTTTATTTCTTTATTATATTTTTTACCAATTTGATATAGTCTTTGGCCCATTTTGTAATTCCAGTAAAGGGAGTATATACCACAAGTTAAAATGGTATATAGTAGAGCCATACCTCCAGATGTAGGATTATTATCGTCAGATAAGGTATTAGTATCATCTGTCATTTGAACAAACCATATTAATCCGTAAATACCACAAGTTATAAAAGAGAAAATTATTTGCATAGCAATATCTTTCTTTTCTAGAATTGGATGAATAGGAGTTTTTCTTTTGGGTTCTTTTTCTTCAAGATTAGAACCACATTCTGGGCAAAAAGTTACTTGTTCTTTTAATTCTTTACCACAATATGGACAATATTTCATATTATCACTCACCTCTTAATAAGATTTTAATAAAGTTAATTTTGTTTGTCAATATATAATTAGTTATCTCTTAATGTTGCTTGACATTTATTAGTTACTTCATTAATTATTTTGTTAAAGATAGTCATTACTTCTTCATCTGTTAGGGTTTTTGTAGAATCTGTAAACGTTAGAGAAAAAGCAATAGACTTTTCATTTTCTTTTAGATTAGGTCCAGTATATACATCAAATACTTGGATATTAGATAATAATCTACCAGCAGATTTTTTTATTTGTTCTGATAGAGTTTCACACGAGATATCTTTATTTACAATGAAGGAGATATCTTTAACTATTTCTGGATAAATAGATGCGGGTTTATATTTAATTGGCTTTATTGGTTTTATTAGTTTATTTAAAGATATTTCTGAAAGATATATTTCTTCTTTTTTAATACTTGGGTGAATTCTTCCGATAATACCTATTGGTTCACGATCTAGAAGAATTTCAGCAGACATACCAGGATGCATATCTTTTATTGAAGAAGATTTAAAAGTATATCTATTTTTTAGTCCCATATAATCTAGAAGGTTTTCTATAATGCCTTTTAAGATATAGAAATCTACGGGTAGTTTATTATTTTGCCAAGTTGATCCTTGATAATTTCCTTTCATAAGAATAGATATTTTAGTGTCTTCTTTGTAGGAAATGTCATAAGTTTTAGCTATTTCATAGATTAAGATGTTTTCTACTTTTCTGGATTTATTATAGTCATAGACGTTTAATAATGATGGTAAGATAGTAGTTCTAATAGTAGATTTATCTATACTCATTGGATTTGGTAGGATGATTTGTTGTTTGTTTTCGTAGTTAAATAGTTTAGTCATTTCTGGTGATACGAGGGTGTATGTTTTTACTTCATTTAAGCCAAGATTTCTTAATCTTTTAGTTACTATTTTGCGATATTTTACGTCTCCGATATATTCACCTTTTCTAATTGGTACGATTGGCATTGTAGATACGAGGTTATGATAACCATATAATCTACCTATTTCTTCAGCTATATCATTATAGAAAGGATCTATGTCTAGTCGACGATTAGGAATAGTACAGATAATCTTATGATCTTTTAATTGATATTTGAAATCTAAGCGGTCTAACTCTTTTAGCATATCTTCTCTAGAAATGGTTATACCTAATAGTTTGTTAATTTCTTCTTCAGTAAATTCTACTACTTTAGGAGTTTTGTCTATTTTATCGTGAGAAATTAAACCAGATAAGACTTTGGCATTGGCATATTTTTCTAGGAGATGACAAGCTCTTAAGAGAGATTTTTCAGTATATTCATAATTTAGGCCTTTTCCATATCTAATTGAGGCTTCACTTTGAAGGTTTAATCTATTAGCAGTTGTACGAATACTGATAGGGTTAAATATTGCGGATTCGATTAGAATTGTTTTGGTATTTTGATCAACTTCGGTATTAAGTCCCCCCATTACACCAGCTATACATACTGGTTTTGAGCCATCAGTAATAACAATATCATCTTTAGTTAAGACTCTTTCTTTACCATCTAGAGTAGTTATTTCTTCTTTATCTTCAGCCATACGGACAGTAATTTTATCTCCTAGTTTTTGGGCATCAAAGAAATGCATTGGTTGACCATATTCAAGCATTACATAGTTAGAAATATCAACAACATTGTTAATAGGACGCATACCAGCAGAGATTAATCTTTTTTTAATAAAATCTGGTGATTCTTTTACTTGGATATCTGTAACCATTTTAGCTAAATAATATGGACATTTATCAGTATTAACAGTTAAGTTAAAATGTGATGAGATATTATCTTTGATAGGATTTATAGTATCACTTGGTAGCGTTACTTTTTTATTTAGAATGGTAGCTATTTCATAAGCAAAACCAATATGATAATAGCAATCATTATTACGGTGTTTATGAACATCTAATTCATATATAGTATCATCTAATCCTAAAAAGGTTAATGGATCCTCTCCTACTTTGGCATTTTCTGGTAATTCAGTAATGCCTCTGTTATAGCTTTCTTCAGTCTTTTCTTCTAATCCTAATTCATATAGAGCACAAAGCATTCCGTTTGATTCAACACCTCTAATTTTAGATGGTTTAATTTCAAAGTTGTCTTTAAGGATGGCTCCAGGTAAGGCTACTATTACTTTTAAATTTTTTCTGACGTTTCCAGCACCACATACTATTTGAGTAGAAGTTTTACCAATATCTACAAGGCAAATATTTAAATGATCAGAGTCCGGATGTTTTTTTACTTCAAGGATTTCTCCGATTACAAGATTATTAATATGATTAGTTATTACTTTTTCAACGTTAACACCGGCTTTAGTAATTTTTACAGCTAGTTCTTTAGGATCTTCAGAAGAGATATCAACATAATCTTTTATCCAATTTAAACTTATCATTTTATTCACTTTCCTTTCTGTCAAACGTACTTACTTCACGGAGATCAGTCATATAGAAGGTTCTTATATCATTGATGCCATATTTTAGCATTGCTAGTCTTTCTGCTCCAAAACCGAAGGCAAAGCCGGTCCATTCTTTTGGATCATAACCGCAGTTTTTTAAAACGTTGGGATGAACCATACCAGCTCCAGAGACGGTAATCCAGCCAGTATTTTTACAGATGTTACAGCCTTTTCCGTGACAATTAAAGCAACTGATATCTGTTTCTACGGATGGTTCGGTAAATTGATAGTAACTTGGGCGGAATCTGGTTATACAGTCTTCTCCGAAGAGTTTTTTAGCAACGGTATCAAATGTTCCTTTTAAGTCACAAAGACTAATATTTTTATCTATTAAAAGTCCTTCAATTTGCATAAATTGATGAGAATGGGTTGCATCATCATCATCACGACGATATGTTTTACCAGGGCAGATCATACGAATAGGTACTTTACCGGCTCCTTTTAACATTGTTCTTACTTGTACTGGAGATGTTTGACTTCTTAGAAGAATTGACTCACTTTCAATATAGAAAGTGTCTTGGGCATCTCTTGCAGGGTGTCCTTTAGGAATATTAAGTAATTCAAAGTTAAATTTATCTTCTTCGATTTCAGGTCCATCTACGACATCGTATCCCATAGATATAAATAATTCTTCAATTTCTTCGATAATGTGCTCTAAGATGTTTGGAGCACCAAAGTTTATCTTGGTTCCGGGAAGGGTTACATCAATCTTTTCAGATGATAATTTTTCATTTAATAGTTTTGTTTCTAAGTTATTTTTATATTCTTCATATAAGTTATTGAATTTTGTTCGTAATTCATTTAGAAGCATCCCAAAATCTTTTTTTTCTTCATTAGGAAGATCTTTCATCATTTTAGATAATTCAGTGATACGTCCTGCTTTACCAAGATATTCAACTTTGAGGTTATTTAATTTTTGAAGATCTAAATTGTCTTCGAATATTTTTTCAATGTCTTCTTTCATTTTTATAATTATTTCTTTATTCATATTATCAATCCTTTCTTTAAATAAATAAAAAAGTTATAATCAAAGGACGAGGAAGACCCGCGGTACCACCTTTGTTTATAACTTTAGTTATACTCTCAAACCTATAACGTAGGTAACGATAAAACTCCAAGGGTGAATTCAGTCAATAATTATTATTAGTATTACACCAGCACTAACTCTCTTTAAATAATTATTTATAGACCTACTACTTCCTTATCATAGTTTTATTAAATAGTCATTAAATCTTGTTCTTTATCTTTTAATTTTTCATCAATTATTTTATTATATTTATTAATTAATTCTTGTACTTCTTCATTACCTCTTTTTTCAAGATCTTCAGGTAATTTTAAGTTTTTGACTTCAGTATTTGAGTCTTGTCGAATGTTTCTTAAAGCTATACGAGCTTCTTCAGCAAGTGATTTTACTTGTTTTACTAATTCTTTACGGCGATCTTCAGTTAATGGAGGAATTACTAGAAAAACACATTCTCCATTATTATTAGGAGTTACTCCTAGATTGGCTTCGAAGATAGCTTTTTCAATGCCACCAAGGACAGATTTATCAAATGGTTTTATCATTAATTGTCTAGCTTCAGGAATACTGATATTAGCTAATTGTTTTAAAGGAGTTGGAGCTCCGTAATATTCGACAGTGATACCATCTAACATTGCAGGATTAGCACGACCTGCTCTTACATTAGTAAATCTATTAACTAAATTATTAATTGTACTTTCCATTTTTTCTTCAGTATTAAATAAAATTGTTTCTATATCCATATATATTTCCCTTTCCTTTGTTAATATAATATCACAGTTTTAGAAAAAATACTACTATTTTTCTTGGATTAAAATACCATTAACATTTAAATCATTAACTTCAGTTATTTTTATTTTTACTGGAGTATTATTTTCAAGATTCTCTTTTATTTCTACGGGGATATAATTAGTAGTTATAACTATTTTAGTGGAATCTTTTCTAGTTTCAACGATGCCATCATAAACATTACCTATTTTACTTTGATAATATAAATTTTCATATTTATCTGAAAGAGCAATTACTTCTTTGACACGACATTTCTTTGTGATACCATCTATTTGATTTGGCATTGTTGAAGCTACTGTACCATCTCTTTTAGAGTATGGAAAAGTATGAATTTTAGTAAACTTGATTTGATTAAGAGTATCAATGGTTTCTTTGAATAGTTCTTCAGTTTCTCCAGGAAAACCTATGATTAGATCTGTAGTTATAGAAATATCGGGAATAAGAGTACGAATTTTATTTATAGTATTAATAAAATATTCTATATCATAATGGCGATTCATTTTTTTTAATATTGTGTTACTTCCAGATTGTAATGGAATATGTAGATGCTTAGCCATAATATCATTATTTTTTATTAAGTTAATATCAATAAGTGCTACTCCATCTTTATTCTTTTCTTTCTTACTATTAATATTATTAGATACTTCTTCTGGAATTAAAGCATTTAATCCCTTGCCTAACCCAAATTTCTTGCTCATAATATCACCTTTCTATTGTCTATCTAAAAACTCTCTTGTAAGTGCCTTATATGCATCAGCACCTTTACACTTTTCATCATACAGCATTATAGGCAGGCCAAAACTTGGTGCTTCTGCTAATCTAATATTTCTTGTAATTGTAGATTTGTATACTTTGTCCTTAAAGAAATTCTTAACTTCAGAATATACTTCATTACTTAAATTAGTCCTATAATCATACATAGTCATTAATACACCTTCTATATCCAATGACTTATTTAATGATTTTTTAACTAATTGAATTGTATTAATTAGTTGTCCAACACCTTCTAATGCATAATATTCACATTGTATAGGTATTAATAGAGAATTTGCCGCTGTAAATGCATTTATAGTTAGAAGCCCTAGTGATGGTGGACAGTCTATTATAACATAATGAAAGTCATTTTCTATCTTTTCTAGTTTTTCTTTTAATCTTTGTTCTCTTGAAAGCATTGAAACTAGTTCAACTTCAGCTCCTGCTAAATTGATGTTAGAAGGACAAACATATAAATTTTTTATTTGAGTTTTTTCTATTGCTTCGTCTATTTCTACATCATTTATTATAACATCATATATTGATTTCTCAGTATTTTTATCTAATCCTACTCCACTTGTTGCATTTCCTTGTGGATCTGCATCTATTAGTAAAACTTTTTTGCCTTTTTTTGCTAGTATTGTGCTTACATTTACTGCGGTTGTAGTCTTTCCGACTCCTCCCTTTTGATTTACTACTGCTATTACCTTACTCAATTTTATCCCTCCGTGTAAAAAAAATATGAAAAAAATTCATTGCTTATTAATGATATAAAAATATTATCAATATGTCAATGAATTTTATAAATATTTTTAATTTTATTTTGTCGAATTTTGTTTGAAAACAAATTTTGTCTGGCAGTATAAATTTCTTACAGCATCAACTGTTTTGAGTATCTGTTTTTTGTGAAACAGATTATAATGGTTCCTTTGAAGGAGTTCCTGCTTTTCTGGGATACTTTTTATTCGTGATTTTTTCCTTTTCTATAATAATTATTGCTCTATATATATCTGTTTTTGGAAGTTCAAACTCTTGTATTTCTTTTATTTTTCCTCCAAGAATTTTTATTGCATTTTCTCCTTCTATTGTTTCTTCTTTTCCCTTTGTTCCTTTCATTCCGATTGCATGTCCTCCTACTTTTACAAATGGCAACAAATATTCACTCAATACGTTTAATGAAGCAACAGCTCTTGCAATGGCTATATTATAATTTTCTCTGTAGTTATTATTATGTGCAAATTCCTCTGCTCTTCCATGTACGGTTTTTATATCTTTCAATTCTAGTTTATTTATAACTTCATCTAAAAAAATCAATCTTTTATTTAATGAATCTATTAATACCACTTCATTTTCTGGGTTTAAAATTTTTATTGGAATTCCTGGAAATCCAGCTCCTGTGCCAATGTCAGCAATTTTATCTCCTTTTTTTATCTCATTATTTATAGTTAATGAATCAATGAAATGCTTTAGAATTATTTCATCTGGTTCGATAATTGCAGTTAAGTTAATTTTCTTGTTCCATTCAATTAGTAAATTCATATAATCATAGAATTGTTTGATTTGTATATCTGAAATATCAATTTGAATTTTTCTTAGTTTTTCTGTTAGTTTTTCTTTAAATTCTTCATATTCCATATTTATTCCTCTACTTTCTTTTTAATTGTTCCAAATATATTAACAAAACGGAAATATCTGCTGGTGAAATTCCAGATATTCTTGATGCTTGTCCTATAGAATTTGGCCTAAATTTGTCCAATTTCTGCCTTGCTTCAAGACTTATTCCCTGTAGGCTTAAATAATCCACATTATCTGGGATGAGCTTGTTTTCAAGCTTCTTGAATTTTTCAACTTGAGCTAATTGTAGCTTAATATATCCCTCATATTTTACTTCTATTTCAACTTCTTCTGCTTCGCTTCTTGAAAGCTTTGGACAATTAGCATCAATCTGCTTTAAATCATTATATGTAAGTTCAGTTCTCTTTAGCAATTCTATAAGTTTTATTCCATTGTTTAATACAGAAGATTTATGCTGCATTAAAAACTCGTTTACTTCTTTAGTAGGTTTAATTGTTGTTTTTCGTAATCTTTCAATCTCTTTTTGAATATTATTTCGTTTTTCTACGAACTTTTGATACCTATTTTCTGAAATTAATCCAACATTGTGTCCAATTTCAGTTAATCTCATATCTGCATTATCTTGTCTTAATAACAATCTGTATTCTGCTCTTGAAGTCATCATTCTGTATGGCTCATTGGTTCCTTTAGTAACAATATCATCTATTAATACTCCAATATAAGCATCAGAGCGGTGTAATATGATTGGCTCCTTTCCTTCAAGTTCTAGTGCAGCATTAATTCCCGCAATAATGCCTTGTGCGGCAGCTTCTTCATATCCAGATGTTCCATTTATTTGCCCTGCAAAGAACATTCCTTTTATATTTTTCAATTCTAGGGATAATTTTAATTGTGATGGCTCTATACAATCATATTCAATTGCATAAGCAGGTCTCGTAAATTCAACATGTTCTAGCCCTGCAATTGTTCTATACATAGCTATTTGAACATCTTCTGGCAAAGATGAACTCATGCCTTGAACATACATTTCTTCAGTATCTAACCCCATTGGTTCAATAAATATTTGATGTCTTTCTTTATCACTAAATCTAACTACTTTATCTTCAATAGAAGGGCAATATCTTGGACCTGTTCCCTTTATTTCTCCACCATATAAAGGTGATCTATGTAGGTTTTTTCTTATTATTTCATGGGTTTTCTCATTTGTATATGTTAAATAACAAGGCTCTTGGTCTTTTTTTATTTCTTCATTTTCAAATGAAAATGGTACTATTGTTTCATCTCCATTTTGTATTTCCATTTTTGAAAAGTCTATACTTCTTTTATTTACTCTAGCAGGTGTTCCGGTTTTAAATCTAACTATTTCTATTCCAAGTTTTTTTAAACATTCTGATAGTTTATTTGCTGGAAATACACCATCTGGACCACTTTCATAATTTACTTCTCCAATAAATATTTTTCCCTTTAAATAAGTTCCTGTAGCTAAAATTACGGCTTTAACATTATAAATTGCTCCAATATTAGTTTCAACACCTTTTACTTCACCATTTTCCACAATAATATCCACAATTTCAGCTTGTTTCACAAAAAGATTTTCCTGTTTTTCAAGTGTATGTTTCATTTCCCTTTGATATTTTTTTCTATCTGCTTGGGCTCTTAATGAATAAACCGCTGGTCCCTTGGAAGTATTTAACATTTTTGACTGAATAAATGCTTTATCTATGTTCTTCCCCATTTCTCCACCCAAACTATCTATTTCTCTAACTAAATGGCCCTTTGAGGTCCCACCAATATTAGGATTACAAGGCATATTAGCTATATTTTCAAGCGTTATTGAGAACAATAAAGTCTTATGTCCTTTTCTTGCACAGGCTAAAGCTGCTTCACAACCTGCATGTCCTGCACCAATTACTGCTACATCAAAATCTCCTGCATTATATTTCATTTTTATACAACTCCCTACTTTCCTAAACAAAATTTTGAAAAGATACTCTTGATAATATCCTCAGAAATATTATCTCCTGTAATCTCTCCTAAATGCTCTAGGATCTGTTTTATATTTATAGATATGATATCTATAGGCATATCGTTTTTTAAATCGTCTATGGCCATTCTCGTGCTTTCTATAGCTTTATTAATTAATTCTTGATGTCTTACATTTGTAATTAATAATTCATTACCTAAATTTATCTGATTTAAATTAAACATTTTAATCAATTCATGATATAACTCATCTAGGTTGTCACCATTTTTAATTGATAACCTAACCACAGGGCTACTTGCCTGCAATATCTCTGGGCTGTTTCCAGCCTTGTCTATATTCAAATCAATTTTGTTTAATATAATTATTGATTTTTTCTTTTGTAAAAGTTTTAAAATCTCTCTATCTTCATCGTTCAATTCAACTGAACTATCAAATACTCCAATTACTACATCAGCTTCATTTGCAGCTTTCTTGGATTTTTCAATACCTATCTGCTCAATTTTATCTCTCGCATTTCGAATTCCTGCGGTGTCCACTATCTTAAATGGAATTCCCTCAATTACAACCTGCTCTTCTATTGTATCTCTTGTTGTTCCTTCTATATTA
>OIYV01000562.1_pt1 | contig 20772 bp, 11 predicted proteins | sample 1588251 | NCBI WGS metagenome assembly OIYV01 (sample SAMN03283282) | human gut metagenome | biome: human-associated habitat; material: feces | host: Homo sapiens | place: Peru | collected 2012
TACCACCGTTGACACGGCAGCAGTCAGGGCGGCGGTGAGAAATGCGTTATACATCGGTCTCACCCCCTTGCAGGGCGTTGATCTCTGCCCGGCATGCCGCCCGCTGCCGGCGGATCGGTGCGTACTCTTCCTCAGATAAAGCACCGTCTGTAAATTTCAAACACAGGTAGTCTGTCTCCGCCAACTCAGACTTCAAAAACGCAATGCGGCTTTCGATTTCAATGCTCATTTTGCCACCCCCAATACTTCAACTTGCGTGCCTGCACCAATTGTTCGTCCATTGGTTGGGAAACCTAACGACTTAATCGCACCGTGAGCCTCCACATCTTTGAATATGTTGAAGTTAACCTTGTTGCTAAGCCATATACAGCCTTTTTCCATGACATCAGCTGGGTTGAAGCCACTTGACTTATCTGATTTGTTTTGCATTACACGCACCATGTCAGCAGTCAATTCAACCTCTGCAACAACGAAGCTTCCCTTATCTTTTGCAACATCGAAACGAAACGCATTGGGTATGTAAGTCTCAGATGTGTACGAATTCAAATATACAGTTTGGTCTCCGGCACTACCATTGGTAGTAGTTCCAACGCTAACCATGCGCAACTTAATTTTTCTGCACGGCTTAGACAAAATCCAGTTTTGTTTGTCCGTTGTATCGGCGTCAAATGTTTTGGTAAACACGGTCTCCCAGGTTTCAGCACCAGATGCACCGGGTTCACCGGGATCCCCCTTATCCCCCTTGTCGCCTTTGGCACCATCATTACCGTTCACGCCGTCTTTGCCTGCGGCACCTGTATCGCCCTTGGGGCCTACGACCTCACCCAGAAGTACAGTCGTACCGTCTGTGTAAGTGATCTGTAGCTCTCCGGCTTCTGTGATTTGTGCATCGGTGATACCAATGCCATCCGCACCGGCAGGTCCTTGTGCACCGGTGTCGCCCTTTACGCCCTTTGCACCACGCGGTCCCTTAACATTACCCAAGTTATCCTCTTCGCCGTCAGAATACTCCAGTTGCAGCTCTCCATTGTCATTCACCCACGCGGTATTGATACCACGACCGTCCGTACCATTTTTACCGGGAGCACCATCCGCACCTGGCGCTCCGTCTTTGCCGTCCGTGCCAGGAATGCCCTGCGGCCCGGCTGCTCCATCTTGCACGGTGAAAGTCCTGGTGCTGTTATCACCGAATGTGACCGTATAGGTGTGTACACCGTTAGCCGCACTCTCTGTGATACCTGCGATCTGGCTCTTCATCGTATCTGCCAGGGCCTTGGTCAGAGCGGACAGTTCATCACTCTGCGATAGGGCTCTATCACTGTAAATAGGTGCGCTGGACACCACTTGCAACTGCGGAGAATACAGTACCGCACCATCTGCATCCTGTACACGGATATTGGCAGTATGTGTGTTGGCACACTCAGTAGCCGTCAGTTCGTGAATGATACGCCCGCCTTCCAGCCGACACTCACCTAACACTGGACTATTATTGATCATCGAGTAATAAGCAGCTGTTACCTCGCCGGATTGCATATCCAGTGGAACGCCGCCCACATTCAGCGAAATGCACAGCTCTCTTGACGCCTGGTCTCCGCCGGTCACATATACCGTTTCCTGCAAACCGGGTCTGCACACATCAAGAGATATATACATCTGTACTTTGTTCATGTTCTCACCTCTCATTGAGTATAGCAAAAGGGGGGCGACTTTCGTCACCCCCCCGATTGCGGGTTATTTGCTTTTCAGCCAGGCATTCGTTCGCTTATAGATCTCGTCTGCCGTGTACAGTCCGGTGTTGTACATCTTCTGTCGAATATTTCGGCGGGTAGTTTCATCACCCTTAATGTACTTATCCTTGTACGCAGCGGTAATGCGGCTCTTAATATAAGCACCGTCTTTGCCCGCTTTTCCGGCTTTCTCAAGCTGTGAGATAATGCTTTTCACTTTGCCGGAACTGGTATCCATAGCCTTGACCACATCGGAGCTGCTGTACGGTATGCCGGTCTTGTTGGTATGGCCCTTAGCCATCGTTGCCACTTCATCCATCGTGAAGTAGTCATCCGAAGCAATGGCCCGCACATTCGCCTCGTATGTATCAAACGCGCCAACCTTATAGGCTTCCGCAGCACGCAGCAGCCGTTCATCCGACTTGGCGAACTCTCGGCGTATGGCCTTGTCCACCATATCCTCGGCCTTGTCCTTGGTATAGCCGTTCTTGACAGCCGTGTCTATCAGGTCTTGGCGCATACGCTTGGTGCCAGAGTTGTCATTCTTACTGATCGCCAACGCCACATCGCTGTAATCATAGCGCGACTTCAATTTGCCCTTAGGCTCATTGCTGGTGTCTACATGATCGCTCACATACTTCTCCAGCGCCTTGGCATCAAAGCCGGCGGCTACCACTTGGTCGAACTTTTCCTTGTACTCCGCCTTATACTCTTCTGTGCCGTCGTCATTCTCCTTGGCCGTGACCAATGCCTTGGCGGCGGACTCAATACCATCTACTGCCTTAACAGCGATCTCGTCACTAAAGCCCAGCTTGATAATGTCTTGCAGCCGAGCGTCAAAGCCGTCATAGTCTCCCTCCAAATGAGCCTGCGCAGCCTTGCCGGCATTCTGATCATTGGCCTTGACCGCAGCCACCAGCATACGGTTAAAGGTCTCATCGTCTCCGGCCTCTCTCTGCATACGATCAACGGTCTCCTGATCGCCGGTAGATACAGCCTTATAGAGCTTTGCGGACTTGTCTGTATCCGGGAACATCTCAATGCCGAACTTCTCCAGCAGATCATCAATGAGCAGCTGACCCTTCATCTCGTCATTAAACACTTCCTTGGTGCCGGTTGCGCCTGTGTGCATATCCAAGGTGGCCTTGTGGATCACATTGAATACAGATTGCACATCCCGGGCCACATTCTTGTATGGCAGACCGACAAAGGCGGACAAGGCGCCGGCCAAGCGGTTGATTTTCTGGCCAGTGCTGATGGTGTCACTGTCCATAGCTTGAACGGCATCACGCAGATCTATGAGCAGGTTCATATCTGCCCGGCTCACATCGTAGCCCATAAGTATAGAGATTGCATCTTTCAGCATCGGAATTTGTCCTGCCGGGTTCAAGTTGCTCCACATATTCGGCAGAAGCTGACCGAGGTACACTTCCAGGTAAGTCTTGTCGTCATCATCGTCTCGTGCTGCTGTAACGATAGACTGAAGAATAGCGTTGAGCGCCGCAGCTGCCACAAGCGATCCAACAACCCTTGCGCCATAGGACTTTGGGGCATTTCCGTTCTTCACCTGGTACACAGCGTCCACCAGCATGTTCAGAGAAGTGGTAGGCTCAGCCATGAAGGCCGTTGCCATCTTCATAGCGTTATCAGACGAACGCATCATACCCGATCGGGAGAATACAGAGTCATACACTTGGGTGCGGTCTACTACTTCAGAGAACCGTTCCCCGGCCTTCTGGTATGCAGCCTCACCGGTCAGGTGAAAATCTGTTTTGGCCTCGTGTACGCAGGCATTCCAGATATGTGCCCAGGTCAGTTCGTCTGCCTTCTCCGGCAGCGCAGACAGCACGCTGTCCCGGTAGTCGCTATCCGTAAACAGCGCTCCAAACTTTTGGCCAAATCCACGCGGCTTGTCTTCGTTGATCCAGTCCGTGGCCGTCTTGCCCATGCCGGTGTCAAAGTAGCCCATCTCCTTGACAATAGCCACCGGGGCGTACTTTTTCAGCTGTGCATAATCCCGCTTGCTAACAGTCGTGGCCACAAAATGTTTAGCTGGAATAACCGCCATCGCTCTGGCGATCGCAGACGGCTGCTGGATAGCCACAGAAGCAGACGCAAACACGGCCCCCTTCTTGAACAGACTGATACCCTTGTTCACATACCGTGAGCCATTGTCCGGTCGCACACCGCCGTTCAGGTCTCGGATGAATTGCTCAATATACCGTTTGGACTCCGTGTCCATATAGCCACGCACCGCCTGCGAAACCGTACCGTTTTCGCCCACCTGGGTGTGGTAGTTGTACACCCGCTGGAAGTCCTCCAGCGGCAGCGTGAACGCATGATATAACGCCATATCATTTACATGATTGGCCCACACGTCATCGAAAGACGAAATGACCAGGGCGTTGTTGGCGTGTACATTCAGCTGATTGGTAAAGCCGCTGTTCTTGATCTTGGCGTCACCGTTGGCCTTATCCTGAATATACTGCACATAATCACCGGCGGAACGCATGGGGATATAGTCGCTGTCCGTAAACAGGTCCATATCGTACATCACCCGAGATACCTCGTTGCCCTTAGCGCCCATTGCATCTGCCAAATAGCGCTGCATATCCTGGGCGTAGGCTTTCTGCTCCTTGGTGAGCATATCCGTGGCCTTTGCAATGTCTTCTACGGTCAGCGGGTGTGCCGTGTTGTCCGTCAGCTCCACAATGCGCTTGCCCCGCTTGGAGCGGGTAGATACCTTGTCAAACACCATACCGCCCTGGGTCAAGTGCTGCATTGCCGGTTCGCGCCGACTGAGCGCATACAAATAGAGCAGCTGCTGTAAATTGAATTTCAGCTTTTCGCCGTACTGGGTCTCCAAGGTAAAGGTCCTTCTTTGGTTCCAGTTGTAGGCGTGGTACTTCTCTTTCATGCGCTGAGAATACTGCCGCGCATCATAGCAATCCCGGGCCCAGGTATCCTGACCGCTGCGCAAATTATGGAAATATTTACGCAGCGTAGGTGAACCCTGCATTGCAAAGAAATACTCCGGCTTCAAGGCGTTGTAGCCAAAGCCCTTCATAAACTCGATACGCTCGTTGGTCTTCTTACCATTGGGATCCTTTTTGCTGCCCTTCAGTTCATGAATGATCTGCTGGCCCTGGCTCTCCACCGTAGCAGCTTTCTCTGCCTTAAATAGGCGGTTGCTGTTGGTAACAGCCTTTTTGACCGACCGGATCAGCTGATAGGTTTGTTCCAACTCGTCAGCGGTCATGTCGTTAATGGACTTGTCGCCAATGCTCTCCTTTAACTGGAGGATTTGTCCCTTAAACAGATTGTTGTAGTCCTCCACCAGAGTGGAATACTCGGTCTTTTGGCTATCATTGCCTTCTATTTTGTCGAAGCCGTCTCTAACCTTATTCAGGTAGCTGTCCAGCCTCTCCCCGGCCTTGCCGTCCAGAACCACAGCCCGACCCAGTTCTTTCACGCTGTCCAGAAGTCCATTGGGCACCCGGCGCTCTTTGCCGCCGTTTGCCGCCAGGCTCATCAAGTCCAGTATTTGCTTCTTGATTTTGTTCTTCTGGACCGTCTTGCGCCGCTTTTCCACATCGCGGTGCCGCCGTTCTGCGTATAGCTGCCGCTGGGCTTTCAGCTGATCGGCGTACTGGGTGCGCATATCTGCTTTGTCCTGCCGACTCTTGGATTGTACCGCCTTCAGCTTTTCTTCATACCGCTGGCGGTAATCATCCTTAACGGACTGGAGCCGCTTGCGGTATTTGTTCTGCATCGCAGTAAAGCGATCGTTCTGCCGCTGGGCGTAGGTCTTGTACTCCGGAGTGTCCATGTACGCATCAAAAATATCATAGGCCACGGTAGTGGCAGCATCGTCCATGTTCATACCGTCATAGGAATAATAAGAATCCTTCAACTCCTCCACGATCTCCAGCAGTCGCTCCGGCATGTTCTGGCTGTTCTCCTCAGCATCAAAAGTGCCCGGGTACAGTTCAGCCAGCTCCTGCCAAGCGCTATCCAAAGACTGTCCATTCTTAGCCAGATTGACCGCGCCAAACAGTCGTTTGCGATAGTTGCCGTACCGATCATGGTGGTAAGCCGTCTCTGCCTTTTGCTCATCGGACAGCGTGATTGCCATACCCCGCAGCGTGTCCAAAACCTCCTGGGCGTACTCGTCACGCACTGTGTGTTCCGGGGTGCTGTCCAGCAGCTCATGGGCAATTTCTTTTGCCTGGTCCATGACAGACGAAAAGGTCACATCATCGTTGTTGCCAATGTAGTCAAATAGCCCTTTCAGCTGCACCATCAGGCGGGGTGTGTCCATCTTGCTGCCGGTAGACTTCTTCAGCTGTCGGGCCACACGCTGTACCTGGGTTTGAGAAGTATGGTGCCCGGTCTCCAGCTCTTGACTGTCAAACACCTGGCGCAGGGTAATGTTCATCTCGTCCAGCCGCTTGTCGTCCCGCAGCAGAGAGGTGCGCCCGGTGTCGTCAATGCTCTTGGAATACAGCGCACTTTTACCGATTTCGCCCTTCGGTCTGGCTGTATATCCATACTGCCGCAGCACACTCTCCGACAGCATATCCGGAAAATACCTGTTGACATAATTCAGCAAGTTGGCTATACTGATATTGGAACCGGTAGCAGGTGTCGAAACCTGCGGGGATTTAGAACTCCCAGTCGGTTCCTTTTTTGCATTTACAGCATACAGCACATCAATGGATTGTAATTCCTTGGTGTGCTTATTTACTATAAAAGACACCACATACGGCTCATTCTGGGCATTCTTGGCCATACCGACCAATACATACGCCTTTTCGATTGACGCTTTTCTCGGCACCAGTTCATTGATCTGCACAGCGTTGCTCAGTATTTCGCCTGCTTGCAGAAACACCGGCGCGTTGACAGACAATCGGCGGTCTAAAGAATGCTTAAAGGCTTTCTTAGATACCACTACATCAGTGTCAATGTCTGCCACATGGATCACAGCATTGCCTTCCTCGTTGGTGGTGCCTACTCGCTTCGCATTTTCAATCGTCTGATTGACAATATGCTTGCGACTCTCTGCATTCGGCACATATTGCACCGTATCATCGATTTTGGTAATCGGCATATCCGGCTTTGCAGTCAACTCCGCATAAGAATACTTTGTGCCTGTATTTTCTGCCGGCTTGTACTCGTTTGTAATCTCCTTGGACTTGCGGCTGTCCGTCAGTTCTCCTGCAGCTCGTGTATCTTGTCCAGCAGTTCGCTCTCTGACGGATTTGTTGAAAGTATTTCTTCCATTTTCAACACTGCCTCGTCCGATGACATGAAATCGTTTGCTTCGATTATTGTACCCGGCGAGTAGGTATGCAGTACCTTCAACGCGAGATCTGAGTATAGATTCATATACTTGCTGGTTATCATAGTGTAACTCCTTTACATCGTTGATATATCTTGCTATGTTATGACACTGTGAAGCAACATCGTCCTCCACATTCGGGTCAATTCTACCAATGGCGTACACATCACGGATAACAGGTCCATCTTCCATATCATCATAGGCCACATACTTGTACTGGTACTTGGAGTTGTTCTCACACTCCACCAGTATAGAGTTGTCACTAATGCGCAGTCCAGCGTCTTCACCTGTCTGCAACGCTCTGTTATACTTTTTCTTTTCAGCACCGGTCAGAGCATTATCAAACCCAACCCGCTTTGAGTACCGAATATCCGGACTGTCGGTAGGATTACCATTGGTAACCTCTTTGATCTGATTGGAGTAGAACGGAATCGCAACCGTATGCTGATCGCCGCCGTTTTTTCCGCCCTGATCTACAATACCGTCATAGCCGCTATCCTTCAAGAAGTCCGTGACTACATCCGGCACCGTGGTCCAAGCATGGGTTGTGCCGTTGTCCAAATCGTCCTGCAACCGCTCCAGCCAATCCTCAATAGGAATGCCGTTCTTATCCCACATATCCGCCTGGGCATTGTCTGTGTCGTACCGGCTCATGTCCGCATCGTCCACATACGACTGCAAATCATCAATAAAGGACTGATCCAGCTTGCCGGTGTTGTACGGATTGGTAATATTCAGATAAGCCTGATACACCTTTTCTTCCCGGTAGTCCGGGTCGTTGTACTGGGCCTGATCAATACCCACCGCTTTTAGCACATCCAAGAAACGGCTTTCTTCGTTCCAAAGATTTCCATCACCAAGCCACATATCTACCAGTACGGACAGCGCATTGCCCTTGGCACGGTGCAGTTCGTAGTCGCTAAAGCTACCAATGCCTATTTGATTGCCGGGCTTCAAGACAATGTTATCGTTGTCGTCCAGCGTGACCTGCTTAATCTTCTCGGTCATTGCTTTCTTTTCAGCTGCGGTCAAGGTGTTCCAGTATTCTGTAACCGGCTTGCCGTTTACCTGGAACTGGGTCTCATAGCTGTCATAATCACTATCATAGGCGAGAGAAGTATCTGCTTTATCCCTGCTGTAATTTGTGGCAATATCCGGATCGTCCGTAAAATACGCCATCGGCCCGGAGGTTGCCCGCTTAGGGTCAAACACATAACCTACCCGGTCCGCTCTGGCAGTACCGTGGTAGAACGGTTTGATCTTACCGTCCTCATCCCGCAGCTCCGGCGCCACATGCTTATACCGCCGCTGCTGCGCCTCCGTCAGTTCGTTGCCTTGGCTGTCCACTTCCAAGGAATGCCTGGTGTTGTTTTTGCCGTTCTGTGCATTTTTTTGCCCATTCCGCATAGAATGAGTATTGACACCGGACGGCTTGTTTGCTACAATGGTGTTAATGAACCCATAACTGGAACTGGGTAACGGCAATTGGAGCCTATTAACCGTCAGCCAGTTTTGGGTTCGTTTTTTATTTGGCTCCACATACAGAATTTTGCTGGTGTCAATCAAGCCCTGCGGATTTGTGCTTTTACCGTATGCGCTGGAAATTTTCAAAATATCAAGCGCTTTACCGCCGTTGTCCGTCGGGTTCAGAAGCAGCACAGCCAACACCGGATCATTCTTTTGATCGTACACCTCACCAAACAAAGTTAAGCTGCCGCTTTTGGTTTTAGATTTCATTACTAAAATCGGATGCTCCAAAATATTCGGCACCTGCTTAATTACCGTGTCTGTCATTTCCGGGTGCTTTGCTTGAATTCTTTTAATCTTAGAAGCGTCCCACCAGATTTTGCGATTGTCCACGCCCAACTGTTGTAGCACCTTGGAAGTTGTGCCTACACGGAACGAAAAACCGGAGGTCTTCTTATCCCACTGGTCGTACACCTTTTCAAAATTCGGATCAATACTAAAGCGCACATCTGCACCGGTTTTTTCTCCGGTGCTATTTTTTTGCGCCGTGTCACCATCCAACATTCTTTGGCGGTTGTCAATAGCATTGTCCAGTGCGTTAAAGAAGTCGTCCAGCACCGGCACCTGCTGCGCCGCCTTTTGACCGGCTCGTGCAGTGGTATTCAGTGTGCCCTGTCCCTCAATTACGCTGCGCACAGCGTCCAGCAACTTTGTAAAGAAGTCCTTGATCTTTTCCACAACGGACTTCTTTTCTTTTTGGGTCAGGTCGGTATCTTCCGCCAGCCACTTGGCGAACTTCTCGCCGCCCTCCTGCGTACTGGCTTCACCACTGATGAAGTCAAAGATCATCTCGCTGACGGCATCTTCAATAGAATACTGCTTGCCGTTCTCGCTGTACCCATCTACATATTTCTGCAGCAGGTCAATCTTATCATCGTGCGCATAATCGCCGGTTGCCAGCATATACTCCACAATCGGCCGGCAGGCGTCCAGCATTTCCGCCGTGTTGTAGGCATGAGTGTACTCGCCCAGCTCGTGCATAAGGGTGGCGTAGATATGCCCGCTGTCCGGGTTCAGCACCACCTTGCCATTGGCAGGATCAATATAGCCGTTATCGTTGCTTTCCAGGCTGCCGTCCAGCACAATATCCAGCTTAGTCTTGGCCGCCACACGATCCAGAACTTCCTTTTCCTGCGGGGTAACCGTAGCTTCTCCGGTCAGCGTTACAACGCCGCCCTGGTTCTTATTTGCTTTGGTAACGGCGGTCTTGGTGGTGCCGATCTCCTTAGACTGCTCCTGACCGCTCAGGAACAACTCATTGGCAGCACCACGGTCCATAATCCCCATTTCAATCGGTGCAGACAGTGTATTGGCTGCCTGGTCAAATGTAATCTTGCCTGACGCACCGGCGTTGTAAAAGCTATCCGCCGCGTGCAGATAGGAATAAGGGTTGACCTTGCTGTCGTAATTGTTGACCAGCGCATAAGCGCCCAGGGAGCCAAACTTGGCAGCGCTCTTGTAGACCGCTTTGGTGTTGGGGTTGTTGAACTGCACATAATCCGTAGTGGTCTTCGTACCGTCTTGCAGCTCGACCACTGTATGGCCGTCCTGCACCTTAAGAACGCCTTTCACCTGGCTCTCCGGCACAGGCTCTGCCCGCTGCAAATCCTGTGGAACCGGAGCTTGCTGCGCAGTCTGTTCCGCCTGGGTGGCCACATCTGCATTTTGCGCTTTGGCTTCTTGGTTCAGTTCTTCAATCTTAGCTTCCTGAATGCCGTTGTAGGTATCCTTGAACTCATTATACCCTTTTGCCTTTGGGTTTACAAGAAGTTCATTCATATATGCAGCAGAAGAACCGCCACGCAGCATTTCATAGGCCATACTGCGGGTAGTAGATTGCGCCCAGTCAGTGCCATTGTCCTGCAGCTCGGCGTACAGGGCCTTTGTGGTCTTGTCCCCTTTAATCTTCCCTTCGCCGTCAAAATAGCTGCTCACAAAGCGACTGGCGGCCTTGTCCACATTCTTAACGCCGCTGTCTTGCAGCCGTTGGCGCACAGCGTCCTCCAGCACGGTCTTTTGAGCCTGCGTAGTCGCAGCATCATCGCTGGTCTGCATTTCCATAGCCAGCTTGCCCAGCTGCCGCTTGGATATAGTTTTGCCGTTTTTCTCTGCATCAGCCAGCTCGGCGGCAATACGATACAGTTTGGAATTCTCATCCGCTGTCAACCCGGCGTCAATCAACTTTTTTGCATTTCCGTTACTGCGTACATTCTTGCCATAGCTATCCTGCTGCAAATGCCGTTCTCCGGACATGATTGCTTCGTTTGCGCCGCTCATCGCCATACCGGACAGGCCACCGGCTAAGAAAGCCGATAAATCTTCTTGCCCCGCCATAGACACGACTTTGGCAAGCGCCTGGGAATTGCTCAATCCCTGGGCACGGCATTCATCAAAAGCAGCCATCATTTCGCTTTGGTTACCATTTGCCAGTGTATCGACAATACGATCAAGAATATTACTGGCTACTTCTTCCGAACCCTCTGCCGCAAAACTCTTTGCAAGGCGGGCAAACACATTGCCGCCGGCACCGAGGATCGCATCTAAGCCGAGCTTTTCAGCGATATATTCAACTGCGCCATACAGTGCACCTACACCCAGTGCACGATCGTCAGAAAAGCCCTTTTCTTTCATATCTGTAACCGTCTGCGTTGCCATTTGTGAAGCCGTAATCAAGGAAGATGCATTCGCGGCAATCTTTTTAGCGCTATTCAGCACCTTACTTGAACTGCCCTTGACAGGGAGTTTAATTCCAAGTCCCTGACCTACAGCCATAGAAGCGACAGAGTCTGCCATGGACATACCGGCATCATAAATCCATGTGCCGATATTTCCCTGACTTGTATTCTTATCTTTCCAAAAATCCTGCTTTGCAATGGCTTCACCGGTTGTCTTTCGTGTATCAGAAGACATCTTGCCGGCAAGGTTAGCCAGGTCGTATGTATCGCCTACGCTGCCACCAACGGCTTTGGCGGCAGCGTCCACAATATATCCGGGTGCATTCATCAAATTTTCACCGACTGTCGCAGCATTTGCAAGAATTGCTCCTGTTACGCCGTCTTGAGCCATTTTTCTCTGAGACAGAACGGTGGCGTCCGTTGCTTTTCGTTCAAGGTCTTTATTGATGGCTGAAAGATACTCGTGCGCTGCTTCTGCACCATCTGTGTTGTACAGATAATTGAACACCCCGCGCTGCTCGTTTGTCATCTGATTGTATTTGGTATCGTCCATCGCCTTGTTCAGGCGGTTGCCCCAAAAGGCGATACCGCTCGCGCCAACCGGTGCCACGGCACTTCCAACGGACTCTGACAGTCCATTAACAGCACGATACACGCTGTCCTGATTGGACTTGTCGATCTGCTTTGACTTGTCAGCAAAATCTTTTTGATTAGGAATATCCGAATATTTGTCGACGATTTTTTGTCGCCGCTCGTACTCCTCCATCTCCTGTATCTTCTTATCATATTCATCCAGCGCAGCCATGTGCCGGTTGGCTTCTTCCTGCATTTTTGCGGCGCGCTCGCTATCCGTCCGCTCCAATGCGATACCAATCAGCTTGTCTATGGTGTTGCGTGTTTGACCACCATACTGCCGTGCATAGGACCTGCGCTCATCCTGCAAGCGTTCAAGATCGCTCCGATCATCGGCCGCACGGATAATTTGGCGCCGCTGTGCAAGGCTCTCCTCCGGCGTCTGCTGATGATATTCAGGCACTTCATTACGCCTATAGCTATTGCGGGCTAATACATCAGCGATCTCCTCTTCCGGGTCGTCATATTCATATCTTTTCTTTTTCGGATCGTAAAATCTGGAATTTTTTCTTGTGTCCTCAGCAACGCGCTCAGCTGCACCGGAATGCTGTACCACTTTGGCAAAATTTTTGCTTTTTCTAATATCCATAGTTTTTCCTCGCCATTCAAAACAGTTTTGTACCCAAACTAAAGTTCGGCTTCCCGGGATTGGGCGGTATGCTCACATTGCGTTTTTTCACATGCAGATTACCGTTTTTATCCTCTTTAATCTCAACCGCCTTGCTATCAATAAGGTAGTCGAATTTTGCCTCGCTGATTGGGCCATACCCCAAAGCGAGTATCTCACTTTTTGGTACGCCATGATATTCCGGCTTCACCTTATTTTTTCTCTTACCGCCAGTGTCAAAACCAGAACCGTAGCCACCGCGTCCACTGGATCTGGAAGAGCGAGAAGAGCGTGAAGCCTTTGCGGCCTTGGCAGCTTTTGCAGCCTTGGCAGCTTCCTCCTGCTGCCGTTTCCACTGCAGTACATCCAGCTGGTAATCCTGATCAGCCTTCCACTTGGAGAGCGCTCTGTCCGCCTTGCTCTCACCCAAGTTGCCCTCGTATTTAGCCATATCGCTAAGGAAGGACAGGTTATCACTGTATGCCTGGCTATCTACCGCACCGGTCTTTTCCACCGCTGCGTCCCACAGAGAGCGTGCATTCTGTAAAGCTTCCACCTTGTCCTGGTACTTTTGATAGTCGAACGCGCCGGCCTCGTTGGCTCGCTGCCCACCGGCAGCTTTATTCTCCATTTCCCCGGAGTGGATTTGGTTTGCCGTAGATAGTTTGGACAGCAAGTCCTCATTCTGACCGGCCAATCCGTTCATATAGCTCTGCTGGGCAGCAGGCACGGTGTAGTCCGTGTCATAGCCACCGGCCATATTCTCTTCTGCGTTAGTCTGCGTGTCCGCTGCTGCCAGCTTAGAAAGCGCCGCATAGTCTCTGGCATAATCGCCGAACACATCAGCGTTGCCGAAATTGGAAGACTGGGCACGGCGATTGAGAATATCATCCACCGCACCCTCTACCATCTTAGCGAATGTACCGTTACGGTAAGGGCCAATTGCGCTGAGTTTTTTGTCATAGTCGTTCCTGTTTTTCTGTGCATTCTTGGTTGCCGCAGACTGTTTCACCTTGCCAAGCGCTTTTTTTGTTTTAGAACTGTAACTCATCCAATCCCTCCTTACTTCTTGTTAAGAATTTTTCGCTGCAGTTTGTTGTTCCGATCGGCAATAGCCCTTTCCTGTTTGCGTGCCTGCTGGCTCTCGTTCAGGTTGCCGTAATACTGCTGTTGACCGGAGGCAAAGCTGCGATCATCGTTCCATTTCGTGTAACCGTTGGAATAGGAAGTATTGAACCGATTCGTGTTGTAATCCATCTTGTTATAGGCGTTGCCCACAGCGTCCTGATACCGTCCATACTGCTGCTGGTTCACACCATCAAGAAGGTCATAGGCGTTCTGCTTACCTTGCTGCTGTTGGTCATACTTTTGATATGCCAGGGATAAAAGCTGCGACTGTATATTAGACAGATTGTTTAACTGTGCCTGGTTGGCAGCATTACCCGCCGTAGTCGCCGCAGAGGAGGCATAGCCACCTGTTGCTGACGCCATCTGGCCCATAGTGTCCAGCATATCATTACGGCCCTGCGCCTGGTACTGTGCCTTATAGGCCTGGTATGCAGCGTCATTGTCTGCGTCATAAGAAAACTTTGACTTTAAGATGCCACCCAACATGTTTTGCAGCCGGGCGGTATAGTCCGTCAGGACATTTGCCTTGGCATATCCGCCATAGCCGCCGTTTAACAGAGAATTGTAGCCTTTGACACTGGCGTCCATGTCCTTCTTTTCCTTGGACTTCATCAGTGCTTTATAGTCCTTGGAATTGGTCCATCCGCCGCTATACTTATTGACTGTTTTTGTCCAGCTGCTCAGGTTCTTTTGCGCAGCCGTCTGTTTGGGCTTGCTTTTCTTCGGTTTGCTCTTTGCCATTTATCTGATCCCCCATATATGCGATATTGTTCGTGCTGTGATCGTCACGCTGCCGCTTTTCACATTGGCAGAATAGCAGTTGTCGATCGTTACCTTATTTCCTGCATAGTCGCCGTCCACGGACCACACAGTAAAGTTGTTTGTTGCGCTAATGTTCGTATGCGATCCGCGAACGGCAGTGCAGCTACGATCTCCGTCCAGAATAGGGCACAGGGCGTGCATCCAGCTATTGCTAAAGCGGATAAGCAGAAAGCGGTAGTTGTCCACGCTGTCATTCAGAGTGATCGTATCGCCAGCCTTTGCGGTACTCCCGCTGAACAGTAGAGCGGATGACCGACCGTCCCGGATCATCTCGTCCACCTGCTTCGTTTTCAGGCCTTTTGTACTCTGCTGATCACCGTCTCCGCCATTGGTTAATGACGCCAAAAAAGTCCGCGTCAGATTCTGTTCGTCCATGTTGTTCAGCGCATAATTCAACTTATCTGCCATCTGGTTCAGGTACAGATACAGACGCTGTATCCGCTGACTATCCGTTACGCCGTCAGACGGCTTGCCAATGTTAAAAGTCATAAGTCACTCCCTAATGTCATTGTGTTTGCAATACTGATCACCCGAACATCTCCGCAGCCTTCCAGCCGCAGCGCATAGTGATCACAGGCTTGCGGAACGATATTCAATACTTCCGTCTTCGGTGTACCATTACCGGTCAACACACCCATTTGGATCCACTGCCCGCTGCTGTCGTACTGGATAAACGCTTTGAGCACAGCGCCCAGTGCGATCTTAGCCCGCAGGTTAATACGGCTGACGATCTTCTTATCCGGGTACGAAAAGTCTATGGCACCGGTCTCCGCGTACCATTCCACCTTGTCTTCCGTTTTGTACAGTTCCAGTCCGGACAAAGCTGTCTCGTTGTGTCTGCCAAGTTCATGGAAAATACAGTTCGGGTCCATTGCATAGACCGACCCGGTGTAATCCGTGATAAAGTGCAGATACCGCATTCCGTTCAGACGCACCCACAGGCTGGTATTCAGGTCATAGACAAAGGTCTCATAGCCGCCGTCCGTCTCGTTCTTCATGGAGATATAATACTTGCCAAGGGAACTTCCGGCATTGGCTTCTGTGTATCGTGTGTTACCCAGGGCAGCGGAAATGTTGGTCACCGTGCTGCCATCAAATACACACACGCCGTCCAGCGACTTATAGAATACTGCTCCATTCAGCACCGCCAATGAGCCGGAGCAGTCATTTTCAACGCCGCGATCTTCAATGGCAATGCGTTGGTATGCCGCCGGATAGCCGCCGTAAATGCCATAAATCTTATTTTGTTTGAAGAAGTACGGCATATCGTTTAAGGACACCGCGCCGGTAAACGGCTCATCATCACCCAGGGACAATGCGTAGGAGTCAGATGCCGTATTCTCAAAGCAATACCAGTTGGTCGGATCACCCAGCTTGCTGGCGTAGATTTGGTTAATATGCTTACCTGCGGAATCTTTTCCGTACTTGCAGCCCCACACGCGGTTTTGTGCTACAGTGACAAAGTCAAATTCCGGAAGCACTTTTTCTATTCTGTTTGGACAGTGATATGTGGAATCAATAGCACGCAGAAGGCCCTTAACAATCAGCCGGCTGCCGTCATCGGCTACAGAATGTACATTCGCCCATTCGGTAACGAACACACTCTTGCCTGCAGACACCGAGAACTTGACCGTATCACCTGCCTTAACGGAAGCAAGTATATCGTCTTTGATATCTGTCGTGTCCACAAACACATAGGTCACCGGAACCGCGATCCAATCGTCTGCTGTGGAAGAATAAGCCTTGAACACAGGTGCATCATCGTTAGTGGTATCTACCCAATATGCGTAGAACCAAGTATTTGAAAACAGCACATTATCGACTGCCACCCAAGCGCCATCTTCATTTTTGTATAGCGTACCCTGACTAAATTTTTTAAGTCCGCTACCTGTTGTACCGGTGGTATCCAGCCAATAGTCATTGCCTTTTGTGCCAGGGTCTTTATCCTGCCGCTTCCATGCGCTGGCAGCCGCAAGCGTTTTGAACTCGCCATTGCCTCGCACAGACATTAGGTCACCGCTTGACTGCACAACATAAGTACCTACAGCAGCACCGGCAGGTTTTGCAGCACTATATATCAACCGCGTGTACGGAGCACCGTCCGCACTGCACATATCGCAGCTGAAATAAGTGTCAGTCGTCTTGTCGAAGGACAGCGGCAGCACACCCTTGTCCGGTTCTTCCGTGTCAAAATACAATCCGTATGGGAAGATTAGGATTTTCGTACCGAAGTTTAACAACTGCAATTTGCCGTCCACGGCTTGCAATTCGGACAGCTTTTCTCTGAAGCTATAATGGCCTCCGTCATAGTACAAAACATCGTTAAACGCTGCTGTTATCTTCTGATTTTTAATTAGGCAGCCAACATTCTTACCGGAAGCCGCCACATCAATGAATGTAAATGCTCGTGGATCACGTGTGTTAAACCATTCTACATCGGTCTGTGTATGGTTTAGGCTTTCCTGCTCTAACGCATCAATAATTTCTTTATCAGAAGCGTTCTGCTGTGTTTCGTCCTTGTAAATGGGTCTTTGTGCTTCCAATTCATATTCCCTATAGATCGTATCGACCACTAAGACTTTATCCGTTTCGGTTTCCATCTTCACATTCTTGCCAAGCGCAAAAAGAACGCCATTATCAAAAGTGTGTTCGTCTGATCCAATATGAATGCACACATCAGCATACGGAGCAGCTTCACATCCAATATACGAAACTGCTTCATCGAAACTATACGGATCCGAACCATCTGGTCCTAATCTTACCGCAATTTTTTCTTTCAATGCCGCCTTAAAACGAATAAAGTAGCGAATGGTCATAACCCTCCGAACTACAATTTTCGGTTCCAAAGAGCTTCCTATTTCGTCCCCTGCTTTGCCATATTTGTGGACCTGAAACGCACTATTCACAATCGACATCCGATTGTACACACGCTCATCACCATCTAATGTGTAAATTTCACCTACAACCTCGCCATCAAACTCCGGATACTTGTACCGGTTCATCGGTGCGCGGTTGGACAGCATAGGGTAATCGTCCAATGTGATATTCTCGGTATTAAAGAATTCTCCAGCCTGCTGCACAACGCGGTGATTATAGCCCAGGAATGTGGAGATCATCTCTCGGTTGTTGCTCACATTACTAAGCACTGGTCTTTGCATACTCGCACCTCCTAAAAGCGCAGCGGCACATTCTTGGCCGCGTGCGTGCGATTGTACTGGTTGCGGAATGAGGCCAGCATTGTATTGAATACAGAATTTACAGCGCTGTATCGGTTGAAGTCACCGGTGTACAGCAGCATTTGGGACTGCAAGTAGTGTATGTAAAGTTCGTCATAAGGGGACGGCACAAGCAGTTCCTGGGTATTCGGCGTTTTCTCCGTGTACCCGGCAAAGGCAGGTGCGCCCTCTCTGGCGTCCATAATTTCCAATTTGATTTGTTTATCAAGTCTATTCAGCCAGGCGATTTTTTCGTTCATCGAAAAGGTCGTGTTGGGGCACAGCTTGTCCGCCTGGTTGACTGCTTCCGCAATCGTCATATTGTTGTTCCCTCCTCATAGTAAAAAGGGCAGACGGAATATTCCGTCCGCCCTTTGTCGGTTACACACCGGCTGCCTGTGCAGCCAGCTTTTGAATGAGCTTGGCATTCTGCATTTCCATGTCGATACGCTGATTGACGATAATTGCAATCGGCTCCGGCACCTCAACAGGAATTCCTCTTTCAATGAGAAAATCCCCAACGCCGCCTACGGAAGCGAACATGTGGGTTTCCCCATTAAGCATATCCATAGGAATTGTAACGGTTACCTTTTTCCACTTGGATGCAGTAGTCTCTTGTTTGTCTGCCATGATTAACTCTCCTTAAACAGTCGTAATGTTTGCTTCCACTGCTGGATCAGCACTCATATAGCTGCAACTCTCGAATCTGATAATGGCGTAATCGTTCAGAAGGGTACAGCAATGTGTGGCCTTCCAACCGGTAGAACTACGCTGATTCAGCGGATCATCGCCATAGCCCAACGGCTTAACGATATAATCCAAACCCAAGCCTTCCAGTTCAGTAACGCCATAGGCATTGGCACCCAGGAACAGCGTACCATATACGGCCAGCTTAGAACCGGTAGTCTGCTTGTACACGGCAGCGTTAGAAGTCTCAATGAAGCGGCACTTGCCGATCTTACCGATCTCGCCCTCAAAGAGTGCTGTGGTATCTGCGTACTTGTGCATCTCTTCCCACTCGTTAGACAACATGATGTCCGTAGCAACATCCGGATGGATAATGCAAACATAATAGCCGTCAATGGTGGTGATATCCCGGCGCTTCAGTCGGTTCACCATCTTCTTTACATCAGCCACGGTCAGTTTGTCAGCCGCAGTCAGACTTTCTCGCGTGGTCTTGCCGCCAGCAAAGCACACGCTGCCGCAATTCTGCAGTACATTGCGGGTGACCACATCAATAGTGTTACCAGCCTGGTTACCCTGCTCCTTACAGTCCTCCACGATCACATTATCAAACGCGGTGGTCTGCAGCATATCGGTGTGTTTGATGTAGTCGCCGTACTGGCTTACATTGCCCTTGATAGAAGTAACGGTACGCTTAGTGCCTGTAGGTGTTACACCTTCCACCAGCGGCTGCGTTGCCGGGGGCAGCTGGGAGAACTTACGCCACTCAATGGTTTTGCCAGAGCCCTTAGGAATATTGCGTTTTTGACCGAACTGCGTATGTACCATCTTAGGTGTTGCGTTCTCCAGCAGCTCCTTGACATAGTATTCCTTGATCTCAGCCGAAAGGCCGGTGTCAGTCGTTGCAGCCATATTAGCAGTGCCATCGAACAGCTGCAGGTTCATTTTCTTATTCATGTTTCCTCCGTTTCTGACAGAGGATCGGTTTTTACTTGCCGCTAAGGAATCGTTTGATATCCTCCGGCGTTTTCAATTCCCCTGTCGCAATTTTCTTGTTGATGAGTTGGTGCTGCTCTCTTGTCAAGGCAGCAATGTTGACAGAAGTCTTGACCGCAGGAGCGGTAGAAGATGCGTTCTCTTTTGGCACATGACCGCGTGAGCGGATCGTGTCCGCAGCGGCTTTCGCTGTACTCTGGGCTGCAAACTGCATTGCGCCACCGGTGAGCTCGGTAAGGTGGCGTGCTTCAAAGGCAGTCTTGAGCGTGATGCCGGGACATTTTAGCAGAGAGACAAACTCAGGGTCTGCCAATTCTGCATCCAAGTCAAATGCGTCCCCATACAAGGACTTGACCGCCTCGCTCTCGTCCAGCCACTGCTGGTACTGCTGCGCTGCTGCGTTCTGCCGTTCGCGTTCCTGCATTTCCTGGCGGAATGCAGCGTTTTCACGCTCCAGCTTGTGCATCTGCTTCAGTGACTCGATTGGCACACCCTTCTCCACTGACTCCTGCTCGTAAAAGCTGTTGTCGTCTTCCAGGGCCTGCATAAGTGCTTCCGGGTCCGTAGCGTCTGCGCCGTACTTTTCGCCCAGCATATCAAGCAGGGGCAACACCCTGTCATACTGTGCCTGTGCGGCTTCATCAGCACGGAACCGCTTTTGCATTGCAGCGTTGATGTGCTTTTGATACGCATTTTTGTACTTGTCCTTAATTAGAGCCTTAAACTCTTTGTCAAGGTCTTCCGCTGTGCTCTCATGAGCACCATCCTGCGTGGCGGGCGCAGTATTGTCTGCCGTATTGTTCTGCGTGGCGGGCGCACTGCCGGTGCCGTCTGCTGCACCGCCCTCACCATCGAAAAGCTGCAGCAACATGGGCATCAATTTGTCTGTTCTCATAGGAACTCCTTTCTGTCCGTATCAGGTGGACGAACCCTTTACTCGCATAATAACAAAAGAGGGGGCGATCATGTCACCCCCCCTTTCAGCTTATTTGGATATGCCCCGGATAGCTCTCGGCCAGTATTTCCATCCCGCACCGAAAAAAGGCAAACGCTGCCGGCACCGTACTCTCATTTCCCATCGGTGCGCAACGAATGCACACATTTCCTGGTGAAATCTTGATCTGTGGTTCACACAGTAGAGCACCAGCTACATACGCCCTACGCACGACTTCCGCCAGCGTGCAGGTAAGGGCAGAAATAGCAGCGCATACCAGGTCATGATCATGTTCGTTGCGTGGCGCATCGGCGTGGCCTTTCAGTTCTACAGCGCAAGCACCAATATGTACCGTAGTCATTATTCCGGACTTGTGCTTGTGGCTACTCTCTTGCGTGCCTGCGTTGCAAGAGAATTGTCCTGGTATTTGTCTGTGTTACCTAAGCTGTCGCTGGCGGTCGGCGTTGTGTCCACCGACTGCGT
>OIYV01000563.1_pt1 | contig 20771 bp, 13 predicted proteins | sample 1588251 | NCBI WGS metagenome assembly OIYV01 (sample SAMN03283282) | human gut metagenome | biome: human-associated habitat; material: feces | host: Homo sapiens | place: Peru | collected 2012
GTTAAGAACGATAGTGAGGTTGCGAAACATAGATCTTCTAACATGGGAAGAAATAGCAAAAGCATTATCCATGACCAGAAAAACAGCAACAAACCAATATAATGAATTTATATCAAGTTTGAAAAAAGATTTAGAAAAATGGAAGAATTAGCAATAAAGCCATTGACAGAATATTCTTTTGAAGAATTTGACAAATTATGGAAAAGTGCTAAAAAAGCCTTAAAATAAAAATAAAGCGGACATAAAAAGCCCGCTGAAATATGGATAGTAATAAGATTATAGGGATATTTAGGGATAAATATATTTTTTTAAACCATTAATTCTTCCAGTCCTTCAATTTTTAACCATGGTGGTGGTCCAAACTGAAAGTTTGAAGTATCATTAGCAGAAGCATTCTCCGCGACAGAAGCCGTTTTGTTGGCAAGCTGTTTTTCTTCTTCTAACATTTTTTCTATTTGTTCGTTAATTTGGTCTATAATTTGGCTAAAAACATCTTCTACTGAATTATCGTCTTTTTCTTTTGTTTCATTTGCTTTTTTGTAAGCCTCTAAGCTGGAAACATCTTTTAATAATTTAAGCATCATAGAATCATCACTATTTAATAGTGAATTTAAACCATTGACCATTATTTAACTTTCCTCACAATGTCTATTTATATTCGGGGGTAAACTTTTTGTTTACATGGATATTCTGTCATTTTTGTGCAAAAATCGCAATACTTTACATGGTTGAAATTTCTTAAAAAGCATGCCGAAAAAGCATGAATAACATGCTTTTTCGGCATAAATTTATCTAAAATTAACAAATTCAACGTTATTTTTAAACAAATTACAAATTTCAACAAATTCTTCATCTGTATAACTTGTTTCACGCATCATTTTTTCATCTAAAGTTTTTGTTGGTAAAAATTTTTGCAAGTAATATTTTTTTGCACCTTTTATAAGTTCGCTAATTTGTTTAAAATCTTCTAAAGAAAGTTGAGATTTAACCACAGTTGTTCTAAATTCATAATTAACTTCGCCATTTATGATTAAATCAATACTTTTTTTAATTTTTTCAAGATTTACATTAGCTCTTGTAATTTGTTCATACTTGTTAAACGGAGCTTTAATATCCATTGCAACAAAATCTAATAAATTTTCATCAAAAAGTTCTTTTAACAATTCGGGATTTGTTCCGTTTGTATCAAGTTTTACCAAAAATCCCAGTGATTTAATTTGTTTTATAAATTCTTTCAATTCTTTATGCAAAGTTGGTTCTCCGCCAGTAATTACAACCCCGTCAAGTTTTCCCTTGCGGGTTTTTAAAAACTCAAAGAACGCCGGCACTAAAAGTGCCGGCTCTTTGTGTTCAAATAATTCTGGATTGTGGCAGTAACCACAACTGAAATTACAACCTTGCGTAAACACTATACATGCGATTTTTTCAGGATAATCGATGAAGGTTGTTTTTTGTAACCCTGCTAGTTTAAAAGACATTTTTCTTTTTCTGATTCCTTTTCTAGTCCTTGTGCAATATCAAATGTTTTTCTGTTTTTGAATTCAGCTTTTTTACCTTTATTCCATTGTTTTACAGGTCTGATGAAACCAACTACACGTGAATAGATTTCGCAATCGTCGCCACATGTTGGACATTTTTCATGTTCACCTGCTACATAACCATGGTTAGGGCAGATACTAAATGTTGGAGAGAATGTGAAGTATGGAAGTTTATAGTTTTCGCATACTTTTCTAATGAAGTTCTTCATTGTTTCATTATTGTGGCATCTTTCTCCTGCAAATACGTGAACAGTTGTACCACCTGTGTATTTTGTTTGTAAATCATCTTGCAAGTCAAGTAATTCAAATACGTCGTCCGTATAGTTTACAGGTACGTGAGTTGAATTTGTATAGTAAGGTTCACCACCGTCGTTTGCTGTAATAATGTCTGGGTAAGTTTCTTTATCCAATTTTGCAAGTCTGTATGTTGTACCTTCTGCAGGTGTAGCTTCTAAGTTGTAGTTATTACCTGTTTCTTCTTGATATTTAGTGATTTCAGCCCTCATAAAGTCCATAACTCTGATTGCGAAATCGTGTCCTTTTTCTGTTGTTATATCTTCATCAAATAAGTTTAAGCAAGCTTCGTTCATACCAATTAAACCGATTGTTGAGAAGTGGTTTTTCCAATATTGTTTGAATCTGGCATGAATATCTCTTAAATAGTATTTAGTGTATGGATATAAGTTGTTTTCAGTGAATTTTTCAACTAATTTTCTCTTAATTTCTAAAGATTCTTTAGCTAACAACATTCTTTCTGATAACATTTTGAAGAATTCTTCTTCATTTTTAGCTTGATAACCGATTTTTGGTAAGTTGATTGTTACAACACCGATAGAACCAGTCAATGGGTTTGAACCGAACAAACCACCACCACGGTATGCTAATTGTCTGTTATCAATTCTTAAACGACAACACATTGAACGAGCATCTTCAGGATTTAAGTCTGAATTTACAAAGTTTGAGAAGTTTGGAATACCATATTTTGCTGTGATTTCCCATAAACCATCAAGGTCTTTGTTGTTCCAGTCAAAGTCTTTTGTAATGTTGTATGTAGGGATTGGGAATGTGAAAACACGTCCTGAAGCATCACCCTTCATCATTACATCAAAGAATGCTTTGTTAATCATGTTCATTTCTTCTTGGAATTCACCGTAAGTTTCTTCCATGATTTCGCCACCAATGATTACACCTTGGTCTTTGTAGTAGCTTGGTACTGTTAAGTCCATTGTGATATTAGAGAATGGAGTTTGGAAACCAACACGAGTTGGAACGTTCATATTAAATACGAATTCTTGCATTGCTTGATGAACTTGGTCATAGTTTAATTTGTCGTATCTAACAAATGGAGCAAGTAATGTATCAAAGTTAGAAAATGCTTGAGCACCTGCAGCTTCACCTTGAAGTGTGTACATAAAGTTTACAATTTGACCTAATGCTGTTCTAAAGTGTTTTGCAGGAGCAGATTGAACTTTCCCTTCAACACCTGTAAAGCCTTCCATTAATAGGTCTTTTAAATCCCAACCTACGCAATATGAAGCTAAGATGTTCAAATCGTGGATATGGATATCACCTTTTAAGTGAGCATCTTTAATATTATCTGGATAAATTTTATTTAACCAATAGCTTTTTGAAATGTTTGATGCGATATAGTTGTTCAAACCTTGGATTGAATAACCCATGTTAGAGTTTTCATTAACTTTCCAGTCAATTTCTTTTAAATAATCATCAGTCATATCAACAGATGCGTTATTAGCAAAATCTCTTAACTTTTTGTGTTGTTCTCTATACAAAATATAAGCTTTTGCTGTTTGTTTATATTCAGATGACAACAAAACTTGTTCAACAATATCTTGAATTTCTTCAATAGAAGGTGCTTTCAAGTTAGATTGTTTTTCTCTTACAAAGTTTTTAATAATTCCGATAACATTTCTTGTAAGTTGTTGAGCAGTTTTAGCATCGAATTCTTTTGTGATATTAGAAGCTTTTTCAATTGCATCAGTAATTTTTGCTTCATCAAATTCTGCTAGTTTGCCATCACGTTTGATAATTGTTTCCATTTTAATCTCCTAGCAATGTATTTACTGTGTAAATCTTTTTTATAAATAAGTTTTATTTCGACTGTAACGGCTGTAATTTAGTAATAATCTGCAACCATATATCTCTTATTTAGTGTTCTATCATTGTAACACATAGAATATCAGGCATGGAAAATATTAATACATTTTAATATACTTTTCTTAATTAAGTTTGTTAAGATAGTGGCTTAACTTGATTTAAAAATATTTTTAATTTAAAATGTATTCAAGTCGTACTCCACGGGGGTTTAGCGAGCCTCTCGACCCGAACGCTTTAGCGGGGTGCAGAGCCTACTGTGAGGGTTGTGTGGGTATTGATAAATTGTTTAATATCGTTGACGGGCTGAATTATGGTGGCGTAATCTGCCGAACCATGTCAGGGTGGAAACACAGCAGCATTAAGGCAATCTTTGCGGGTGCTATAACTTTAGTCAAGAGGTGTTAGGCAAGGAGTCAGTATTTGCTCAATTCGATAGGTAGTGGTACGACTTTTTATTGCTTATTTTTTGATTATATAAAAGCGGGCAGATTGCATTGCAACCCGCCCGCTTAGTTATTTTATTTAGTTGTTTAGTTGTTTCTTCTATCGTATTCTTCTTTGATTTCTTTACGTTTAACTTTTCTTGTTGCTGTTCTTGGAAGAGCTTCTTTTGATACAACAATTGAAGTTGGACGTTTGAAATTTGAAAGACGTTTTGAAAGTTCTTTTACTTCTTTGATGATAACTTTTTCTAAATCTTTATCATCCGGATGTGCATTAATTACGTCTTCAGTTGGAACAATCTTAATTACAACGTCTTCGCTACCGTCTTTTTGACCGCCTTGACGTTTTGCGCCAAACACACAAAGTTCTGCAAACATTGGGCTCTTTTCCATTACTGATTCAACTTCTTCAGGGAATACTTTTTTACCGCCTGAAAGTACAATCATATTTTTGATTCTACCTGTAATCCAGATATAACCGTCTTTGTCGATTTTCGCAATATCACCGGTTCTCAACCAACCGTCTTCCGTAAATACGTCTTGAGTCATTTCCGGTTGTCCGTAGTAGCCTTTCATAATTGTCGGACCATTTACTTGTAATTCTCCGGTTTCACTGTCTACACGTACTTCAACGTTTGGAATAGGTCTGCCAACAGAACCAAATCTGTGTGCTGCTTTAGTATTTACTGAAACCACAGGGCTTGCTTCTGATAAACCGTAACCTTCAAACACGTCGATACCAATTGTTTGGAAGAAGTTACCAACGTTCAAATCAAGTGGTGCACCACCAACAATGAAGCCTTTAAATTTTCCGCCCATGCTTCTGTGGAATGTTCTGAATAACATTCTTCTTATACATTTTAGCGGAATCATTTTTGCTAATTCATACTTTATATCATATAAGAATTTTCTAAATGGGCTATATTGGTTAATTTTTGTTTCCAAGCTCAATTTTAATAATTTTAAGAAAGCAGGAACTACAACCATAAATGTGATTTTCTTTGATTGAATAATATCAAATAAATCGTTTGGTTTTAAACTCTTTGAGTAGTAAATTGTTGTACCCAAGCTTAAGAATGTCAAGTAACCAACTGCCAATTCAAATAAGTGGTTCATTGGTAAAATTGATAACAATCTGTCATTTTTTGTTAATGGGAAGCATTGAGAAACGCTGTCCATTTGGCAAATCATATTCTTGTAAGTGATTTCTACACCTTTTGGTTTGCCTGTTGTACCTGATGTGTAAATGATAAGAGCTGTTTTGTTAAAACCTCTGTGACGCCATTTTTTGTTGCTTGACGTATCTTTGATTGTGTAAAGGCTTTCATATTCTTTGTTTGCGCCTTTATCATCAATAATAATTAAGCGTTCAATTGATGGAATTTGTTCCTTCATTTTAATACCTGTTTCTAAAAATGCGCTTGAAACAAGTAAAACTTTAGGACCGCAGTCGCTTAAAATTGAATTCAATTCATATTGAGTAAGTTTAATGTCAAGAGGAACAACTGTACCTCCGGCAATAATAATAGAGAAGAATGCAGCACTCCATTCAGGCATTGATTCTGATAAAAGAGCAACTTTGTCACCTTTTTCAATACCTAAATCCATCAAGTAGCTTCCAAGTCTTCTTGCTAAAATACTAACACCTTTGAAAGTTAATTCATTAGCGCCTATATTTGTTTTCATCCCTAATGCAGTTTGTCCTGCAAGTTCGTTTGTTTTTTCTTCTAAGAATAGTAGTAAATTTCTATGCATCTTAATTCCTTTCCGATTACTTATTATATAACAAATAATCTAAAATTCAACTGATATTGATTTTATCTAGAGTTAAAAATTAAGTAATCTAGTTTTTAACTCTAGATGTATGATAACAAAAAGTTTTTATTTTTGCAAGTCAAATTTTATATAATCCTTAAAACCTATATAGGTGGCTAATTTTATCTGCTTTTTATTGTATTTATAATTTCAAAAAAGAAAGGAGAAATTATGGAATTTAAAGGTAGTAAAACAGAAAAAAATTTAATGGAAGCTTTTGCCGGTGAATCAAAAGCAAGAAATATGTATACGTATTTTGCATCAAGAGCAAGAAAAGACGGGTTTGAGCAAATTGCAAGGGTGTTTGAAGAAACAGGAAATAACGAAAAAGCACATGCAAAAATATGGTACAAATATTTGATTGGAGGCGAAATTCAAGATACAAAAACAAACCTTGAAACTTCAATAAAAAGTGAACATTATGAGTGGACAGAAATGTACAAAAACTTTGCAAAAGTTGCTCGAGAAGAGGGTTTTGAAGATATAGCTCAACACTTTGAAAGAGTTGCTACTGTTGAAAAATTTCATAATGAACGTTATGAAAAAATATTAGAAACAATGAATAATAAAGAAACTTTTAAACGAGAAAAGAAAGTTTACTGGGAATGCTCAAATTGCGGATACCACGTTATGAGTGAAAATGCACCGGAGATTTGTCCTTTATGTGCTCATCCTAAAGCATATTTTTTTAATAAAGATGAAATACTTTAATGAGATTTTGTAGGCATGCAACCTGTGTCAGTAGAGTCAGTTTTGCCGTCAAAATCATTATCAATTCCATCAAAGCAGGAACCAAGCGAGTCGTGAGATTCGCTTGCTGCGTTTTTAGTCAACCAAGTATCAGGAATTTTCTTCCATAGATAATTAAAGAAATCTTTGTAATACTTTGTTAAGTATGGATTTTCGATGATTAAAACATTTTCGTCGTTTTTGTTTTCACCACTTTTCGAAAAATTCATTGAACCGATTACAAGATAATTATCATCAATAATCATGCTTTTTGCGTGCATTTTACCCGCATAATTTTCAGTTTTCACTAAAATGTGATTTTTTCTTAGTAATTCATGAGTTGTGTGTTGATTTCGAGCGTTAGTTGCATCCAGTATAACGTGTATTTCAACTCCACGTTCTTTTGCATTAATCAGTGCTTGAGTAAATCTTTTATGAGTAATAACAAAGGCGGGTATATAAATATACTTGTGTGCATTGTTAATAAGCGGAATAATTTTTTCTGTGATAATTCTGTCTGTAGGTGAAAAATAAACAGAAACAATAGAGTCACCTAATAATATATTCTCTTTGTTTGAGATTTTTGATTTTTTATTATGAAACTTATTGTTATACATTTGTTCAAATTCTTTTTCATAAATTTGTGCAATTTCAGGAGAATTAATTAAAACAATAGCGTTAGAATTGAAGCCTGAAAGATCAGTAAAACTTATGTTTGCAGAACCTGTAAGAACTGTCTTTTTGTCAAAAATGAAGAATTTGTTGTGCATTATTGAGCTTTGATATTGAGAATCTCCATAGTCAGCTTTGCTGTCAGGAATTAACTTTGCTAGTTCAAATGTGTCAGGATAAAAGTTAGAATTTTGTGCATTAACGTCATATACAAGTCTAACGCTTACTCCCCTTTGAATTGCATGATTTATTGCATTCGTAACGTCAACAACATCCGTATAACCATATAAAGCCATATCAATGCTTGAATTTGCACAGTTTATTTGTTTTACAAGTGTTGTGCAAAAATCTGTAGTACAGCGTTTATGAGGTGTAAGATTTGTTGTTAAATCAGTTAAGAAAAGTTTTATGTTACCTTGAGATATTTTAAAACTTTGTGAGGTAATCTTTTTTATGATAGCCTTTTCTTGTGTGTTTTTATCTTCTTTTTTAGGTTGTTTAGTCTTTTTTATTACATTTTCACAGAATTTGCAGGCTTTTGCAGTTTTAGGAATTTGATTTTTAGGTAAAATTACGGCATCATGTGCCATTTGACCATACTTGCAATTTAGTCGATGATATTTATCGCTTTTGTTATTATATATTTTTAATTGAGCTTTTTTAACTATTTCTACTTGTTTTTTAAAAGCTTGTTCATTAACAGGTTTACCGTCTTTTAAAGCGTAAGCAGAGGTGTTAATTAATTTTGCATAGTCTTTTCCGTCAAAATATATCTCAACATTACCATTTTCTAGGTTTTTTATTTTAACATGTCTTTTTTCTGCTAATAAATTTTTTGAGTATGTTTCCGCAAAATACCCCATTGCAAGTGCAGTTTCTTCATCAATACCAATAGAGTCTGCTAATTCTTTTTGCATGTCACTGGCTTTTGATATAAAGCATTCAACACCATTAACAGTCAAGGTTTCATTACCGTCAATCTTGCCATTGTTATTCAAATCAATAGCAATACTAGACGGTGAATATACTTTTAAAACTTTGTAAGAAGTCTTTGAGTATAAATTGTAGCCGACAAATAAAATTAATAATAAAACAACGATAAATAAACTAGTGAATTTTTTCATAATTATTTTCAACTAACTCTCTGTAAGTCGTAAAATCAAAACCGTAATTTTCGATTTTAAATTTCATATTCTGATTTTTAATTATTTTGTATTCATCAACATGGCTAGGATAAGGATGGAATAAGGCTTCAACTATGATATTTTCTTCGTTTTTAAAAACCTCCAAACCTTGCTCAACTGTTTGATTATCCATTAATCCTGTATAGCTCACACCAACAAGAAAATCATTTGTTTTTAAGCTATATTTTTCAACTATATTTTTATTTTTTATTGAAAAAGAGTCCAAAAGTAAGACTTTAATTTGGTTTACAGGATATTTTAAATTAAGATGTTTTCCTATGTTATTTGTCAAATAAGGACGTTCAAATTGCGTTCTAACATATGGAATTTCATATTCTTTTGCAAGCTTACAAGTAAGTTCAAAAATGTTTGGAATTCCGTGTGTATGAACATGTGAATCAATATGTGAAACTTTAGTACAAGAAATTATTTTTTCAATTTGTGAACGAAATTCAATTTCAACTTGTTCCATAAATTTTTTATTAAAAGATTTTAGTAAAAGTTGTATCCACCCATTATTAAAATTGCCGTTAGAATCAGTCAATTCTGTAAGTTTATCAGGTGTGTTTAGAGCCTTTCCTTCAATGATATTTAAGTGAACACCAACACAAAGTTTTGGACATTCCGGCATGATTTCATTTGTTGCAGAATAAAAAGCATCTCCATTTGCGCAAAGGCTTGTTGAGTGTAGAATTTCAGCGTTGTAACCTTCAACTATGGCACGGTTAATGTCATTTGAAATTCCAAAATCATCTGCATTTAAGATAAATTTTTTATTACCCATAAAATATCCTTGCCCTTAATACATAATTATTATAATATAAAAATAGAAAAGTTTGTAAAAAAGGAAATACGATGGAAAAACCTACTTTGGCAATAACAGTGCCTTGTTTTAACGAAGAGTTATGTGTAGAAAACACAGTAAAGAGCTTGTTTGAAGTAATTAATTATTTAATAAAAAAAGATAAGATTAAAGACAATAGTTTTATATACCTAATAGACGATGGTTCAAAAGATAAAACTTGGGAACTGATTTGTAAGATGCATGGGGAAAATTCTCTTGTAAAAGGGTTAAAATTTGTTAGAAATTATGGAAATCAAAAGGCTCATATTGCAGGTCTTTTAGGTGTAAGGAATTTAGGTTGTGATTGTTGTGTTTCCATCGATGCTGATTTACAACAAGATCAATGGGCAATTGAAAAGTTTGTTGATGAATACATGAATGGTGCAGATATAGTGTCAGGTATCAGAAACAGCCGTGATACAGATACTTTTTGGAAAAGAACAACTGCAGTTTGTTTCTATAAAATAATGAATTTGCTAGGTGTAAAAATTCCAATGAACCATTCTGATTATCGTTTGGTAAGCAGAAAAGCGCTTAATATTCTTGCTGAATATCCTGAAAAACAAATATTTTTGCGAGGATTTTTCAATGAAATAGGTTTAAAAACTGCAATAGTGCATTTTGATGTAAAACCAAGAGCAGCCGGTGAATCTAAGTTTAACTATATGACATTACTAGGTTTGGCGCTAAATGGTATAACTTCATTTAGTATAATGCCTTTGCGTTTAATTGCTGTTTTAGGTTTTTTTATGGCATTGTTCTCAATAGGCTTAGGCTTAGAAGTTATTTATGAAAAGATAGTTTTGGATAATACTCCAAGCGGTTGGGCTACAATTGTAGTTCTACTTTCATTCTTTGGCGGTTTGCAATTGTTCTGTATGGGAATTATTGGTGAATACTTAGGACAGGTTTACAGGGAAGTTAAATCAAGACCAAGGTATATCAAAGATATTGAATTAAAATAGTGTAAAATAAAAATTTGCGACAGAATGTTAAGTTTTGTAAACTTTATGTTTTTTAAAAAAGCAATTTTTTGAGAAAAAAATACTTTATATAAGCACGAGGTTTATTACACACAAAGGAGATATTTACAATGGCTAAAGTTTTAATTTCAATGCCTGAACAATTTTTAGATCAAATCGATGCAGTAGCTGGTAACGAAAACAGAACACGTTCTGAACTTATCCGTGAAGCACTTAGAACATATATTCACAGAAATACAAAATATAATACTCAAGTAGCAAACAAAAATGCAGAAATTCTTGAAGCATTGTTAGACTAATCTAAGTTTAGTCGAAGGGTTGACGTATTTGGCGGTTCTCATGAATTCTCGAAGGCGTTAACAAAAGGCAAGATTTTGACACAAGCACAGCTTGATAAAACATTATAGGGAAATAAAGAAATAAGGAAAGTACGAAAGTACAAAGTGTAAGTTAAAAATTTAGGTAGTAATAATTTTAAAGCGGTCATTATGACCGCTTTTTATTTTGGCTTTTTTTGTTTTGATATTTTATGCTTTAAACATCTCTTCGAGAGTTTCTAACTTGATCCATTAGTTCTACAAATTCTTTTTCGTCTAAAGTTTCCATTTCAAGAAGTTTGTGAGAAATTGTATCTAACATATCTCGGTTTTCTTCAAGCAATGCTTTTGCAAGGTCATATTGTTCGTTAACGATTCTTTGAACTTCTTCGTCAATAGCTGCAGCTATTTCTTCTGAATAATCACGAGTGTGACCGAAATCACGTCCCATAAATACGTGATCTTCGCTCTTGCCGTATGCCAAATTGCCTAAGCGTTCGCTCATACCGTATTTTGTAACCATAGAACGAGCCATTTGTGTTACTTTTTCAAGGTCGTTAGAGGCACCTGTTGTGATGAATTCCTTACCGTAAATTATTTCTTCAGCAACTCTGCCACCTAGTGTCATTGCAATTTTGTCCAATAATTGAACCTTCTTTAATGTTAAATGATCTTTTTCAGGAAGAACCATTGTTAGACCTAATGCCATACCACGAGGTATAATTGAAACCTTGTGTAATGGGTCACAGTTTTTAAGAAGTTTTGCCAAAAGAGCGTGTCCAACTTCGTGATAAGCTGTATTTTCTTTTTCTTCGTCAGAAATGATACGGCTTTTCTTTTCCGGACCAGCCATAACTTTATCAATGGCTTCTTCTAAATCATCCATATAAATTCTGGTTTTATTGTGTCTGGCAGCAAGTAAAGCGGCTTCGTTTAATAAATTTTGTAAATCAGCACCCGTGAAACCAGGAGTACGTTTTGCCAAAATTTTTAAATCAACTTCTTCTGCTAAAGGCTTGTTTTTAGCGTGAACTTGTAAGATTTGTTCTCTGCCTAAGATGTCAGGTCTGTTGATAACAATTTGTCTGTCAAATCTTCCCGGTCTTAAAAGAGCGTTGTCTAAAATGTCAGGTCTGTTTGTTGCCGCAATTACAATAATGTTTGTTGTTTCGTCAAAGCCGTCCATTTCAACAAGCAATTGGTTTAATGTTTGTTCACGTTCATCGTGTCCGCCACCTAAACCTGCGCCACGTTGACGACCTACAGCATCGATTTCATCAATAAATATGATACAAGGTTGGTGTTTTTTAGCTTGGTCGAACAAATCTCTAACACGACTTGCACCAACACCGACGAACATTTCTACGAAGTCAGAACCTGAGATAGAGAAGAATGGTACACCAGCTTCACCGGCAACAGCCTTGGCCATTAAAGTTTTACCTGTACCCGGAGAACCAACAAGCAAAACACCTTTCGGAATTTTAGCGCCTAATTTTATGTATTTTTCGCCGTTTTTAAGGAAATCAACGATTTCTTCTAATTCTTTCTTTTCTTCGTCAATGCCTGCAACATCTTTGAACATAACTTTAACTTTGTTGTCTAAAAGCATTTTAGCTCTGCTTTTGCCAAAAGACATTGCTTGAGAGCCACCTGCTTGAAGACCTCTAGCCATAATGATTAGGAAAATGATAATGAAGATAGGTACGGCTAAAGAGCCTAGAACGTGCATAAATTGAGCAGATTCACTAGGTTTGTTGACTGCGATTTCGACATCAGCTTCTTCAAGTCTTTTCATTAAAGTAGGATCATTAGGTGTAAGCACCTTGTATTGAAGAGTTGCAGATGATTGTTGCATGCCATAAAGCATAGGCAAATCTTTTTTAACTTGTTTTTTAGGTTGAACTTTAGGACTAGCGATTAAGAAATCTTTGTCCATTTCAACCGATTTAATATCACCTGCAGATAGTTTTTGTAAGAAATTTGTGTAAGTTAATTCTTCTGTAGTGGTAGAAGGTCCAGCAAAAAGCATAGAAATAAAAGCAAGCACCATAATCCCAAGAATTATATACATGCCCATAGATTGACTTTTGTTCATTTTAATTCCTCTTTTGTAAAATAATACTTCAATGATATAACAATAATTAATATAAGGCAAGTTGTTTAGCAGATTAATATAAATTTATATTTGAAATTCAAAGACTAGTATAATTTACATCAATAGTGTATAATGGAAAATATAAACTGGAGTAAATGTGCGCATAACAGATTTTATACATAAGACAACTGCATTTACGTTAGCTGAAATGATGGTTATATTAACTGTCATGAGTGTTGTTATGGCTGCGACAATGCCGATTATTACGGCTCCGGATAGCGCAATGTTAGGCGGTACCGTTAGTGGTGATAACCTATGGACAAAGGGTACCAATTTTAAGAGTATTTCTACGGCTAACTTTGTGGCAGTAGGAATGGCGCCGGATGTAAACACGCCATCAACAGGCACAGCCGGTTTATTTATCAATAATAAGGCGGATGAATCAAGTCCGTCACAAATTCTTTTTACGGTTTCACCTGACGGAAAAAAGGTTTATAATGCAGGTCGTTTGTATTTAGGTTATATGGATACCTATAATGTAGCCATTGGCGCTAATGCATTGATGGATACAAAACTTGAAATGCCCGCTGCTGTTCATAATGACTATAAAAATGTAGCTATTGGTGATTGGACTATGAAAAGAGGTTCTACATCCGGTAGGGTAGGTTCTGTTGCAATAGGTTCAATGGCATCTTATAGTAATGCACCAGATAGAACTGTTGCAATAGGTTACGGTGCTTTAAGTTCAGCAGGTACATCTCTTACTTATGATTCAGTAGCTATCGGTTATCTTGCAGGGTATTTGAATAATGGCACAATCAATCGTAGTACAGATATTGGCTATTTGGCTGGATATAACACATTTATGAACCTAACATCTGAATATAATACTCACATTGGATATCAAGCTGGTGCTTTGTCAAAGGGGCGAGACAATGTTAATATAGGCTCTTTAGCAGGGTTTTATTCAAATGATAGTTTTAGTGGTAATAATGCTAATCCTGCGTCTTTTAGTGTAAACATTGGTACAAATGCAGGGGCTATGCCTAGTGATGTTGCTTATCAAAGTTCTTGGCAAGATAGCTACTCAAATAACCACGTAGCAATCGGTAATCATTCTTTGTATGCGCCAATGGCAGCTGCAAGATATGTTGTAGCTATTGGCTCTTATGCCGGATATATGCTTAGGGGTGATACTAAAAGTTCTGTTTTTATTGGTACAGAAGCTGGATATAGAATCGATCAAGGTAGTCCACATGATCAAATGGTTCAAATTGGTACAAAAGCAGGGCGTTTAGGTATAGGTACCGCTGTAGCAATAGGTTATTATGCAGGAGCAATGAATAAAGATTTATATTATCCAGATGTTTCAGAGAATGCAGTATATGCCGGAAATGGTAGAAATACAAAACAATCTGAAAAACGTCTAAATGAAGTAGCTATTGGTTTTAAGACTGGTATGTACAACGCTAGAATGGTTGAAGGTAGTTACGGTAATATAATGATTGGTAACTATGCAGCTTCTTCGTTGAATTCTGGTGCTACAATGATGAATACAGTTTGTTTAGGCAAATGGAGTTGTAAAAAAGTAAATGCAGCGTACAGTTTATTTATAGGTAAATATGCTGCAATACAGCCTTCAGCTGAATATCCTTCCTTTAGTCTAATATCATTTGATTGGCCAGAAGCTGGCGGTACTTCTGCTCTTACAAGCGGTGCAAGAGTTGTAATAGATACCACTTCAAGTTCAAGAATTATGGGGCAAATGATTATAGCTCCTATAAAGGCTACATATAATAGTTCATATAGAGATTCAAATATTATATTTGATGCAACAAATTTGTATGGTCCGGCATCAAAACCAACTTCTTTAAGTGATATAACTCTAAAGGAAAATATTAAGCCTTTGAAATATTCACTAAAGCAATTAAATGGTATTAATGTTTATGAGTATAATTACCAAGATGAACCTGACATCCGCCGTATAGGTGTTATTGCTCAAGAGTTATTAAAGGTTATTCCTGAAGGTGTTGATACTTCTAAAAAAGATGCTTATACAATAAACCCTGATTGGATATTTTATCCTGTAATAAATGCAATAAAAGAATTAGATAAAACAGTAGAATCTTGTAAATATAATTTGTTGACATATGCTAAAGAGTATCAATCATTGTCTATCAAAATGAAATCTTTAGAAAAAGAACAAAAACAACTGGAAAGAGAAAGAAAGTCTTTAGAAAGACAGATAAACAAGGCATACAGAAAAGCAGAAAAAATGGAGAAAAGTGCTTAGATGAAATTCAAGTTTAAAAACTTAATAGCATTCACACTTTCTGAAATGATGATTGTACTTTTAATCGTCAGTGTAATTTCTGCTGCAACAATTCCAACAATTACGCAACAAAAACAAAAACCATACAATGTAACAGAAAACAATTCAACATCAGCGAATGAAACATGGAAATATGATAATTTTTCAGGTATTACCGCAAGCGATTCTTTGAGTGATAATGATCAGAAAGTTGTTATTGGTACTGATACAAAGAGTTATACAGCATCACAAATAAATGACTATAAAACAGCGTTTGACGGTACAAGACCTGCATTGGTTATTCAAAAAAATCAAGGAACTCTAGCCACAAACGCAGATAGAGGGCAAATGGTACTTTATGACAGAGGCAAATATGTTGGTTCTGTTGGATTAGATGCTTCTAATAATATTATGATTGGAGCAAATGCTTTAACTCATAATATATATGGAGCAGGTTCTTATAATACTGCAATAGGTTATTATGCTGGTAATGGAACTTGGGCAACACCAAGCAATAGTGTTATGATTGGTGAAAAAGCTATGTCCAATCAAATTCCATGTATAGCATATTCAATAGCCATTGGTAGATATGCTGCATATCAGAGTTCTTTTGAGTTTCAAAATATAAGTATTGGCGAATGTGCAAATTCTAACGTTTGTTATAATTCAGTAAAATACCAAATAAAGGGACCTTGGACACTAAAAGGTATTCCACAATCTAGAAATATTGCAATTGGTTCTATGGCTGGCAGATTAGGTTATATGCCTCCAATTTCATTAACAACTAATGAAGGTGCTGAAATTTTTACAAATAATATTAGCATAGGTTATTTTTCCGGAAATTATGGTTATGGTGCAACCGGTAATAATGGTCGTGATATGCAAATGGAAAATATTTCTATCGGAGTATATTCAGGTCTAAATAATCGTTATGCTAATACTATAAATGTTGGTACAATGGCTGGAGGTAGAACTTCAACAGGAAAACCTGATTATCATGAAATAAAAGAAAGTAATATTAATATAGGTTATTATGCTGGTGCAAATAATGATACTGTTCAATATTCGTATAATGCAGCTTTAGTTTCTTCAGAAGGGCAAAATGTAAGAATTGGTAATTATGCTGGTTTTAATAGTTTTGGCTTATCAAGAAGTGTTACAATTGGTTCATTTGCAGGTGCTGGCGCAAGAGGTGCTTCTTATAGAAGTAGTGGAACATTGGGTGATTCTGCGCCTGTTGCAATAGGTTATTATGCAATGTATGGTTCAGGTGCTTCATTTAATGTTGCAATAGGAGCTTATGCAAACTACATGTCTGGAGCAGGCAATATTGCAATAGGACGTTATGGTGCTTATCAATCAGCAGGTGCGACAAACAATATTTTTATTGGTAAGTCTGCAGGAATGCAATCTGCTTTAAGAAATTCAATAGCTATAGGTAATTTATCAGGATTTCAAACAAGTGGAAATAATAATGTTTTTATTGGCTATGGTGCAGGACAATTTGGTACAACACATGTATCTGGAAGTAATAAATATTTAATAACTCCTTATAGTGCTAGTTCGTTGGTATCAGATACCGGTAATAAATTTTCAGCTTCATCTTCAAGACCTCAAATGATAATTGGTCCGGGATATGGTTTTAATGGTGGTGCCATATACTTTAGTAATACTAGGATGTTACTTTATGCATCAAAAGTTTATGCTAGACAAACAACAATGACTTTGTTCTCATCTGATAGAAAAGCAAAAGAAAATATTAAAAAAGCTAAATATGGTATAAAAGAAATTCGTAATATAAATACTTATACTTTTAAATTCAAAGATAAGTTAAATAAGAATCTTCAAGTGGGTTTAATAGCTCAAGAAGTTCAAAAATATATTCCTGAGGCTGTAGAGAAGACGGCTGGCGGAAAATTGAGTATTAAATTTGACTGGATTTTATTCCCTGTAGCGAATGCTATCAAAGATGTTGACAAAACTTTTACTCAAATGAATAAAGACTTAATTGCACAAGCAAAACAACTTGTTTCTCTTGAAAGACATGTTGATAAACTTGAAAATAAAGTAAGAGCAACATCAGAAAAACAAGAAAAAATGCAAAATAAATTAAATAAAATACAAGATAGATTAGATAAAATGGAGAATAAGTAAAGTTTATGAAGAAAAAAACAATCAAAAACTACATAGCTTTTACTTTAACCGAAATGACAATGGTGCTTTTGATTATGAGTGTCCTTGCAGCGGTTACTGCTCCTATTGTTAAACATGCTGTATCAGATGTTGTTAATACTTCAGAAGCGGATTCTTCTGATGCAAATCCTTGGAAAAAATTATCTAACTTGTCAGGTATTTTCTACTCAAGTGTAGGCAACGGTATTGTTTCTGTAGGTACAATTCCTAGTGGTGCGCCAACAAACTATAATTATCCTGCGATGATAATTCAATCTAATGGCGGTGATAAAACGAACTTAGTTTCTCAATTAGGTTTTTATAATGCAAGCACTTCAAACTCTCAAAGAATGTCATTTGATAGATATAATAATATTGCAATTGGTCGTAATATCAAGTCAAATGCAGATAACAATGTAATATCAACTATCCCTTATGGAAAAATTGAAATAGGTTCTGATATTGGTACCGGAAGACTCAAGAATTCAGCTCAATCGGTTATTATAGGACGACATGTTTTAAATGGTTCTTATGCATCAGCAAATCACACAATATCTATTGGATATAGGATTAGTAATCAAGGTGGTGATGGTGGCTTTAATCATGATAACTCTATAAATATTGGTTATGCAACTGCAATATTAGGTGGTACTGATAATCAAAATTCAACAAATATAGGTTTTTCTGTTGCAAATAAATCGTATGTTAATAATGGAAGTATTAACATAGGTAGTTCTGCGGGTTCTTCTGCGAATTCACATGACACTGTTTCAATAGGTTCTCTAGCCGGATTTGTTGAGGATGGTTCCGGTTATAATGGTGTTTTATATTCTTATTCAAATATAAATCTTGGTAGATATGCAGGGTTTGTAGCAAAAATGCATCCAAGTGCTATTTCAAATCTTTATAAAAGTTATGCAAGTTATGGAAATATTAATATCGGTCAATTTGCAGGTGCTTTTACAACAAAACCAAAGAAGACATCAGTGGAAAATGGGAGTAAATATTTTATAAGACAAGATAATATTGCAATAGGTTTAGGAACTCTTGCAACTTCTTGGAAATATGATAGTTTAACTCCTGTAAATAGAGTTGGTTCAACTTGTGATGATACAGCTTCTCTTGATGAATGTAATAAAAATAACAAGGCTTTTGTTTCATCTCCTGCATATAAGTCAGATATTGCGATTGGTGCATTTGCTGGTAATAATTTGCTAGCCAATACAAAAAGTTATGCAAATCATAATTTAATATTGATTGGTGCTTACGCTGGTACTGAATCTCTACCTTTTTATTATAGTGATTTTTTTGATACTCAAGATGACAGAGGATACAAAAATGCTTTGAAAGGAACTATTGCAATAGGTCCTTTTGCAGGCTATAAAATGGGACGTTGTCGCTATAGCTCAGATGATGCTGGTATTGGACATGAACCGGAATCTTCGATAATGATAGGTTATTATGCAGGATATTCAAACAAAATTCCTGGAATTATTGCTATTGGTAATTATGCCGGTAGTACAACAAATTTTGATGAAAGTTTTAATGGATCATCGTCTAAAGAAAGTACAAATATTTTTATAGGTGAATATGCAGGTTATCGTTCAAAAGGCGATGCTATCGGCATTGGTAGATATGCTTGTGCAAGCACTAGAGGATCTGCCATTATGTGTTTTGGTAACTTTCCATATGCAATGATGGGTGGTAAAATTAATGGTTCTGTATATACCGCAGGTACAAATAAATGGGGTGGCACTTTATGGGGTGAAGGCGGTACTTCAAGTACAGTATATTTTTATGCAGGAGCAGGAGTTGGTCAACAAAGTGATTTAATTTTAGCAGCAAAAACAATTTATTCTGTAGATGGAACAATTACAAGTCTATCGTCAGATGCTCGTTCAAAACGTAAAATTAATTTGGTTAATTACGGTATAAAAGATTTCAGAAAATTTGATATCTATAACTTTACGCTAAAAGCTGACAAATCTCACGAAAAACATATCGGGGTTATCGCTCAAGAATACAGAAAAGCCTTCCCTCTAGGATTAGACAAAAACGGAAAATACTATTCTGTAAAACTTGATTGGCTATACTACTCTATGATTAACGCTGTCAAAGATTTAGACAAACTTATTCAAGAATTCCAAGTCAAATTTGACGAATATATCAACAACTTTGAATCTATAAAGGCTAGAATTGATGTTCTTGAAAAAGCTGTTGCACAAGAAAAAGCCAACAATGAAAATATGCGCAAACAATTAGAACAAATTAATTCAAAATTAAACGCAAAAAAATAAGACAATTGTCATTGCTTTAATTAAAAATGACTTTTGTCTTAATGTCTTTTTAAAATTTAGGGGTTGACAGTCTAACCCCGATTACCAAACCTTTTGCCCGATTGTTTTTTTAATTGTAAAATTTTATTAAGCATATTTTTAACCAATTTTTTATATTAATTGACTCTAAGATTTGATGTGTTACGATTTACTAGCATGCATTTGATTTTATACAAATAGCCCAAATGTAAAGAAAAATTAAGACGTACGTAACACAATAGAATAAAGAACGAGGTTAATTTAATGTCGACTCAATTTGCTAAAAGAAAAACACCAATGGGTATTCCGGCAACTAATCTGGATTATTTACCCGACTTAATTGAAGTGCAAAAAAAATCGTTTGAATGGTTTTTAAAAGAAGGCTTGAAAGAAGAATTACTTGCTTTCTCTCCTATTAAAGACTATACAGGCAGATTAGAATTACACTTCTTACCAAACTACACTTTCGATAATGCTAAATACACTATCGAAGAAGCTAGAATTCACGACGCTACTTACGCTAAGCAATTACGTGTAATGGTTAGACTTGTAAACCGTGATTCCGGTGAAATTAAAGAACAAGAAGTTTATATCGGTGATATTCCGACTATGACTGACAAAGGTACTTTCATTGTTAACGGTGCTGAACGTGTTATCGTTTCTCAAATCGTTCGTTCACCCGGCGTTTACTTCAAACGTGAAGTTTCTCCAACCGGTAAACGTTTATACAATGCAACTGTTATTCCAAACCGTGGTGCTTGGATTAAAATTGAAACAGATTCTAATGACTTAGTTTACGTTAAAATCGATAAAAACAGAAAAATCCTAGCTACAACTTTATTGAAAGCTATGGGGTTGTCAGTTGCTGAAATGGAAGCATCTTTCACTCACTTTGAATTCTTGAAAAAAACTTTAGAAAAAGATACAGCTGAAACTACTGATGATGCTTTAATTGATGTTTACAAAAAACTTAGACCTGGTGATCCTGCATCAGCTCAAGGTGGACGTCAAATCATTGAAGCTCGTTTCTTTGATGAAAAGAAATATGATATCGGTCGTGTAGGTCGTTATAAATTAAATAAAAAATTAAACTTGAACATTCCAGCTTCTCAAAGAACTTTGACTGTTCAAGATATTGTTGCTTCTATCGAATACTTGATTAACTTAACTTATGATGAAGGTACAGTTGATGATATCGACCACTTAGGTAACAGACGTATCCGTTCAGTTGGCGAATT
>OIYV01000564.1_pt1 | contig 20734 bp, 17 predicted proteins | sample 1588251 | NCBI WGS metagenome assembly OIYV01 (sample SAMN03283282) | human gut metagenome | biome: human-associated habitat; material: feces | host: Homo sapiens | place: Peru | collected 2012
TGTCTAAGACATTATACATCTTTTATGATAAAATACACTAAGAAAGAAAGGATGTATACCCATGTTTGAAAATACAATTGCGGCCATTTCCACTTCACTACAAGATGGAGCCATTTCTATCATCCGTTTAAGTGGAGATCAGGCTATTGAAATCGCTCAAAAAATATTTGACCGTAATATCATGGATGCGAAAAGTCATACGATTCATTATGGTTTCATTATAGATCAAGATAAAAATCCAGTTGATGAAGTACTTATCTCTATTTTTAGAGCCCCAAGAACATATACTCGTGAAGATATTGTTGAAATCAATTGTCATGGAGGAACCTTTATCACACGTAAAATATTATCCATGGTATTAAGTGCAGGAGCTGACCTGGCAAAACCTGGTGAATTTACCCAACGTGCATTCTATCATGGAAGAATTGATTTATCACAGGCTGAGGCTGTTCAAGATATGATTGAAGCCAGCAACAACACGGCTGCCAATATGGCAATCCACGGCATTAAGGGAAGTGTTAAAAAGCTTCTGCAACCATTGATTGATGATTTAATGGATATTATTGCGCAGATTGAAGTAAATATTGATTATCCTGAATATGAAGATGTCGAACAATTAACCACAAATGATTTGCTTCCAAAAACAAAAGAATGGCTAAACAAGATCGATCATATTTTAGCTCGTGTACAAACAGGTCAAATGTTAAAAAAAGGTATTGATACTATTATTGTAGGTAAGCCAAACGTTGGTAAATCTAGCTTACTAAATGCGCTTCTCGAAGAAGATAAAGCTATTGTTACAGATATTGCCGGTACAACTCGTGATTTAGTTGAAGGACAAATTCACATTGGAAGCGTTCAATTAAACTTGATTGATACGGCGGGTATTCGTGAATCAAGTGATAAGATTGAGCAGATTGGAATTGAAAAGAGTCAGGAAAAATTAAAGGATGCCAAGCTTGTTCTTTTGGTTTTTGATGGTTCTAAAGAGTTGGATGATGAAGATAAACAATTATTAGAGCTTACAAAAGATAAGATGCGCTTAATCATCTATAATAAGCTTGATAAAACAGAGGCTGATAAAGATGGTATTTGGATTTCTGCCGCCAACAAAGACATTCAGCCTTTGATTGATGCCTTAGAAAATCTATATCATGAAGATTTGTTGAAGGAAAATCCGTTGCTTTCAAATGAACGACAGATTGGTTTATTAAACCAGGCCAAAGAAGATATGCTACGTGCAAAAGAAGCCATGGATATGATGGTTGAGCCAGACTTAATTGAGATTGATATTCAAGCCGCTCATGATCACTTAAAGGAAATTTTAGGTGAAGTACACCGAGAAGACTTGTTAGATACTTTATTTTCTAAGTTCTGTTTAGGTAAGTAAAAAAATGCGATGATTTTAACCAATCATCGCATATTTTTTATCTACTTTGTTCAATACTATACAACCATCTTCTGTCACAAGAACTAAGTCTTCAACACGAACACCCATTTTATTTGGCAAGTAAATACCTGGCTCAATGGAGAAGATCATACCTGGTTTTACTGTATTTGTATTTGATGAACTTACATCTCCATATTCATGATCCGTTTGTCCAATAAAATGTCCTAAGCGATGTGTAAAATATTCGCCATAACCAAAGCTTGAAATATAGTCACGTGCGGCTGCATCAATATCGCATAAACGAACGCCTGGACGAATGATTTCTTCGGCCTTTTCATTCGCTACACGAACAATATCATGAATCTTCTTATATTCTTCACTTGCTTCTTTACAGAAATATGTACGTGTCATATCGGAACAATAACGATCTTTTTTTCCACCAATATCTACAACAATACTTTCCCCTGCTTTTAAGATGGAATCATCTGGCATATGATGAGGATCTGCTCCATTGGCACCAAATGAACAAATCGGTGAGAATGAAACATCTTGACATCCTAACTCTTTATATTGTTCTAAAATAAAGGCTTCCACTTGTTTTTCAGTCATTCCTTCTTTAATAAAATCTCTTATGCGTTCCATCACAACATCATTGATCTGTGAATTCTCAATCATACATTCAATTTCTTTTTCATCCTTAATAGCACGTGTATCATCCACATATTTAGATCCTAATACAACCTTTAATCCTTCACACTTTTCCATTAAAGGAATCAAGAAGCGTGCTGTCCATTCTTTATCAATACCAAGTGTTTCATTCGAATTGATTACACCTGCCAATAATGAAATAGAATCGTCCGTATCGCTAAACCAGATTTCTTCACAATCCTTTTGTTCCACTGTAAATAATGTATTTAAAAATAAAACTTTTCTTCCTTCATCATTCAAATATAGTGCAAACAATCTTTCACCTGGACCTACATCGACACCAGTCAAATAATAGATGCTACTTGGTTCACTGACTAAAATTTGTTTAAGTCCATCCGCTTTCATTTTTGAAATAACTTCATCCACTCTTTTTTGAAACATAATTACCCTCCTAGAAAGTCAAAGTAAATTCTGTACCTTGTTTTTCACTGCTTGTCACATTGATTTTAATTTTATGACTTTGTGCAATTTGCGTCGCAATCGATAAACCTAAGCCTGCACCACCTTGATACTTTCTAGATTTATCAACACGATAGAATCTTTCAAATACATGCTTTAAATCTTCTGGTGGAATATAGCTATCTGTATTTCGGATCGTGACAACTGGTTTATTTTGTACTTTTACTAATTTAAAATAAATCTTGCCACCCTTAGGCGTATACTTGATCGCATTGTCTAAGAAAATCAAAATCAGTTGTTTTAACTGTGACTCATTACCCTGTACCTCTATATTCTCTTCTACTTCATCTATTAATTCAATACCTTTTTCAAAGGCAATCGATTCAAATGGTAAAACGCAATGAAAACATATGTCACTTAAAGAACAATTCTGCATCGAAATCTCAATTCGATTGGCATCATTCTTGGCAAGAAACAACATATTCTCCACAAGCTTACGCATTCGATTAGCCTCACTTTGTATGGATTCAACCCATTGTTTTTGCGAAGAAATCGATTCTTTAGAGTGATTCATCAGCACATCACTATCAGCCAAAATAACCGTTAATGGTGTCTTTAGTTCATGACTGGCATCTGCCACAAATTGTTTTTGTTTATCCCATGCCTGCTCAACTGGTTTTAAGGCCCATTTACTTAAAAGGCAACTTAGTATAAAGAATACAAGTAAAACAGTAGATCCAATTTGTAGGGATATAACTAACATTCTTTGAAAGGAGGATTGCATATTGGATATATCGACAAAGGCCACCGCATATCCAGAAGGTATAATCGTATCTTCATCTACTTGAAAATTCTTGATTTTTTCTTTTTTATACGCAAAACCCAATTTTTTAAGAACACCCACATCTTCTTTGTGCTCCACACTTTCAATTAAACTTTGTGCATCATCCGCATAAATATTCCATACCGTACGACTTGTGATCATATATTCATAGTCGTCATCCGTATATATCACAAAGGAATTTCCATTAAAATTTCGATTGTTCGCAAAGGAAATAGAAAAATCTTTGTCCTTTAATCTTAAGGCCATTTCTAAGTTTCGTTCTACATCCTTTTTATCATGCACATAATTCGAGCAGCATACCACGCCAAACACCGAAAGTAGTATGATACTGACAAAGGACATGAGAATCAAAATGAATTTGGTCTGTAATTTTTTAAGCATCGCAAACCTCAAGTCGATATCCAACTTTTCGAATCACCTTAATAGAAACCTTACTCTTTAAAAATTTCAATTTCTTTCTTAAAAAAGAAACATAAGCTTCAACATTATTATCGCTAACTTCGCTATCAAAGCCCCAAGCTCTACTTATTAATAAGTCTTTAGAAAAAGTCATCTTAGGTTCACTCAACATGATTCTAGCTATTTCAAATTCCTTAAAACTTAAACCAACTTCCCTATCTTTACATCTTAGACAAATACTATTTAAATCTAAGATTAAATCCTCATATACAATCTCATTGAATATTAGATTACCCTTACGACGCGTTAGGGCTCTTACCCTAGCTACTAATTCTTCCTTATCAAACGGCTTAGTCAAATAATCATCAGCACCAGCATTTAAACCATTTACTTTATCAGCCACACTGCTTTTTGCGGTCAACATCAAAACAGGTATCTCAATATTTTCATTTCTTATTTGTCTTAAGACACTTATACCATCTAGTCTTGGAAGCATAATATCTAATAATACCAGTTCTGGCTTCTCTCCATCACTTAAAGCTTTTAAAAACTCTGATCCATTTTCAAATCCACCCATATCATGAGCATAAAACCCTAAACCATAATTGGGCGCAAGTACATTATATCGTGCTACATCTTTTAGTGTTTCAAAATCAACATCTGTTTTCCCTGTATAAATTATACCATATCTATGATCAGCAAGTCCTGTTCGTTTTGCTAAAACAATAGGTCTTTTTTGATAATTTCTTTCCATATCAACATAATTTGCATATCTTGTAATCCAATAATTATTGTCTATTTTATTGTTTAATTTTTCATAGCAAAGTATCATTTCTGTATGATTTTGTTCTATTTTTCTATCTAATCTGTCATAGTTTTCATTGATTTTATAATCTAGTTTTTTATAGTTTTCGTCAATTTTGCTATCTAGTTTTGCATAGTTTTCGTCAATCTTACTATCTAGTTTTGCATAGTTTTCGTCAATCTTACTATCTAGTTTTGCATAATTTTCATCAATTTTATTATCTAGTCTCTCATAATTTTCATCGATTTTGCTGTCTAGTTTTGCATAATTCTCTTCAATTTTACTATCTAGCTTTGCATAATTCTCTTCAATCTTACTATCTAGTTTTGCATAATTCTCATCAATCTTACTATCTAGTTTTGCATAATTCTCATCGATTTTTTTGTCTAATCTTTCTTCTACTTTATCGATTTTTTTATCTAGATTTATAATATCTTGCTGCATATTTTTTTGTAATTCTAGCATTAAGTCTAATTTTTTATTTATCTCTTGCATCGGGAACCTCCTTTCTCAAAATTCGCTCCCTTTATATAAATTATCTTAATGCATATTTTACAAAAAGTCAATATTTTATTTTAAATTTTTTATAAATCTTTTCGACAAAATCTCTGAAATTATTTTATTTATTGTTGCTCCAAGTAAAATACTATACATACAGGCATATATCCACATCATAGCTAGCACTATTGTTGTTAAACTTCCATACATTACAGAAAATCCTGTAAATAAATTTACATATATAGAATAAAAAATAGAAATTACATTACATGCAATGGCTGCAAATATAGCTCCTGGAATTTGATAAACCATTTTATATTTATGCTTTGGTATAAATTTGTATACATTAAGTAATACAAAAAATAATATAATAGTAGTAATAAGTACCTTATTTTTTAATAATGCATTAATGGCAGTACTAAATATATTAAATTTTTCTTGTAAGATAATATTTATTTGATTTCCAAAAACTACTATTAAAAGCATTAATATAATTAGTACTATAAATACAATTGTACAAATTGTAGCCTTAATTCTAAAATACATGAATTTTTTCTGCATATCAATTTCATATGCTGCATTTAATCCTTTGCATAACGCCAAAAAGCCTTTTCCTGCAGACCATAAAACAAAAATGGCAGATATCGTAATAGTACCTACTGATTTTGAATATACTTCTTTAATTATCCCTAAAATTGCTTCATTTAAAATATTACCTGTAGAAATTTTTTCTATTATAATAAATAATGTTTTCTCATCTATTCCTACATATTTAGTTAAGGTTAATATTAACATTATTAATGGTATAAAAGCTAATAGTGTAAAATATGCACATTGAGCAGTATATTCATCAATATGGTTCTTTTGTAATTTATCTATTAATATATTAAATACATTAATTACTTTTTTCATAAATCACCTTTACATATTATTATTTATTCATATTTTTCTTTGCTTCTTCTAATGCAATTGCTAATTGGTCTGGACAAGATGTTGTTCTAAATCCACATGGTATTCCTTTTAATCTTTTAATTGCTTCATCTATGTTCATTCCTTGTATTAATCTAGATACACCCACTGTATTTCCAGCGCATCCTCCAATTATTTTTACACTTTTTACAACATCTCCGTCTAATTCTATTATCATTTCTTGTGAACATACTCCTTTGGGTTTGAACCTATATTCCATTTTTTACCTCCTAATTATTTTATTAAATGTTCTATTAATATTTTAATTCCCAATAATATTAATATTATTCCCCCTGCTAATTCTGCTTTTTTTTCGTATTTATCACCAAATACATTTCCTATTTTTACGCCAATAATAGATATTGCAAAAGTTATAATTCCTATTATTGATACAGCTGGTATAATATCTACTTTTAAAAATGCAAATGTTATTCCTACTGCTAATGCATCTATACTTGTAGCAATTGCAAGTATTAACATATCTTTAAATTTTATACTATCATTTGATTCTTCTTTTTCTTTTGAATAGGCTTCTTTTATCATATTAATTCCTATTACAGTCAATAATCCAAATGCAATCCAATGATCTACATTAGTTATTGCTTTTTCAAAATTAATACCCAAAAAATATCCTATTAAAGGCATTAATGCTTGAAAAATTCCAAAATATGCCCCTATAATAATAGCATTTTTCCATTTCATTTTTTGCATTGCCAAGCCTTTACATATAGAAACTGCAAAAGCATCCATTGCTAATCCTATACTTAAGATAACTAATTCTATTAGTCCCAATTCAACTTCCTCATTTCCGATTTTTATATTAGAATCAAAAAGTTAGAGGCTAGAAAAAATTTTTATTACCTTCTAACATCTAACTTCTAACCTTTACAATTATTCTTCTTTTTCTTCTTCTGGTATTATTTCTTTATTTTTACAAGCCTTTACTTTAATGATTCTTTTATCTTCATATTCTTCTATTTTATATGTAACTTTATCTGTTTCTATTACTGGTTTTTCATCATCTAGTGGAATTCTTCCCATAAGTTCTATTAAATACCCAGAAAGTGTATCATATTCCCCTTCTGGAATTTCTATTCCAAGAATCTTTTTTAGGTCATATATAGAAACATTTCCATTAATCAAAAATGTATTCTCGTCTATTTTTTCGTATTCTAATTCCACTTCGTCATATTCATCGTATATATTACCTACTAGCTCTTCTATTATATCTTCCATTGTTATTATTCCTGATGTTCCACCGTATTCGTCTACTACTATTGCCATTTGTTTTTTATTTTTTTGTAAATCTCTAAATAGCTCATCAATAGGTTTGTTTTCTGAAACAAAATATGCATCTCTCATTATATTTTTTACTTTTCCATCTTTTTGTTTCTTTAAGAATTTTATGATATCTTTGGTATATAATATACCTTTTATATCATCTATTGTTTCATCATATACTGGTATTCTACTATATTTAAAATCATCAATTTCTTCTAGTATATCAGAAATATTGCTTTTTATATCAACTGCAAATATTTCTGTTCTATGTATCATTACTTCTGATACTACTTTATCATTAAATTCAAAAACATTGTTAATTAGTTCTTTTTCTTCTTCTTCTATTGTTCCTTTTTCTTCTCCTACATCTACCATCATTCTTATTTCTTCTTCTGTTACAGTTTCTTCATTTTCTGCTGAAACTCCAAATATTTTAGAAATTAGGTTGGTAGAAGCTGTTAATAATTTAACAAAAGGTGAAGTTATAACAGCTATTACTCTTATAACTCCTACTGTACCATATGCAATTTTTTCATAATTTTTCATCGCAATTCTTTTTGGAACTAATTCTCCAAATACAAGAGTAAAATAAGATAATATAATAGTTATAATTACAATTGAAATGCTATTCCAAACACCAACTCCTAATGGAATTAAATTATTTAATATTGGTGCTAGCTCAGAAGCAAAAGTTTCTGATGCGAATGCACTTGATAAGAAACCTGCAAGTGTTATTCCTATTTGAATAGTAGCTAAAAACTTGCTTGGCTCTTTTATCATTTTATGAATTTGTTTTGCTTTTTTCTTTCCCTCTTTTGCTTCTTTTTCTATTTTAGCATCATTTAAAGATATAAAAGCAATCTCAGCCGATGCAAAATATGCATTTAAAGCTATTAATATTATTAATACAATTATTTGCATAAACTCTTTCCTCTCTATTTTTATAAATAAGAAGTTTTAAGTTAATTTATTTACTTCTTATTTATAATTTTAATTTTATTTTAATGCTTCACTACATTTATGGCAGATTGTTGGGTTTTCTTTGTCTTCTCCAACAGTTGTTGAATACATCCAGCATCTTTCACATTTTTCACCTTCTGCAGGTTGTACATCTATTTTTAATTCATCTGCTTCTTTTATTTCTACTCCTGATACTATAAATACTTCTTGTAATAATTCTGCTTTATTATTTAAAAATTCATAGTTTTCTTTATCTGCATTAATTATAACTTTTGCATTTAAAGAATGACCAATAATTTTATTTATTCTAGCTAATTCAAGTGCTTTTGCTACTTCTTCTTTTATTAATAGTATTTTATTCCATTTTTCTTCAAGCTCTTTATTTTCATATTTTTCATTAGCAACTGGCCAATATTCCATCATTATACTTTCAGTATTTTCTCCATTTTTGTGTGGTATATATTTCCATATTTCTTCTGCTGTATATGCTGTCATTGGAGCTATTATTCTAACCAAGCCACTTAATATTTCGTACATAGCTGTTTGTGCAGCTCTTCTTTGAATACTATCCTTTTTGCTTGTGTAAAGTCTATCTTTTATTATATCTAAATAGAAGTTACTCATATCTACAACGCAAAATGTATTTATTGCTTGATATGCCTTATTAAAATCATATTCGTCAAATGCCTTTGTACAGTCTTTTATTAAATGATTTAATTTCATTAAAGCCCATTTATCTATTTCTTGCATTTTATCATATTCTACTGGTGAATTTACATCAAAGTCATTTATATTTCCTAATATATATCTTGCAGTATTTCTTATTTTTCTATAAACCTCTGCAACTTGTTTCATGATTGAATTTGATATACTAACATCTGATTTATAATCTGATGCTAATACCCATAATCTTAATATGTCTGCGCCATATTGTTTGATTAAAGTTTGTGGAGCTATTACATTTCCTATTGACTTTGACATTTTTCTTCCTTGTTCATCAACTGTGTATCCATGTGTTAATACTTCTTTATATGGTGCTTTTCCTTTTGTAGCTACTGATGTTAACATTGATGATTGAAACCATCCTCTATATTGATCGCTTCCTTCTAAATAAAGAGTTGCTTCTGGAAGACCTCTTTCTTCTAGTACACTCGCATGAGTTGAACCAGAATCAAACCAAACATCCATTATATCTGTTTCTTTTTTGAAATGTGTGCATCCACATGCTTCACATTTTGCTTTATTTGGCATTAGTTCTTCTTCTGATAAATCAAACCATGCATTAGAGCCTTTTTCTTTAAATATTTTTTGTATTTTAGCTAAACTTTCATTTGTTACATATTCTTTTTCGCAATCAGCACAGTAGAAAATTGGTATTGGAACTCCCCATGTACGCTGTCTTGAGATACACCAATCATTTCTATCTTCTACCATTTTAGTAATTCTATCTTCTCCCCATGCTGGTATCCATTTTACAGTTTTTATAGCTTCTAAGGTTTCTTTTCTAAATCCATCTACAGATGCAAACCATTGATTTGTTGCTCTATATATAACTGGCTTTTTGCATCTCCAACAATGTGGATATGAATGCATTAATTCTTGTTTATGTAATAATAAGTTATGTTCTTCTAGCCATTGCAATATTGCTTTGTCAGATTTTGCATAAAACATTCCTGCAAAAGGTCCAGCCTCTTCTGTTTGATGTCCCTTTGCATCAACTGTAACTACTATATCTAGTCCATTTTTTAATCCTGCTAAATAGTCTTCTTTACCATATCCAGGTGCTGTATGAACTGCACCTGTACCAGTATCTAATTCAACTGCAACAGTATCTTCACTTCCAATTATTACTCTTGAAGTTCTATCTAAGAAAGGATGCTTGCAAAGAATTCCTTCTAATTCTTTTCCTTTAAATGTTTTTTCTATTTCATATTTTTCTATACCAGCTAATTCCATTACCTTTTTAACTAATTCTTTAGCCATTATATATTTTTCATTATTTGCTTTTATTATGCTATATTCAAATTCTGAATCTATTGTTATGCCCATATTTCCTGGTAATGTCCATGGAGTTGTAGTCCATATTACAACATAAGTATTTTCTTTATCAAATAATCCTTTAGAATCTTCTACTGGAAATTTTACATATGCAGATGTATTTTTTACATCTTTATATTCTATTTCTGCCTCTGCAAGTGCTGTCTCACATTCAGTACACCAGTATACTGGTTTTAAACCTTTATATATATATCCTTTTTTATACATATCAGCAAATACACCTACTTGCTTTGCTTCCATTTGAGGTTGATATGTTATATATGGATTATTCCAATCTGCTAATACTCCTAATCTTTTAAATCCTTCTGTTTGTTTTTCTATATAATCTTTATTAAAACTTTTACATGTGTCTCTAAATTCGCTTACAGGGATTTCGTCTCTGTTTAATCCTAATGCTTGTATTGCTTTATTTTCTGTTGGCATACCATGTGTATCATATCCTGGTATAAATGGTGTATAATATCCTCTTAGATTTTTATACCTTACTATTGTATCTTTTAATATTTTATTTAAAGCATGACCTATATGAATCTCCCCATTAGCATATGGAGGACCATCATGTAAAACAAATGGCTCTTTTCCTTCATTCTTTTTTAGCATTTTTTCATATAAACCTTTTTCAAATATTTCTTCTAATATCTTTGGTTCATTTTCTGGCAAATTTCCTCTCATAGGAAATTCTGTTTTTGGTAAGTTAAGTGTTGCTCCATAGTCTTTTTTTTCGCACATATTTTTTCCTCCTTTTTTATTTGTTGCAATACTGTAATAAAAAAAGCTCGCCTTATATCTATATAAGGGCGAGCTTTTTTCTCACGGTACCACCTTAATTTATATATTAATTATTTAATACACATCTTAATATCTTTAACGCAGACTATACGACCAATTTACTATTATTTCAAATGGCAACTAATAAAGTGATAATAAGAATATCTCTTTCTACCAAACTCACAGCAAATGTTTGACTCTCTTTAGGGAAAATATACTTACCTTGTCTTTATTATTGTTTTTACATGTACTATAATAACATGTTTTATACTATTTTGCAATAGTTTTTAATTGAAAAGGTGCTGAGAATTTCTCAGCACCTCACTTTATCTCACTAAAACTGTAATCTTAGCTTGCATTTTGTCAATATCAAAATCTATATTTTTGAAGATAAACTTTGATTCTTTCATTAACATTCCGCAAATATTGTTTACAGTACATATTGAGATAGGTTTTTGCAGAGTTATTACTGATTTCGTTTTTTCATCAAAGGCAATGTCTGATACATGTACAATACTAGTATTAGAAGCATATTTCTTTAATCCCGTTGCCCACAACTTTTGAAAAATTGTAAGTGATTTAACATTTGATTCACCAGTAAAATTAAGCTCTACAAATTTCACTCCAAATCTCATTATAAATTCCTCTTTTTATAAAGATTTGAATTTTATACCTAGCCTGACCTCCTCTAGGTTTACTATATAATTATATTATATTTTGTGTTCTTTTTCAATTCCCTTTTGTGTATGTTTTTGTTCATTTTTCATTTTATTTTAATCTTAAGTACCCTAGTTCTTCCCAACTGTTATATGCCAAGTTTAGTCTAAACAAGATTGTTGGTTTTGCACCTGCTCTATTTTTATCTACAACACATGCATAGTATCTTACATCTGGATCTTTAAATTTCTTTAATTCAAAATATTGTGTATCTACTTCATTTAATGAATATTCATAATTTTCTAAGCTATCTCTATGTATTTGCTTTATTAAGCACAAAGTATCTAATACTTCTTTTACTGTACCGCTTACAGATAAATCATTTATTGTTAAGTTTACAGGTAATGTATCTGTTTCTTTTAATTGTAATGTAGAACATATAAACATGCCAAAATTTTGTGCTAGATTTGCAAGTATAGTTGTTGTTTTCTTTATTTCAGCAGCACTTCCTATATGTTCTATATCTGTTTTTAAAGTATCATAAAACACATATTCTATTTGTTCTTTATAATAGTAATTCATAATAACATTCTGTAGTTCTTCGTTTGTATGATCTGTTATATTAATAAAATATATAGAATTGTTTAATTGTTTATTTACCCAATCTGTAACAGCTATTACTTTGTTAAATTCACTGCTTTGTTCTGATAACCTTTTTACAAAAGCTTTTTGTTTTTCTCCTTCTTCTCTTAAAATAAATCCATCTTCATCAACCTTTACATTTTTAGAATCATCTGGTTTATATTTGAATTCTAATATTTCTCCTTCTGTTTTACTTAATTTTTGTCCATGTAATTTTTGAATCTCCGGATTATTAATTATGGTAGTAATTAAACATAATTTCATTTTTTCTTCTGACATTTCATTAGAAATTATTAATACTTTCTTTTTATTTACAAATGCAGTGTATGCAGCTAAATTTATAGTAAACCTACTCTTTCCTGAGTTAGATGGCATAGCATATGCCATTGTTTCTCCCTTTCTTATTCCCTTAAATACTGAATTTAATATTGGAAATGGAAGTTTTAAACCTGTAGTTAAATTATTTTCACCTAATTTTAAGAAATCTGTTAAGTCTGTATTTAATACTGATGATTTAAACCTTTTAGTTATTATAATTTGTTCTATTGCATTTTCAACCTCTTCTACTGACATATGTGAGTACAATTTGTAATTTACTATATCCGCTATTTTGTTTTGAATTTCTTCCATTGGTTCTTGCAAATAATTTTTTCTAATTATGAATAATTTTTTTAAGTCAACATATATTTTCTCCATATTATACTTTTTATTTGCTACATCCATTTTTATTTTTTGTTTATATTGGTATACATCTGCACTATCTTTTGAAAAATTAAATCCCTTTTTAGCTAATTCTGAGGTATACTCTGCCCCTTCAAAAAATAAAACACTTTTATATACATTTAGTAATTCTTGATTTTCAAATAAGCATATATCATATAAGAAATAGTATTTAGTAATGTATTTTGGATGATTTAACAATAGTCCAATATAAACATACTCTAAATTTTCATTTTCTAGTGCCTTAGGATATTTTTCTCCTGTTTCCTTTTCTTCTTCATTATTATTAATTACTATTTCTTCTGTATCATTATTAAAATCTTCTTCTGCATTTTCTTCATTGTTTTCCAAAGTGTCTTCTTGTATTACATTTGTTTCTATATCACTTTCTTGTTCATTTTCTTCCATATTATTTTCAGAAAATAACTCATCTATTTTTTTTAGAGTTAAATTTAAATTTCCATCATTTATTAAATCTTTTATTTCTTTAATTTTTCTCTGATTTTCGTCTGTTGGTTCTATCCTTGATAATAATTCATTTAATTTTTTTACTTTATCTTGATCCATAACACAATCTCCTATTATTTTTTCTATATTATATATTTATTAATAAAAAAAGTAAAGAGCAGTTATCATTATACAGCCATTTCTTCGTAGCATGGGCGGACAGAGGCGTCCGCGAGCAGAAAAAAAGAGAGATTGTTAAAATCTCTCTTATGCTGTTTCTTTATTTGAAACTTCTATTTTTTTCTTCTTTATTTCTTGCTTTTTTTCTTCTTTGTTTTCATTTATTATTAATTTAGGAGCCGCACCATTTTGAACTGTTTCTTTAGTTATGATACATTTTTCAATTTTAGGATTAGATGGTATATCAAACATTATATCTCTCATAATGTCTTCTATAATTGATCTTAACCCTCTTGCTCCTGTGTTTCTTTCTAATGCTTTATCAACAATTAATTCTAGTGCCTCTGGTTCAAATTGTAGTTCAACATCATCATATTCAAATAATTTTTTATATTGTTTTACTAAAGCATTTTTAGGTTCTGTTACAATTTTAATTAATGTTTGCTTATCTAATTCTCTTAAAGTTGTTACTATTGGCAAACGACCTACAAATTCTGGTATTAACCCATATTTTAATAAATCTTGAGGTAATAACTCTTCATAAATTTTATATTTATCAATTTCTTTTGGACTTTCTACTTTTGCTCCAAATCCAATAGATTTTTGACCAATTCTATCTTTAATGATTTTATCTAAACCTTCAAATGCTCCACCACATATAAATAAAATATTTTCTGTATTAATCTGCAAGAATTCTTGATGTGGATGTTTTCTGCCACCTTGTGGTGGTACAGAAGCAACTGTTCCTTCTACAATTTTAAGTAATGCTTGTTGAACTCCTTCTCCACTAACATCTCTTGTAATTGATGGATTTTCTGATTTTCTTGTTATTTTATCTATTTCATCAATATAAATAATTCCTTTTTCTGCTAATGCTATATCATAATCAGCTGCTTGTATAAGTTTTAAAAGAATATTTTCAACATCTTCTCCAACATATCCTGCTTCTGTTAATGTTGTAGCATCTGCTATAGCAAATGGAACATTTAAAATCTTAGCAAGTGTTTGAGCAAGTAGAGTTTTACCGCAACCTGTTGGTCCTAATAATAAAACATTACTTTTTTGTATTTCAACATCATTATTTTCTTCTTCATTGTTTACTCTTTTATAATGATTATATACTGCTACTGCTAAAGTTTTTTTAGCTTCTTCTTGACCTATAACATATTTATCTAGAATATCTTTTATTTCTCTTGGACTTAGTAGTTTTTCGTCTGTTTGAAGTGCATAGCCAAATTCATCTTCATTATATGTGTCATTTTCTATTATATTTTCGCAAACAGCAACACATTCATCACAAATATAAACTCCTGGTCCTGCTATTATTCTATTAACATGTTCTTGTGATTTTCCACAAAAAGAACATTTTATGTTTTTAGGTGTATCATCCTTTTTTGGCATATTGTTTATTCTCCTTATCTTTAACTAATATATTAGATTCGTTTATCCATAATGCCATCAATAAGACCATATTCAAGAGCTTCTTGTGCGGTCATATAATTATCTCTTTCGGTGTCTTTTTCTATAGTTTCTAAACTTTGACCTGTTCTTTCACTTAATAATTTATTTAATTTTTCTCTTGTTTTAACCATATGATCAGCATGGATTTTAATTTCTGTTGTTTGTCCAGAAAGTCCTCCACCACCAATTAATGGTTGATGTATTAATATTTCTGCATTTGGAGTAGCATATCTTTTTCCTTTTGCACCAGAAGCTAAAAGTACTGCTCCCATACTTGCTGCCATTCCTATACATATAGTTGAAACTGGACAAGTAATATAATTCATTGTGTCAATAATTCCCATTCCATCTGTAATTGATCCCCCTGGAGAATTAATATATAAGCTAATTTCTTTATCAGGATCTTCTGATTCTAAGAATAATAATTGTGCTATAACTAAACTAGATGTAGTTGGATTTACATCTTCTCCTAAAAATATAATTCTGTCTTTCAATAATCGTGAGAAAATATCATAAGACCTTTCTCCTTTACTTGTTTGTTCAACAACATATGGTACTAAACTATTTTTTTCTAACATACTTTTTCCTCCTTTATGACAAAAAGCTAGAGTTAATTTTTATCCCCCAGCTTTTTATTTTTCATTATTTTATTTTTGCATTTTTCACTAAGAAATCTATTGCTTTTTCTGATTCAATTCCTTGTTTTATATATTTTTTTACATTTTCATTGTTTAGGAATTCTTTATCATTTTCTTTTCCATAATTCTTAGCCATTTCTTTTATTTTTTCTTCAATTTCTTTGTCTGTTGCTTCTATTTTTTCTGCTTTAATAACTGCTTCTAATGCTAATCTTGATTTTATTCCTTCAATTGCTTGAGGTTCATATTCTTTTCTTATATCTTCCATAGTTTTACCCATCATTTGAAGATATTGTTCTAATTTTAATCCTTGGTATGATAAACGTTGTTCTATATCTTTTATCATATTGTCAATTTCCATTTCAATCATTCCTGATGGAATATCTACTTTTACATCTTTACACAATTCTTTTATTACAGCGTCTTGTGTTTCATATTTTGCTTTTTCTTCATTTTGTTTTTCTTGTTTTGATTTTATATCTGCTTTTAATTCTTTTAGTGTGTCAAATTCGCTTACATCTTTTGCAAATTCATCATCTAATTCTGGCAATTCTTTTTTCTTTATTTCATGAACTTTTACTTTGAACATAGCTTCTTTTCCAGCTAGGTCTTTTGAAAAATATTCATCTGGGAATTTTACTTTAATTTCTTTTTCTTCGTCAATGTTCATTCCTATTACTTGATCTTCAAATCCTGGAATAAATGTATTGCTTCCTATTTCTAATTCATGTCCTTCGGCTTTTCCACCTTCAAAAGCTTTTCCATCAACAAATCCTTCGAAATCGATTGTTGCTATATCTCCAGTTTCTATTGGTCTATCTTCAATTGAAATTAATCTTGCATTATGTTCTTGCATATGTCCTAATTCATGCTCTATGTCTTTGTCTGATACATTATACTCAATTTTTTTAATTTCTATACCTTTATATTTTCCAAGGTTAGCTTCTGGTTTTGTTTGCATTACAGCTGTAAATATTAAATCTTTTCCTTTTTCAATTTGTGTTACTTCAATATCAGGTCTACTTACTACTTCTAGTTTATTTTCTTTAATAGCTTCTTCTAAAGCTTCTTGTGCTACCTCATTAAAAGCATCTTCATAGAAAATTTCTTTTCCATAGTATTTTTCTACTATTTGCATTGGTGCTTTTCCTTTTCTAAAACCTGGTATATTAAAATATTTTGCACTTTTAAAATATACTTTTTTAATTGCTTCATCAAATCTTGTTGATTCAACTGTTATTTCTAGTTTAATTTCATTTGCATTTTTTGTTTTTTCTACTTTACAATTCATTTTTTTCAACCCTTTCGTTTTTATTAGCTTACTTATTATACCACATTTTTCCTATTTTGCAAGGAATTTTTTATAATTTTAAAAAAATACTTGTTTTTTTTTTCTTTTTGTGTTAAACTTATCAATAGTCAGTTTATTAAGAAATTTAGGAGGTGCAATTTAGATATGGCAAAATGTGCAATTTGTGAAAAAACAGCTAGTCATGGAAATAAACTTAGCATTACTCGTTCTCATATAAGTAAAAGATCACCACGTACTTGGAAACCAAATTTAAGAAGTGTTAAAGCTGAAGTTGATGGTGAAGTAAAAAGAATTTCTGTATGTGCTAAATGTTTAAGAGATGGAAAAGTAAAAAGAGCGTAAGCTCTTTTTTTGTTTTAATCTTTAATTCCAAATATCAATTTAACAAATCCCCTTAAAAACTTAGGTACTTTTTTTACAACTACTGTCATATGTATCTCCCCCCTTTTTATTAACATGCAAGCCACATAAACCCAACGCAAACAATGGTAACCCCAATAATGAATAACCATCCTGTTAAAGGAAGTAATAAAACAAGTAATATTCCTAGACCTAATCCAATTAGACATACTGCTAAAGTTTTTCTTAATATATGTTTCATTTTTCTATTACCTCCATCGTTTTTGTATATTATATTATCTTTTTTATTTATTTGTTCCTTTTTATGTATAATTAACTTTATCTCTTTACTCTCACTTAGTTTTCAGATTTTAACTTTAATACTTTTCAAATTTCAAAAAAGAGTAAAATATTGACGAAAATATAATTATTTTATAAAATAATTTTTAGAGGTGACTAAATTGAAAAATTCTGAAATAATTCAAATTATAAATTCATTAAAAAAAGCTTATCCTGATGCTACTTGTAGTTTAGATTTCTCTACTCCTTTTGAATTAGTTGTAGCAGTTATGCTATCAGCTCAATGTACAGATGAAAGAGTAAACAAAACAACCCCAACCTTGTTTTCTAAATGCAAATCAATTCAAGATTATGCAAATATTGATATTAACGAACTAGAAAATATAATACATTCTTGTGGTTTTTATAAAAATAAAGCAAGAAATATTAAATTATGTGCAAACCAAATTTTAGAAAAATTTAATGGTGAAGTTCCTCACACTATGGATGAATTAATTTCACTATCTGGAATTGGAAGAAAAAGTGCTAATGTTATTTTATTAGAAGTTTTTGGAATTGCAGAAGGAATCGCTGTTGATACTCATGCAAAAAGAATTTCTAATTTAGTAGGATTATCTACTCAAAAAGAACCTGAAAAGATAGAACAAGATTTAATTAGAATATTTCCAAAAGAAGCACTAAAAGATATTAATCACTTACTAGTGTGGCATGGTAGAAATACTTGTGTAGCAAGAAGTCCTAAATGTCAAACATGCTGTATAAATAAATTCTGCAAACATTATTTAGAAAACTCTAAACTTTAAATGAAACAGGGGGGACAGGTCTTGAAACAGGGGGGACAGGTCTTAAGTGTCTCATATATCCGGCTGGATATATGAGACACTTAAGACCTGTCCCCCCTGTTTCAAGACCTGTCCCCCTGTTTCATTATTCTCTTGACAAAATCTTAATAAAGATATATATTTTTTACATATATTAAATTATATAAATTTTTTAGGAGGGATTTTAATGTTAAAAAGAAAATTTAAAATCATTGCTTTATTATTTGTAATGATTTCAACTCTTACATTATCTACTGTAAGAGCCGAAAATGAGACTGAAAATGCATCTGCAATTTCAGAAGATTCTGCTACAGTTACTTCTAACGAGCAGGATTTAGAAACTACATCTAGTTCTGGAGAAACTAGTGCAATAGCATCTTATGAAAATAATTTCAAAAAAGGAGATGTCTATTTAACTGGTAACGACGTTGTCGTTAATGACATTATTGATGGAAACCTTTTCGTTTTAGCTAATAGTGTTACTATTAATTCACAAATTGGTGGAGATGCATTTATTTTAGCTGGAACTGTTAACGTCGGAGAACAAGGTTATATTTTCAGTAATTTATTTACATGTGCTCAAAATGTAAATATTTCAGGTGTTGTATATGATTTATATACAACTGCACAAACAGTTTCTATTAATGGATATGTTTACAGAGATATACATGTAGGAACAAATATACTTAATATTAACGGAACTATCGGAAGAAATGCTTTTGTAGGAGCTAACCAAATTAATTTTGCACAACCATCTGAACAAAATTCTGAAGAACAACAAGTTACTTCTCAAGGTATTATTAATGGAGATTTAAACTATTCAGCTCCTAACGAAATTTCTATACCAGAAGGATCTGTTTCAGGTTCTGCAAATTATTCAAAATCTACTGAAAAATCTTCTTTAAATATAAAAGATTATATGATATCTCTTGGAGGATTTGTTTCTACAGCTATTATTATTTGGTTATTATGTTTATGGATTACACCTAAATTTTTATCTAATACTACTAACATAATTTCAAAGAAATTATTATCTGTAATAGGTTATGGTTTGCTAACTCCAATAGTAATTGCAGTAGCATTTGTTATTTTACTTATTTTAGGAATTACTTCTAAAATAGCTTTACTTGGTTTATCTTTATTGTTACTACTACTAGCTATAAGTTCTAGTATTTTTGTAATAACAATAAATCGCTTGATATGTCAAAAGTTTAAAATTGAAAAAACAATTGGAATTTTCGGTATGTTAATTTTATCTTCAATTGTTTTATGGGCAATTGGTTTAATTCCTTACGTTGGTTCTGCTATAAATATAATTACTTCTTTAATTGGTTTAGGAATTATTGTAACAAATATTATTCCAGTTAGAGAAAAAACAAAGAAAACAAAGAAAACAGATAAAATTGAAAAATAAAAAATATTAACAAATACTAAAGAAGCTAAATATTAAATAAACCTTTTAATATTTAGCTTCTTTTTTATTACTTTTTTAATTCATCAATAATAACTTTAAAATCATTTGCCATTAATATTGCTGTTCCAGAAACTAATATATTAGCTCCTGCTTTTTTTACATCTGGAGCAGTTGCTAGATTAATTCCTCCATCTGCTTCTATATCAATTTCTATATTATTATTTTCTATATATCTTTTTAACTCTTCTATTTTTTTTAAGGTGTCCTTAATTAAAGTCTGTCCTCCTTTTCCTGGCTCTACAGTCATAACAAGGCACATATGAATATATGGCAAAAATTCATAGATTTCTTCTATCTTTGTATCTGGCTTTATAGAAATTCCTACTTTACAATTATTTTCTTTTATATATTTTATTATTTCAAACACTTCCTCCTTACTTTTACAAGCTTCTAAGTGAAATGTTATAATATTAGGTTCTACTGATAAAAAGTCATTAATTGCCTCTTTTACATTTTCAACCATTAAATGTACATCTAATGGCAAATTTGAAATTCTTTTAATATATGATGCATATTCTAGCATCTTTTTATACGTATTCTTTTCTACAAACTTTCCATCCATAACGTCAATATGAAAATAGTCTGTTTTTCCTGCCTCTAATTCAAAAAAAGTAGATGATTCTTCCCCTTTTTTTAAAGAAAGAATTGATGTTGATATTTCTAC
>OIYV01000568.1_pt1 | contig 20717 bp, 23 predicted proteins | sample 1588251 | NCBI WGS metagenome assembly OIYV01 (sample SAMN03283282) | human gut metagenome | biome: human-associated habitat; material: feces | host: Homo sapiens | place: Peru | collected 2012
ATATTTTAGTTGTTCTTTTACCTTTAATATTTGTATAGTCTTTAATGATTGAATAATAAGAGTAACCATTCATCGTTCTAACATTTAATCTCATAACATCACTACCTCATAAACTAATTATATCATACATACGATAACATACGCAAACATAAAATGATAAAAAAATGAAGTTTTTCAATGCTTCACATTTGTTTTAAATTAAAAACTGTCAAACTAGGGCGAACACAGAAGTTAAACACTTCAGCGCCGAAGATAGTGATTAGTTGCTAAAATAGGTCGTTGCCAATATTTTTTTATGTCCAAATATCTCTAATTAGAGATATTTGGGCTTTTTCTTTTCTTGCTTCTATGTTATAATAAAAATGGTGATTTTCATGGCAAACGAAATCAGAGAAAGATTTAGAGAAAGAAAGTATTCATATAAAAATAAAAGAAAAAAGATAAAAGAGAATAATAAAGAAATAAAAGCAAAAAATGATGATAGTCCTATAAAAATAGTACTATTTTCTCCTTTTTTAATTTTAGGAATTATTGGAAAAGGTATAGAAAAACTAGGTATTAAAAGTCAGACATATGAAAAAAATGATGATAATAATATAAGTAATTCTATTAGCTATACAAAAAGCAATAATGTGTCACTAGAAGAAAAAAATAATATTTATGTTAAAAAAGGTAATTCAAAAAAAATAGCAACAAATAAAGAACTTAAAACAAATGATATTAAAGTACATTATAAAGAGAATAAACAAATAGTAAATGATAATAATAAATTAGAAAATAAAATTTTATTAAAATTTGGAAAAGAACTAGAAAGATTAAAAAATGAATGTGAAATAGTAGAAAGTGAAGAATATATACTAAATAAATATGAGGATGATAATAGTATATATTTAAAAGCAATTGATATTAATAACAAGATAAATACATTATTAAAAAAACTAGAAAAGATTAATAAAGAATATAAATTATTAGAAAATAATAATCTAATTGAAGAACCTTTGTTACTAGATGATAGTTTATTAATTGATGATATAATAAATTATAGAAAAACTTTACAAAAAGAAGAAATCAATAAAATCCCTAAGAAAATAAAATTATTAGAAGAGTATAAATTTCTTTATAAAAACTTAGATAATCTAGTTGAAAAAACAGAAAAAATGAAAGAAATAAGTAATAAAAGAGTTCAAGAATTATCTGCAAGAGATAAAAAATATAAAGATGCAAAAAACAAAATAGTAAATTTAGAGGAAGTAGAAAATTGTTGTAATTTAATAATAGAAAAAAACAATAATTATCTTGAAGAATTATCAAAAAAAGTAGATAAAATAAGCGAGAGAAAGTATGTTGAAAGTAAGTTAAAAGGAATGAATGGTTTTTTAACATCAAGTTTAAGATATATTTGGTTGCTTTCACTTACACCACTGCGTGGAATATTACCAGGTATTGGTGCCAGAACAGTAGCAACTAGAAAACTATTACATAACATGTTAAAAAATATGCATTATGAAAAACAAGAAAAAATAATCTATTCATTAGGTAACTATGAAAGTGAAATCAATAACAAAATATATGATATAGATAGTTTGAATTATAATATTGATTTAGCATTAGAAGATGTTCAGAAACTAAAGAAAGAATTTAAAGATTACTTTCTATCATATAGTTTTAAAGAATATGATAAAGCCTACAAAAAAATTGAATTAATTGAAAAAAATATAATTGATAATAAAAATAAAGTGTATTTAATTAAAGAAAAATTAATTAAAAGTAAAGAATTAAATAGAAATACTTTGACCAAAGTAAAAAAATTAAATGATAAAAATTAATTTTAATTTCAAATAATGCTTGTAAGAGTAAAAAAAATGTGATATACTTACTTCAGAATAAATGATAGTGGCTATCATTAATATAATTAAGGAGGACTTTTTTATGAATAAAAATTTTATAATTATGAATAAAAATAACAATACTCAAATGCAGGCATCTAGTTTAGTAAAGTTTAATTTTAATAACAAAGATTATTTAGTATATTTCATTGATGAAAATGAAGAAAATAAACAAATTTTTGTATCTAGATTAATTTTAAATTCAGAAGGTAAATATTTTATTGATAATATTATGCCGGAAGAGAAAGCAAAATTAAGTGAAATTGTATATAATATTGTTATTTTAATTCCAACTAATAATCAAAAAGGCGAGCCGGCAGATAAACTATTAAGTAGTTTAACAGAAAAATATGCGTTATTATTAAGTAATGATATTCCAACATTAGGTGAGCAAGAGTATTATAATAACTGTTCTATAGCAATAACTAGTAAAGAACTAGTAGCATTAGCAGAAGTTTTTTATAATACTAATTTAAAAGTTGAAGAACCAGTATTAAAGACATCAGAGGTGCCAACTTGGGAAATTCCATCAAGTAATGAAGTGGTACAACCAGTTGAACAAGCAGTTAATACTGTACCTATTTTTACTTCTGCAGAAAATGAAAATACATCATCACCAGAAGTAAAAGCTGAGGAACCAATGGTAAATAAGACACCTGTTGTTGAACCAATACCACCAGTAGTAAATAATAATAGCCAAGCAACAAATGTAATTCCTAACACTACTGAAGAAATGCCTGCTAATACATTAAATAACAATTTGGCAAATAATAGTATTAATAATAATGTTAAAAATGTATTACCAGAAAATAATATTCCAAATCCACAAGCAGAAAAATTAGCAATTGTTTCAGATCCAAGTTTAGCAAGTATTACTGGAACAGTACATATAGCTGGACAACCTAATGTAGCAAAATTAAATAACAAAGGAAAAGCTAATGTAAAATATATCATTATTGGTACAATATGTATATTGTTAGCAATAGCTGTAGTAGTAGTTGCATACATATTAATTCAGAAAAAAACTACTGGGGTTTAGAATATATACAACCACAATAGTTTTGTCTATACAAATTATATTTATTAGATAATAAGATGGATGATTTATATCCATCCTTTTTTTTGAAGTCAGAATATAACCATTTAACATTATATTTATTTTCAAGTTCTTTTCCATAATTATTAATCCATTCGGCGTTTTTGTAAGGACTTACTGATAAAGTAGTACAAAAGAAATCATAATCGTTCTCTTTGGCTAAGATAGCCGTTTTTTCCATTCTTAAGTAATAGCAGACTTTACACCTATTACCTCTTTCAGGTTCCTTTTCTAATCCTTTAATGCATTCATTATAATAATCATTATCATAGTCACAATCAATAATATCAACACAATTAACTTTATCAATTTCATTAATTAACTTTATTTGTTCTTTTTTTCTTTTTAAATATTCATCATATGGAAAAATATTTGGATTATAATAAAGAATAGTAATATCAAAGTTTTTTGTTAAATAACTAATTACATAACTACTACAAGGTCCACAACAACTATGTAATAGTAGTTTCTTTTTACCATTTAAATTATCTAAAATATTTTCACACATGGCACTATAGTTTTCTTTCATTTTCTCACCTCGAATAAGCAACAATATTATAGCATATAATTAAAAAAAAATCATATAATTTCTTGAAAAACAAAAAAAATATGATACAATATAAAAGGAGGTACCAAATGAAAAAAGAAAAAGAAATACCATTAAAAAATTATATATTATTATCAATAGTATTAATATTAACAATAGTAGTAGTAATTTATTTTTTTCTGTGGAAAAACACCTATGAAAAAAGCAAGTTACAAACACCAATTCTTGATGATTATTTGTTAGTAATTAATTATAATGAATTAAATAATTACTTAGTAGAAAATAAAGATGCAATTATATATGTATCAAAATTAAATAATGAAAATATAAGATTATTTGAAAATAAATTTAAAAATATTATAAATAAAAATAATTTGAATAATAAAATATTGTATTTAGATTTAACTGAAGAGTTAAAAGAAAACAACATAGTAAAAGAAATAAATAAAAAATATGGTAAGGAAATGACTGAAGCTCCTACAATAGTAATAATAAAAGATGGAAAAATATCAAGTTCTTATAATATAAAAGAAAATAAATATAACATTAAATTGTTAGAAAAATACCTAGAAAAGGAAGATGTAATAAATGATTAATGTAGTTTTGTATGAACCAGAAATACCAGAAAATACAGGAAATATAATGAGAACATGTGCTGGTACAAATAGTTATTTACATTTAATAGAACCACTTGGATTTGTAATGGATGAAAAAAGAATAAAAAGAAGTGGAGTAAATTATATAGATAAAGTACATTACCAAAGATATATAGATTTTGATGAGTTTAAAAATAAAAATGAAGGGGAATATTATTATTTTACTAGATATGGAACAAAAGCATATAGTGAGATAGATTTTTCTGATAAAAATAAAAATTATTATTTAATATTTGGAAAAGAAAGTACAGGGATACCAAAAGAAATACTTCATAATAATTTAGATAAATGCTATAGAATACCAACCAGTGAGAATATTAGGGCATTAAACCTATCTAACTGTGTAGCATTAATAACATATGAAGCATTAAGACAACAAAATTTTCCAAATTTATTAAGAAGTGATCCTTTTAAAGGAGAAGATTATCTAAAAAAAGAAGATGGCCTTAATCAATAAAGCCATTCTTTTTTAATTTATCAATAATTTTATCAGTGGATACATCTCCTTCAATTCTAGTAGCGGTCGTTTTTTCCTCTCCATTTTTAATAAATATAGTAACAGGAGTACCACCGTCAAAACTAATTAACTTATTAAATTTTTCTAAGTCAGTTTTATTATACTTATCAATATCAGTATAGTAAATATTAATTTTATATTTATTAGCTACTTTTCTAAGTTTAGGTTTATAATCATTACAATGAGAACAAGTAGTACGAGAAATACAAACTACGAAATCTTCTTTATTCTCAATTTTAGTTGTTAATTCATTATAATTCAGTTCAACTAAACCATTATCACTACTATTAAACAATAAATATCCTATTCCTACACCAAGTAAACAAATTACAATAATCATAATTATATTTTTTTTATTTTTCATAATATCACCAAAATAATAATATCACTTTTTTATAAAAAATGCAAAAAATTCTTTTAAATTAAGTAAAAAAATGATATAATCAATTATAGAATAGAGCAAGGGTGAAATGATATGAGTGAGAGACTTTGTCAATTTATTATGATAACTATAATTTTTTTTAGTATTCCTATTTGCAAAGCTGATTGTAGCAACGAAGAGATTGCTGATTTAAAAAAAGAGGTAAATAAAGTAAAAGTTGAATATGAACATATAGATGATTTTGAAACTGATGATGGAGAAAAGGATTATAATAGATTTAATGTGAATATTATTAATATACCTAATAATTATTATATTATGTTTGATGATGGATTAAACTATAAACTTGTTCCTACCAATCGTAAAATTACTCAAATATTAAGTAATGGAAAATGGACTATAAAAATATATTCGGATAAATGTGATAATGTAATTGATACTATTACTTTTAGATTACCTAAATTTAATATTTATTCTTTGGATCCTTTATGTAAAAATATTGATGGTGAAAAATTTCCTTTATGTGGTAAATATTATGAATATGAGGTTAGCTATGATAGTTTTAAAGAAAGAGTAGAGCACTATATAAAAACATATAATATTGATAATAATAGTGATAATAAGCAAGTTCAAAAAAGTAATTTTTTTGATATTATACTTGATTATATTAAAAGCAATGTTATATATATAGTAGGTGGCTTAGTTTGTGTACTATTTATTTTAATAATAGTATTAGTTATTAGAAAGAAAAAAAATAGAGGAGTTTTAAGTTAATAGGTTGATATGGAGGAGTTTTTTATGAATAGAGTAAGAAAAAGAATGATTTTGATTTTATTTATATTTACTTTAGTCTTTTTGTCTTCTGATATTGTACTAGCGGAAGCTGGTTCTTGTGGTGAGGTACGTTATGATATTACTGATTTTAATATTAACAATGAAAAGATAACTATTAAAGGTTGGGCTTTTATCAGTTGTACACAAAACTATACTGAATATAATGGTGGTGATAGTACTATTAAAAAAACTGGTGGTGGACAAAAAATTAAAATTAGGGCTATAGATGAAAATGGAAATCAAGTTGGTAATGCGGTGGAAGTTAATGGTTCTAATACTCCTAGAAATTATAATTTTTATTGTCAACAATACTTTTTTCAAAATTCAAAAAGTGAATGTACCAATGTATATAATGGTAGAAATATTCCTAAACCGCTTGCTGATCTTGTTTGGAATAATAAATGCGAAGATGGAAAAAAAGCTAGTCAGTGTTTATATCAAGATATAGGCTTTTCTATAACATTTGATACTTCTTCATGGGAAGTTGATGACGGAGAAAGAATTAGATTTCAATTAGCAGTTACTAATCAAGATTATAAAGAAAAATATGGTAAAGAATATTCTGGTTGGAATGTAGTTTCAATAAATAAAGCTGTTAAACCTAAGAATAATAGTGATTATGTAGAAATTGAAAAAAATAATTCTGGTGAATATTTGAGAATGATAGTTTCTGAGGGTATTTTTACTGATGTTAATGGGGATTATGTTGTTGAATATGCTAATGGTAATAAGTGTAATTGTACTGAGGTTAGAAAGGACTATGCGCGTTGTAAGCCTTGTTCATGGAGTGATGCTGTTAAGGACCAAAGTTATAAGATTTCGTCTTATACTGGTGCTAGTTTTGTTAATGGTTATATGAGTTCAAGTGTTAATAGTTATACTCTGATGTCTGGTACAAGAACCTATTCTCCTGGTAAATATGTTGTAAAGGTTAGTAATACTTGGATTGATATTTCTAAAGATCCAAGTCGTAAGGATCTGAAACGCTATCCTGGAGATGCTAAGGATATGGTTGTTCAAGCTTCATGGGTTATACCTAATGGTGAGTTTGTGATTAGGGTATATAATGATAAGAAGTGTACGCCAACTAGTCCTAGTATTAGTGCTAGTTGTAATAAATCTAGCCAAACTTTTTCAAGTACTTGTGATAAATTGACAGTTAAGGCTAATGCCTCTAATGGGGAAGTTAAAGCTAAAGCCAATGTTAAGGTGTCACAAAGTGGTTCTATTAGTACTATTTTAACTCCTGATACTACCTATGCAGGGGGAGGCTTTAAATTTGGAATAATATATTATAATACTATATCTTGGAGTTTAGTAGAGCAGTATAAAGGTACAATAGAAGATATCACTAAAGAAATGCAAGCCAAATTAAAAGAAAATTTTGTTGATGGTTTTGGACTAAAGAATGTCAAATTTGGTAATGAACAAATACCTGATGATTATTTTAAACAAAATATAAAGTGTCAAGAAACTGGTAGTTTTACTAATGGAAATACTTTAACAACCATGTGTATAGTATATTTACCAAATTCAGTAGTAGAAGAATATACTGGTAAGGTTACTTATAAAACTACGGATAATAATCTTGGTTTAAATAATAAATATTACACTCCAATAGATTGGGATAGTAATAAAAAATATGAAATAGTAGCTACTATCAGTGGTATGGATAGATTAAAAGAATCATCCGTAAAAGCAGATAGTAAAGATAAAAATAAAGTTTGGACAGGAACATGGGAGTATACATTAAATGGTTCTAAAGATAATTGTGATATTAATTTGTATCCATTATATGGACAACCTACAGGAGGTAAGAAAAATCTTAAATATACATTTATATATAGACCAATAGATTTAAATAATCCATTTCCTAATAGAAATCCAGGAATGAATTGGTATGATTGGTATAATATAGAAAGAAATAAAGAAAGATTAGAAAGTTCTTATAATAGAGAACAATATTCTATTACATTAGATAGTCAAAAGACTAGTGAGATTAAGAAATATAATAAAGATGAACTTAATAAAGGTGGCTATTTTGATTGGAAAACAATTGAAAATGGACAAAGTTCATTTATTGATAAATATTTTGATAAGAAAAGAGATAACATAGTAGGTGATAATTCATGAAATGGTCTACAGTAACAGTAGGAGTAATGATTTTAGGAATAATAGGAGTTTCAATAATACTATTATTCCAACAATTAACTACTACTAATGAAAATGATTATTATTTATTAAAAGAAATCACCGAAGCCGCTATGGTTGATTCAATTGACATTTCATATTATAGAGAAACAGGAGAACTTAAAATAGTAAGAGAAAAATTTGTTGAAAATTTCACTAGAAGATTTGCAGAGTCTACTTTAATAATTGGTACAAAATATACAATAAAGTTTTTTGATATAATGGAAGAGCCACCTAAAGTATCGGTAAGAATAGATACAGGGATAGAAAATTACAAAATATATAATACTAGCGGCAATTATGAAGTATTAAATCAATTAACGGGAATATTTGAATATGTTGGTAAAAGAGATAATGGGAAGACAATATCGGGAGAAGAAAATCCATATGAAAAGAAGAAAAAAGAAGTGACATACTATTCAATAGTAAAGAAAAGTAATGCTACCAAAAAATATGATGCAACATTAGAATTAAATATACCTGACGAATTAGTTTCAGGTAAAATAAAAAATGTAACATTATCAAATGTAGAATATAAAGATTCAAGTAATTTAACTCAAGAAGAGTTAAATATGGCAATATTACAAAGAGACATATATTTTAAAAATGCCAATGATGATTATGATTATTTTTTAACACTTGCAAACATAGAAAAAAACATGTATAATAAAGATAGCATAAAAATAGATAAGCAGAATAAGAAAATAACAATTAAAAGTCTTACAAGTGCTGAAAAAGAATATGCGATAATAAAATACATAGTAACATGGCAATATGAAGAATATAAATATAAATTAAGTTAAAGAAAATAAAAAGGAGGAAAATTATGAATAACTTAAAAGCTTCAATGAAAAAATTTCTTGGTAACAAGAATACTGTTACCATATTAGGTATTATAGTATGTTTGGTAGTGCTATATATCGGTTATAATTATCGTATTAATTCAAAAGTAGAATTAGTACAAGTACCATATGCAAGGGAGACAATTCAACCAAGAACATACATAAAAAAAGATATGATAGGAACAATGAATGTACCAAAATCATTTTTAGTGGGAAACTATTATACAAATATAAATAGTATAGTAGGAAAATATTCCAATTATAACACTATAATAGCAAAAGGTAGTTTATTCTATTCTGATTTAGTAGTATCAGGAGATGAATTACCGGATTCAGCATTTGCAGATGTTCCAGAAGGCTATACAGTAATAAACTATCCAGTTACCATAGCATCTACTTATGCAAATTCAATGGCACCAGGTAGTCATATTAATATTTATTATAAATCATTAAATGATAATGGTGAGGTAATGTTTGGAAAATTCATAAGTAATATTGAAGTACTAGATGTTAAAGATTCATCTGGACAACATGTATTTGAAAATAGTGATGAAACAAGAACTCCAGCATACATGCTATTTGCAGTTCCTGAAGAAACACATTTACTATTAAGAAAAGCATTATACTTAGATGACTATGATGTAGAATTAATATTAATACCAAACACTGCTACTCTAACAGAAAAAGATACAGTAACAGTAAGTAGTCATGATATTGAAGAATTTATTAATTCAAAAACAGTATTTGTATCAGTTGATGATCTACCTAACATCACAGATAAAGTAACTGAAAACAATACAAAGACTGATAATAACACAAACACTAATAATAATAACCAAACAAATGGATAAAAAAGAAAATAAAAAGGAGGTTAAAGTATGGATGAGGCTTTTACCCAAATAGACTTTGGCCCATTAAAACAATATTTAGAGAACGATGATATAACCGATATATCATATAGTAATAATGGACAAGTATGGTTAAAAACATTGTCTCAAGGAGTATATAGAGTAGAAAACACAGGAATAAATAATCAATTAATGGAAAAAATAGCTTTCCAGTGTGCCAATTCTATGGGTAAATCATTTAATATGGCTAATCCATTTCTGGATGCAGAATCAGCAGAACTAAGAATGAACTTCGTACACGATTCGATAGCAAAAAATGGAATAGCAGTATTAATAAGAAAAACTCCTGCTAAAATAAGATTACAAAAAGATAAGATAATAGCAGAGGATTATATAAGGCTAAATATTCATGATTTCTTATTAAAGTGTGTAGAAGGACATTGTAATATTTTAGTAAGTGGAGAAACAGGATCTGGTAAAACAGAATTCATAAAATACCTAGCAGCTCACACAAAAGAAAATGAAAAAATAATAACAATAGAAGATACCTTAGAATTACACTTAGATAAAATATTTCCTCATAGAGATATAGTAGCTATGAAGACTAATAATATAGCTTCATATTCTGATGTGCTAGTAACTTGTATGAGACAAAATCCTAGATGGATATTACTATCCGAAGTAAGAAGTGCCGAAGCCGTAATGGCTGTTCGTAACAGTATATCATCTGGTCATAATATTTTATCTACAATACATGCTGATAAAGCAGAATCAATTCCAAGTAGAATGTATAGTTTATTAGAAACAAATCAAGATGTAGAACAATTTTTAACAACTATTCATAGATATGTACAATTAGGAGTTCATATCAAAGGATATTATAGTCAAAAATATAAAAGATTTCATCGTGAAGTATCTGAGGTAGTAGAATTTTATGTTACTGATGATAATAAAGCAGAATACAAAATACTATACAAAAAGACTCCAGACGGACATGAAACTGTGGCTAACCCATCTAAATATTTATTAAGTTATTTAGAAAGTCAGGGAGTAATAATGCCACCAGACATCTTAGTAAAAGAAGAATTTAAATCAATTGATGATACTAAAGCAACAGATAATAATGAATTTGTAATAGATAATAGTATAGTAAAAAATGAATTACCTCAAAATAATACTATAAATAATAATGTAAATAATAATGTAAATAATAATCCTAATATAGCGTGGAGCGTTCCAAACATTATAAACCAAAATAATAATCCACAAAATATTCAAGGAAACATACCAAACCCAAATATGTACACTAATCAAAGTATACCAAGACCAATAAATATAAATAATATAAGTAACAGATAAGGTAGGTGATATAATGGAAATAATTATAATAGGAATAATTATAATATTTATAGTTTCGTATCGTACAAAACAAGGAGAATCCGTATATAAATTTATTTCTGAACAAGCTATAAATACATATAAAAAAATAGAACCTTATTCCTTTAAAGTGATGAGAGATAAAGTAAAGGAATTAGGCTTAGAATATACACCTAGACAATATCTATTTCAAATATTAGCCTTTGCAGGTTTAGCAGGAGGTATAAGTTATTTATATTTTTATAATTTATTCATATCAATAATATATATCATAATAGCAGTATCATTTATACCATATATAACATACCTAAGATGTAAAAGACAATATAGTGAATATATATTTGAACAAGTACAAGTATATTGTACTAATACTATAATGGAATTTGCTACTACTCAGGCTTTTGTAAAATCACTTGAAGGAGTAGTAGAATCAGGAATATTAGAAGAACCATTATTATCAGATGTAAAGACTATGATAGCTTTATCCTATGAAAAAGGGGATGTCTATGATTCAATAAAATATATGGATACAAAGTACCCATATTATATGGTAAAAAATATGCATCAACTATTTTTACAAGTAACTAAAGAAGGTGCTAAAGATACTGAAGAAACATTTGAAAATATGCTATCAGATATCGATATATTAGTAGAGGGAGTATATAGAGATAGAACAGACAGAGCAAACTTCCATAGACAGTTTATAATATTTGGAATAGCATTATATGGAATGGTAGCATTAATACAATTATTAATAGGTCAAGAAACATACATAGCCATGATAGATAATTTCTTTATTAGATTATTTGTTCATGCTGTAGTAATAATAAATAGTTGTTTTCTTCTTAATGGAGAAAAATATTACAACGAGAATGTAGGTGCTGAGTAATGTATATAGAGATGCTTATAATAGCAGTAGTAGTATTTTACATTTTCATTGTAAATAAAAAAATAAATACTTCTGGAATGTTTGGAAGTAATAGTAAATTAACAAACATATTAAAAGAAAAAGACTATGATTTTCTTTTAATAGCTAAATATGGTGATAGAGTATATGATCCAAATGAAGTGTTTATGAAGAGAGTAAGAAATGGAGTATTAGTAACAGTAATATTAGTTTTCTTATTTCTATCACAATTAAGTTATTTAACTGTAATAATAGCATTAGTAATTGGATATTTAGTATTTAAAAGCCAATATCTAAGTTTAAGAAGATGGTATAAACAACATCTAAATTATATAGATTCATTACTACCATATTACTTAAAAACACTTGAAGTACTAATTCATCATTATACAGTGCCAGTAGCACTTGCTAAGAGTGTAGATGATGCCCCTGAAGTATTTAAGCCAGGATTAAAAAGAATGCTAGCAAGAATAGAATCAGGAGATTCATCAATAGATCCATATATGGATTTTGCTAAAGAATACCCAGTAAGAGATTCAATGAGAATGATGAGATTATTATATAGATTAGGCTTAGGAGAACAAGAAAAGAAACATCAACAATTAGTTTCATTTTCTAAATCAGTATCAAATCTTCAAGCTAAAGCTAGAGAAATGAAATATCAAGCAAGACTTGGAACAATGGAAAGAAAAACATTAATAATGATGGTTGTAACAGGAGCAGGGTCATTATTACTATTATTGATTTCAATATTTATATTAGTATCAACTGTATAATATTTGAAATATATAAAAAAGAATAAAAAAAAATATATAAGAAAGAAGGTGAAAAAATGAAAGAAGCAACAGGTGAAGTTTCAATGACAGTTATTACTATCGTACTTCTAGTAGCAGTATTAGGAATTGGTATGTTCCTATTTGGCAGTAAAGATTCAGTTGGTAGAAAATGGATTGAAAACACATTTAACAATATCACAAATAAGGGTGATAATGCCATGGACAACATGGGATAATAAACAAATAACAAAAGTAGGTGATAATAATGAGAGATTCAGTTGGTGGAACATTTATGATATATGTACTAATAATATTTTTATCAGTTTATATTGTTTTTGTAGCAGTAGCTTTTAACTATGCAAGAGCGTTTAGAGTAAAAAATAAAGTATTAGATATCATAGAACAAAACGAAGGAATACAAGAAATGGAAAATAGTAATAACTTACAAGGAATAACTTCAGGTGTTTTCGGACAAATAAATACTTATTTGCAGAGTATTTCTTATCGTGTAAATGATATAGGAGAAAGTAACTGCAAAGGATATGATTATATAAATGAAGATAGAGGTTATTGTATAGCTAAAATAGATCAAAATAGTTCTATAGATGGCATTACTAGTAGTTATTATAAGGTAAGAACTTTTGTTTATATAGAATTTCCATTTTTAAAACTAAAATTCACAATACCAGTAAATGGAGAAACACGTCGTATAGAAAGGATAAATAACTAATGGATACAGTCATATCAAATAAATATAGTAGTGTATTAAATGAATTAGATATTGAAGTATCAAAAAAGTTAGAAGGAGAATATACTGTTGATGAAATAATATCTCAGTTTAAAAACTTTTTCTTTAATAAAATGTTTTTAGATATAACTGCTATTAAAGATTATAAAGATTTAACTAATTTACAAAAACTATCAATGAGTATAGATATGGATAAAGTAATATTATTATTAGATAAAGATGATAGTATAAGTGATTCTGAACCATTTTTAGCTAAATTAGTTAATATGGGTATTTATAATTTTACCAAAGATCAAAATAATTTGATGTATCTATATACTAATCCAAATGTATATCGTGATGTAGCTTATTTACAAAAAATTGATACAGGCGAAAATAATAATACCACCACTGACTCCTCTCATTCAGTTTCCAACAAAAGAATAATAGGAATAAAAAATATTACTGATTCAGCAGGAGCAACTTCACTAATATATATGTTAAAAAAAGTATTAAGTAGTTACTATAGTGTAATGGCTTTAGAAGTAGATAAAAGAGATTTAACTTATTTTAAAGACAAAGATACATTAACAGTAAAAGATGATGAAATAAATAATATAATAAGTAAGTATAATAGTATAGATATATTTTTATTAGATTTAAATAAATCTAATAAAGAATATCTATGTACTGATGTATTATATTTAGTAGAACCATCCATACTTAAACTAAATAAATTAGCAATAATTAATCCTAAAATAATTAATGATATAAAAGGTAAAAAAGTAGTGTTAAATAAGAGTCTATTATCAGAGTCAGAAATAGCAGATTTTGAAGTAGAAACAAGAATAAAAGTATACTATAATATACCACCATTAAATGACAAAAAAGATAACAGTGATATATTATCACCATTATTAGAAAAATTAGGATATATCAAGAAGAGTGAAGAACCAGAAAAGAAAAAAAGTATATTTGATTTCTTAAAGCTAAAATAGTAAAAAAATTACTATTTTTTAATGGAATATAGAATAAGAAAGCAAGAAGAAAAACAAGAAAAAAATAGACAAAGTGCTATAAAAAAAGCTGAAGCATTAGAAGAAGCAAATATAAGAAGTAGAACTATGGATCATAAAAAAGGGATGATTGAAGCATTAACTGTCCAAGAAAGAACAGAATGTGATCTTAAACATGAAGAAAACTTAATTCAAAAAGAACAATTAAAACAAGCACTATTAGCACAAAAAAAAGATTTTTAAATATTCAAAATGAAGAATTAGAAGCAAAACCAAAGTCAAGATAAGCAAAACTATGTAAAGAAAGGTCAAAACAATTGACTTTTCCATAAATATAGTGTATTATATAAGTATATTTAAGGAGGGAATATTATGTTAACTTTAGCAGCGAATATTTGTACTGAAGAATTTAGACCACTATGGAATGTAGTTGGAATTATTATAAATGTAGTTTGGATTGGTGTACCAATATTATTAATTGTTCTAGGTTCTATTGATTTAGGTAAAGCAGTTATTTCAAGTAAAGAAGATGAAGTTAAAAAAGCAAAAAAATCACTTTTAAACAGATTTTTATATGCCGTACTTGTATTCTGCGTAGTATGGATTGTTCAAATCGTTATGGGAGCAATTTCTAAGATTGGTATTGAAGGTTCAGATACAACTTCATGGGCAAATTGTTGGAAACTAATCAGAGAATAAGTATAAATATATAAGAAATCATAAAAAAATGATTTCTTTTTTTTTGACTCTTGACAATTGGCAATATTTGTCATATAATAACAAACATTGAAAGGGGATACTAAATGTCTAAAAATCAAAAGTTCGAAGTAAAAATATATGAATTACTAGGAATTAAATTATTTAAAAAAGCTGTATTTAAACTAGAAAAAATAATTCATAGAAAAGATGGAAAGAAAAATATCAATTATCATATAAAAAATAGTAATGATATGGAATCTGTTGATAATTTTAAGAAATTTTTATATTACAATGGTGCAATTCATACAAAAAATCTAATATTTGATATACCAGTTATCATATTAATGATTGTGTTTAGATATAATTTAATTTTAATAGTTCCAATAATGTTATGGTTAATAAAAGATATTTATTGTATTATGTTACAAAGATATAATTGGTTAAAAATTAATGGTTTTGAAGAAAAATTACAGGTAAGAAAGAATAAAAGAATAGAAAGAAGAGTAGAAGAAATAGACAAAGAGAAAATCAAAGTAAATTTAGAACAAAAAGAAATTGATAAAAATGAATTAGTAGCAGAACTTGAAAAAATGAGAAATTATCTCATGAAAATAAAAAGTGAAAATAATGAACTACATATTGAAACATTTGATATAATAGAAATAGCTATGGATAAAAAAATAAAAAAGAAAGAAAAATAAAATTAGAGAGGTGAAAAAATGGATAAAGGTGATATTATAAAGGGAGGATTAACAACTACAGCAGTTGGATTGGGAGGTTATACTGCAGGAGCTACAACAACAGGAATAGGAGATGGTAATTTTTGGAAAGGATTTTTAACACTTGGATTAGTAAGTTCTGTAGTAGAAGGAACTTCAGGAGATTGTAGTGCACCAGAACCAGATGTGATAGTAAGAACAGAGGATTGTAATGACTATGCTTTAACTGAAGAAAGAGCACAAATGATATATGATAAGTTACGTAATATAAATAATAATGATGTAATACCTGCCACATTATATACAGAAAGCCCAGAAGCAGCAGAAAAATTAATAAATATAATGAATTCATTTCGCACAAGGGAAGAGTTATATATATTCTTAACAGCTTTACAAAAAGTATTAGAAGAAATAATAGATGAAGAAAATAAATCAAAAGCCTCACCATCAATAGAAGAAGATCCTAAAGTTAAAAAATTAACAAAATAAATACAAGGAGTTTTTATGAATATCAATTATAAAGAGTTTTGTGAAAGTGTTTTTAATACTGAAGTAGAAAAAGAAAAATTAAATAATGTAACATTAAAAGTTCTTCCAATAAGCATAATTAATTGTTCAGGATATATGATTCCAAATATAAAGAAATCGGAATATAAAATAATTATTAATGCTAGCAATTATTCCAAATTATCATTAGAAGATAAGAAATTTTATACGTACATAACAATATGTCATGAAATTGAACATATTAAAGCATTTGAAAGAACAAAGGATGAAAACTATTATGTATTTGAACATTTTATGACATTAATAGAATATATATCATATTTGTATGATTATAACATATCATATAATGAAATAAATTTAGGAATCATGACAAAAAAATCAATTCTTAATGAATTGAAAAGAAACTATAAGACATCAACAAATGAACTAAGAAGTTCACTTATAGGATACATGAAAGCAAATGATACAGTTAGACCTAAATCAAAGAAAAACACAGAACTAATTATAAAATCACTTATGTTTTTAAATGATAATATGCAAGTTGTTTATAATAAAAATGGAATAGCAGTAGATAAATTTGCATTTTATATGTCGAAAACAATTAAATATATTAATAAATATCCTAAAATTTTACAAGAGTATAAAATATTATTAAATTTTTTTAATGTGAATGGTAGTTTAAAAGAGGTATATGAATTATATACCCACATAACTGAAGAAAATAAAATATTTTATAACAATTTTATTATAAATTTATTATCAATAATAATACCTAATGAAAAATTTACAAATTCATTATGTGATAAAACATTTAAGTCGTATTTAGAAGAATTAATAAATGCTTATAATGAAAAAGCAATATATTATTATAAAAATATTAACTTAGGGGCAATATACATTAATGATAAAAAAATACTATATGAAAATTTAAAAGTGATATTATCAAAAATTAAAAATTTAAATGAATTATCTGAAGGTTGCAAATTTAAAAGGACAACCGGAATGATTATATAAATTTAAAAATTCATTTGAATTTCTAAAAGAAATCATAAAAAAATGATTTCTTTTTTTATTTTTATATGCTATAATTTAGTTATAGTGAATTCTTATGTCTAATGAACGGAGTGAAGAGTATGAAAAAGAAAGTATTATTAATATTAACAATTATAATTAGTATGGTTTTATGTATAGATAGAGTGGGGGCAAATACTTTTCCAGAATTAACATGTATATATGATAAAACTTCAACACAACCAGGAATTAAATTAGTACAATCAAGTGATGGAAATTTAAAATTATATATTTCTCCAAGTAATGCCATTGATATTACTGAAGATACAAATTGGATTTTTTTGAACAAAAAATTAATTGGTTCTTCGCCTTTTTCTAGCAAATATAGTGGCACTAAACTTTTTCAAGAATGTCCTAAATGTGTTAAGTATGATGATAAAGGAGGAAATATTACATATGATTGTGATTCCACCAGTGGTAGTCGTAAAAAAAGCATATCAGGTAAAGATGAAAATTATGCATATAGAATTATAAATATGTCAAGTAGAATTGTGATAAATGAAAAAAATCAATCAGATAATACTATATTAAGTGGCAAATGGAAGGCTAAATGCACTTATGGTAATGAGAATGATAAAATAGAAATCTTTTTTACTAATAGTGAATTTAAAATGTATAAAAATAATATTGATATAACTAATAGTATTACAATTGGTAAATTATCAATTGTAAATAAAATAACAAGTGATATTCTTAATGAAGAATACGATAAGTATTTAGGAGATGAACGATGTCCTAATGCAATTTATGAAAATGATGTTAAATGTGTTAGTGGCTGCAAAGGAAAGCCTACTAGTAAAAAGTTTGAAACGACATATAGTAATGACAAAAATTCTTCTTCTACAGCTACAAAATATGATTTAATTGAAACCAATTTTAATACTGGAAATGAAAACGTTCCTGCCGAAAATGTAAGCGATTGTGATAGTCTTTTTGGGCAAGACACTATAGAATTTATTAATGAAATTATGAAGTGGATAAGAATAGCGGTACCACTATTGTTAGTTGCCTTTGGAATCTTTGATTTTTCACAAGCTGTATTTTCGTCAAGCGAAGACAATATAAAAAAAATTAGAGAGAAGTTCTTTAAGAGAATAATAGCAGCTGTGTTGGTTTTCCTTTCACCACTATTTGTTAAATTGATTTTAAATTTATCTAATGAGGTATGGGACTGGATCAATCCAAATACATGTATAAAATAGGAGGTAAAATATGAATATATTAGATTTTCTAGGCATCGGTCGAGCTATTGAACATGGCTTTAGAACACTTATGTTTATTCTTTGCGATGGTGTTTATAGATTAATATATTTAACTTTTTATATTTTTGAAAAGTTAGGTTCTGCAAGGATAATAGAAGATACTCAAGGTATAGTTAATAGAATTTCATTAATTATAGGCTTATTTATGGTCTTTAGAGTAACTTTTGCTTTTGTTCAATATATAGTTGATCCAGATGCAATGTTGGATAAGAAAAAAGGTGCTGCAAATATTATAAAAAAGATAATTATATCAATTGTTTTATTAGGAAGTACTTCTACTTTGTTTAATCTTGCATTTAAAGCACAGGATTTAATTATAGATAATCAGATTATTGGTAAAATAATTTTTAATTCATCATCTTCCAATGGATATGATAGTGATTCATTATATAGCACTCCTGAAAATTCTTCTACATTCGGAGGTAGACTTAGTGCAGAGGTGTTTTCAGCATTTTATAGACTAAATCCTGAAGCTTCACCAAAAGATAGTAATCAAGAGGATTGTAAAACTTGGCTTACTAATGATGATGGTAATTCTGGATATAGCAAATTAAAAGAAAAAATAGCACAAAATAAAGGTGCCTTATCTGGATATAAAAATTCACCAGCGGCAATTTGTTTAAATGAACAAGATAGTTCTGATGAGTATATTGTAGATTTTGATGCTGGGGGATTTTTGGCTTTAGCATTTGGAATTGCTGTTTTATATACAATATTTATATTTACAATACAAGTTGGTGTAAGGGTTATACAATTAGCATATTTGCAAATAATAGCTCCAATACCGATAATTATGTATATAACACCAAAAGGTGATGAACAATTAAAAAAATGGGGACAACAATGTTCTACCACGTTTTTAGACTTTTTTATGAGGTGCACAATTATATATTTTGCAATACTTGTAATTCAAAATATATGGGAAACTGGATTTATTGGCAAATTGTTATCCGCTGGAACCGAAAGCAGTAATGGTTGGGAAACAATGTATGTTGGTGTAATAATGATAATTGCGGTTTTAACTTTTGCCAAAAAAGTTCCTAATTTAATTAAGGAAATATTTCCTTCACTTGGTGGTGCTGCAGGATTTGATTATGGATTGAGTTTTAAAAAACAAGTAGTAGAACCATTAAAAGCAGGTTATAATTCACCGTTAGGTTGGGGATTGAAACTAGGAAAAGCTGGTGCAGTAGCCGCTATTGGAGCAATAGATAGAAAAAAATATAATTTGCCTAAACCAAGAAACAAGTTCCAACAAAAATTAGATAAATTAACTCCAGGGCGTGCAGAAGCTATAAAAAATGTTACTGAAGGTAGAAAAGAAGTTAGAGAAATAGACAATAAGTGGAATGATGGAGTAGAGATTGCAAAAAAATTTACTTCACATGGCTTTACCGCTGCGGGAACAGGTTCAACAGGTTGGGATAAAGCACTAGATGGAACTACACGAAATAATTATAAAATTGTATTTAAACATGATGAGTTTATAACTTCTAAAATGAACTTAGATAAAGCAAAGAAAGAAATGGAAACATTAAGAGATGGCCTACTTCAAGTTCAAAGTGGCGGTACTTTTACATATGGTGGTGTTACTTATAATACAAGTAATGTATCTGCATTATCAGATAAATATAATTCTCAAAGTGGTGCCTTTTCTGGTATGGAAAAAGTACACGAAAGTCTTAGAAAACAATACGCAGATGACGCTTTAGCAGAAGATAAATTTAAATTTATTAAAAATAATGCCGCTAATCCAGCTAGTCCTTCTCATACACATACTACTGAGGGAATTTAAAATAAAAAGGAGTGTGATACATAGTGAATGGATATTTAGTACCTGCTAATGCTAAAAGAGGTA
>OIYV01000571.1_pt1 | contig 20651 bp, 19 predicted proteins | sample 1588251 | NCBI WGS metagenome assembly OIYV01 (sample SAMN03283282) | human gut metagenome | biome: human-associated habitat; material: feces | host: Homo sapiens | place: Peru | collected 2012
ATATTCCATTCGTTCAAAAATCACCTTCATTCACACCGGAAGAAGCATATATCGACGGTAAATCAATAGTTATAACTACAACATACGAAAGTAAGGAGAAATAATGACAGGTAGAGTAATCGTAATTACGTCTGGTAAAGGCGGTGTAGGAAAGACAACTACCACAGCAAACATTGGTACAGCTTTAGCTAAAGCTGGAAATAAGGTTGTTTTAATCGATACAGATTTAGGCTTAAGAAACTTAGATTTGTTGTTAGGTCTGGAAAATAGAATTGTTTATACAATTGTTGACGTTGTAGAAGAACGTTGCAAACTAAAACAAGCATTAGTAAAAGACAAGAAAAATCCAAACTTATGTCTTTTAGCTGCTGCTCAAACCAGAGATAAAACAGCAATTACCGGTGAACAATTAAAATCTATTTGTGAAGAATTAAAAGAAGACAATGATTTTATTATTGTTGACTGCCCTGCAGGTCTTGAACAAGGCTTTGAAAACGCTACAGCAGGTGCTACAGAAGCTATCGTTGTTGCAACTCCTGAAATGTCAGCTGTTCGTGATGCAGATAGAATTATCGGTCTTTTGGAATCAAAAGAACACATCGAAAAATATAACTTGTTATTAAATAGAGTTCGTCCAAATTTGATTAAAACAAATGATATGATGAGCGTTGAAGATGTTGTTGAAATTCTTTCTTGTGACTTAATTGGTATTATTCCTGAAGATACAGGTATTATTACTTCAACAAACAAAGGTGAACCAATCGTTAATGATGAAAAATCTTTAGCTGGTCAAGCTTATCAAAATGTTGCAAAAAGAATTATGGGTGAAACTGTTGAATTCTTAAACATCGACGAACCTAAAGATTTAATTTCAAAAATAAAGGCTTTCTTTCAAAACCTTTTTGCAAAAAAGGAGCAGTAAACAATGAAAGAAATATTTGCAGATTTATACAATAAAGTTGTAGATTTTTTCACAAAAACAGATGAAAAAGAAGAAACAAAAGACGTTGCTAGAAACCGTTTAAAATTGGTTTTGATGCAGGACAGAACAAACCTTAATCCAAGACTTTTAGAAAGATTAAGAGGCGAAATGATTGACCTTCTTTCTAAATATGTAGTTATGGATAAAGAATTGTTAGAATTGAATTTCACTCCAGAAGACGATCAATTGGCTTTGATGCTTTCTATTCCTGTAATTAGAGCAAAAGATGAAGACGAAATTGAAGAAGCTCTAAAAGCAGAAGATGCAGAAAAAGAACGCCTTGCTAAATTGGCAAAAGACGCAGATGAAGACGATGAAAATTCAGAAGATGATGAAGAAGATGATGAAGAAGTTGAATTTGACGACGATGACGAGTCTGAAGAAGTTGAAGAATCAACAGAAACAGAAGATTTAGACGACAAAGAAACTTCTGAAGACAAAGAAGAAACAGAAAAACCTAAAAAGAAAAAGAAGAAAAAACACAAAAAGAAAAAAGCAGAAGAAGTTGTTGAAACTTCAGAAGAAAATTCGGAAGAAAAACCTGAAGAAGAAAGTTCAGAAGGCGAAGAAAAGCAAGAAGAACTTTCTGAGGAACAATCGAAAGAAAACGAAACTTCTGAAAACGAAGAAACGGAAGAAAATAAAACAGAAGAATAATAAAAAAGGAACTTTTAAAAAGTTCCTTTTTTTATGCTTTTATTTGTTCTCTATTTTATTTTTTGTTATACCGTATTTGTTTCGAGGTTATTTATTTCTATCAAAAAAGCTGGCTAGTTCTTTGTGTGGAATTATTTTTGAAATTGGGCGTCCATGCGGGCATGTATAAGGCTTTTCACACTTGCGCCATTTTTTGATTAACTCCTGCATTTGGAATAAAGATAATTCTTGATTAGCCTTTACTGCGGCTTTGCAAGAGGTTGTTATAAGAATTTTTTCTTCAAGCCCTGCAATATCACCATTAATATTTTCCAAAATATCTGATAAAATTTCTTTCGTATTAACGCGTGAAAGAAGTTGAGGCACTTTTTTAAACGTTACTTCTGTATCATTTAAAACTTCAATTTCAAAGCCAAAATGATTGAATTTATCAGCGTTTTCTCTTAATAATTGAGCCTCTGACGGTGAAACCTCAATAATATCAGAAATAAATAAAATTTGTGATGCAATTTCTTTTTGTGTTTTTAATTTTTCGTAAATATATCTTTCATCAGCAATATGTTGGTCAACAATTTCAAGCCCTTCATCTTTTTCAATTAAAATATAAGTCTTTTTATATTGCCCAATAATTTTTTCCTCAAATTCAGCTTCTTGCGATGTAATTTGCGAAACCATTTGTTGTTGACGAGGTTGCTCAAAAGGCTTATCTTCAACGGGCGTAGAATATGTTGGTTTTGTCGGCACATTTTGAATTGGTTTCATAAATACTTCCTGAATTGGTTTTATCGGCTTTATATCGCTAATATACACGTCATCAGAAGGCTTTTCTTCAGTTTTTTGAAATTCTACCACGCTAATCGTGTTAGTTACGGGTCTTTCAGAATAATTTGAAAGCGCCATGTCTATGCCAGAATAAATAAAACTGAAAATTTGGTTTGTATTTTTGTATCGAACCTCTTTTTTTGTCGGGTGAACATTTACATCAATATCTGTTGGCGGAAGTTCAAGATTTAAAACTACAAATGGGTATTTTCCTTTTGCAATTAAATTTTTGTATGCAGTATCAATTGCCTTTTGAAAAATTGGACATTTTACCGTTCTGGAATTGATATAAATATTATATTTCTTGCTAGAGCGAGTAAAATCAGGTGTTGATACATAACCCGAAATTTTAAGGTGAGAAATTTCGTCAGTTTTTAAAACTTCTTTCAAGTTTTCAGCCGTTTCTCGAGAAAAAATTTCTTTTATTGTATTTAATTGATTACCAAAACCGCTCGTTTTAAGAACAGTTTTATCATTATTTTTTAGTTCAAAAGCTACATTTGAATTGATTAACGCTAATTGTTGAATTAACTCTTGAATATAAGAAAATTCAGTTTTTGAACTTTTTAAAAATTTTAAACGTGCTGGAATATTGTAGAATAAGTCGTTTACATTCATGATTGTCCCAATGGCACAACCTGTTTGAGTTTGTTTAACTTCTGAATCTTGACATTCTACCTTGAATCCATAGTCGTAATCTTTTGTTCTTGTTGTACAAGTTACTTTTGCAATGGAAATTATACTTGCAAGTGCTTCACCTCTAAATCCTAGGGTTTCAATTGCATATAAATCGTCAACATTTTTAATTTTGCTTGTGGCATGCTTTGAAAAAGCTAATAAAATATCATCAGGGTGAATGCCAGAGCCGTTATCAGCAACTCGAATATTTCTGCAATCATTAGAAATTTCAATGCTAACTTTGCTAGAACCTGCGTCAATAGAGTTTTCTACAAGCTCTTTGACAACCGAAACAGGGCGTTCAATAACTTCTCCAGCTGCAATTTGATTTATAAGATTTTTTGATAGTTGTTTTATTCTTGCCATACCTAAATTATAGCCTAAAAATAACAATAAATAATCATGATTTTTGTTATTCTTGTAACAATTGTTAAGTTGAAAATTTTAAAAAGGTTAATTTTTAAAATTCAGTAGATTTATATGTTGCAGGTCAATTTGATACTATTAGTGTAACAAAATGTAAACAAACAAAAAGTGTATAATTGACAATTAATGAATTAGGTTGTAATATGAAGGTACGAAAAACAAATGAACGTTACCCCAATAATTAAAAACACTAAATTAGAGACCATTAGTAATATACATTTACCCCAAAGGAAGCAAGCGGAAACACAAACAGTTGCTTCTCATTTTGCTACAGTACCAAATTTAATGTACGGTAGACACTTAATTAACTTTACAGGTAATGCTCCCAGCATTACCAAAGCTTTATCTTTAGGACCAGATGGGCATGAAACAGAGTTGAAACCTACCAAGAATGGCGGTTTTATTGTTGAAGAGCGTACCAATACCGAATTGATTTACGGTAACAACGCAAAAAAATATTTAGAAAATAAGACAACTTTTGATAAAGATACACACGTAATTTTTCCTAAAAAGGCTAAAGGCAAAGTTACAATTGACGGTAAAACAACAAAAATTGACGAAAATACAGCCATTGTTATAAACAAAGGTGCAGAGGCTAAAATAGAAGTTTCTAAGGGTTATCCTATGGTTATGACTTCAGGTAATAGCTTAAACTGGTATTCTAAATATTCAAATCGTTCGGATGAAGACTTGATTAAAAGTAAATATGCCGAATTAAGAGCTATTAATGCTCATCTTTACAATGGCGAAATTAAAAGAGAAAAATTAGATGAAAATATCGTTTCAAAATTGATTGAAACAAATTTTGTTAAAGAAAAAGAAGACAATTATATAAAATTCAACCACTATTTTGTTCCAGAATTTATGGCAAAAGAGCTTGCTAAAAATGGATTTTCAGAGGATGAAATTAATTCATTAATGCCTATTTATAAAGGTATTCGTGATGCAAAAATAGAAAGCAAAATTAGTAAAAAAGGCTTACGTCACGATATGAGCGACGAAGTTATTCAAAAGTTGAAGGATGCAAAAATTTTGCATAAATCAAATATAAAAAATGACGAAGTTGTTTATTGGACAAGAAATTATAAAAATTCTGCAGAATTAAAATCACGCTTGAAAGATATAGAATTTTCAGATGATGATTTGAACACTGTTGTTACAGCTTGGAGAAAAGATAATAAAACCGGCTATGATTTAACAGGGTTGAAATTTTTATCAGATAATATTTCAATGTATTCTTTTGATCAAAAATTGAATAATTGGTCGTTAGAGCCGAGTTGTTGGATTACAAATTCTACAGCCATGTCAACAAAAGACGGAAAAACAATGAATATGGGTACTTCAATAGTTCAATCTGATATTGAAACTCCTGTTGATATGCGCAAATTACACAGTTCAGAAAAATTACACAAACATCCGGCAAGAGATGACAAAGCTCAATCAGAAATTTACTTGGTAACAAGCGGTTGCGCTGCTTTAAACATTTTAAAAGACGGAAAACCAACAGTAAAATTAATAAAACAGGGCGAAGTTGTCGTTATTAATCCAGGAGTTGTTCACTGTGTTAACTCTGTAATCGGTGAATATGAGCAATTAGTTTCTCAAATTCCGTCAGCTTTCCAATATGGATTTGGTTTTAAAGAAGAAGTTGATGAAAACGGATATGACATGAATGCTTTGACTCAAGAAGCAACTTCAGAATTGTTGGAAGCAAAAAAAGAAATTGATAAAGATTCAAAAGTTGCATAATTTATTTTTTATAAATGAATTTTTTCTGTAAAAAATTGTCTGTTTTGAAAAATTTTCTGTCTTGAAAATATTTAAAAAAACGTTGTATTGTGCAAAATTTTGCAAAATGATTAAGTCCGTTATTTTACGTACAGAAAAATACGTACGTATTTTTACGGACACGTGGTACTCTTTTGCTCTTATAATGCCAATTTCCAGACTTGAAAAAGAAATTTGACTCTCATAGTCTATACTTTAGAGATTGCCTATGCCTGTATTGCTTACCTTCGCTGTCATCCCGTGCTACGACACGGGATCTTACGATATTGAGATTCTTCCAATATTCCGTAAAGCATTTGCATTTACTCTTGCCGAAACCCTAATTGTAATGGGTATAATTGGCGTGGTTGCAGCACTTACCATTCCAAACTTGAACTCTTCAACTGCCGACAAAGAAAAAGTAGCAAAGGTTATGAAGGTTTATTCAAACTTAAAGGATGCCTTTGGCAGAGCAGAAGCGGTTTATGGTTCTGTTGATGAATGGTTTTCAGGTGATGCTAACGCTACAGCTCAAGCAACTCGAGCAGGTGAACGTTTGTCTGAATTTTTAAAAGTATCAAAAAATTGTGGTGTTACAACAAATGAAAAATGTCCTAACGGAAAAATAATTCTAGATGGTACAAATACAACTTGCAAATAGAGGTTTATAAATAAAAATAGGGCGCCGAAAAGAGTATTTTATACTCTTTTCGGCGCCCTTTGCATATTTATTTTTTTACATATCCTCCATTTTATGTAGAAAAATTTTTCAATATCCTCTTTTTATTTGATTACATTTCTTAATCAAAATTATATTATTAAGACACAAAGAGGGAAGAGGATAAGTAATAAGATGGCAAAGGCAAACTTAAAGGTTAAAGAAGCACAAGGACGTGCTAACTTAAATGTAGTTACAACCAATCCGATTAAAACAGTTGCTTACAATGATATTAATTTAAAAGAATGGAAAAATTATCCGGAAGTTAAAACTGATACATTTTGGCAATTCCCAACAAGATTAAGAACCGGCGGTCATTCTAACGAATATCACGGAAATTATATTCCACAAATTGCTCAACAACTTTACGAAAGATACACAAAGAAAAATGATGTAGTTTTAGATTTGTTCTTTGGCTCAGGTACATCCGGTATTGAAGCTATCAACGAAGGTCGCCGTTGTATTGGTGTTGAACTTAAACAAGAATTAGTTGATCACGTTAGCGAAAAATTTACACCAAAACAATTGGTTACAGACGTGAACATTATATGTGCTGATTCAACAACTGAAGAAGCAAAAGAAAAAATCCAAGCCAGATTAGAAGTTATGGGCGAAGAAAAAGCACAGCTTCTAATCTTGCACCCACCCTATGATGACATTATCAAGTTTTCAGATAAAAAAGAAGACTTGTCAAACTGTTCATCAACAGAAGAATTTTATGACTTATTTGAAAAAGTAGCTAAAAACGGTTATGACTTACTTGAAAAAGGTCGATTTGCTGCGTTAATCATCGGTGATAGCTACAAAAATTCTCAAGTTCAACCTTTGGGCTTTAGATGTATGGAAAGAATGCAAAACTTAGGCTTTATCTTGAAATCAATCATTGTTAAAGATATTCAAGGTAATGAAAGAGCAAAGGGTAAAACAGCTAACTTATGGCGATACAGAGCTCTTGCTGGCGGATTTTCAATCTTTCAACACGAATATATTTTCATATTCCAAAAAGTTTAATAAAACATTTCACACACATAATATTTCATTTACCCCAAAACCCACCCACATTCACACACAAATCAAAACGGCGACTGCGAAGCAGTCGCCGTTTTGTTATAAAAGATACCGCAACAAGTGTGGTATGACAAATATTTTTAATGCCCAACAGCCAAACCTGCAAAGAAGCTGATTACCATAAGACCTACGATAATACAGTAATATGCGAAGAAATTCATTGAGAATTTTGCAACAAATTTAAGGAAATATTTTATACAAACATAACCTACTACTGCTGAAACAAGAGTTCCAATAAGAATTGCGGTCCAATTGAAGGTTGCAAGTTCTTGTGGATTAATTTCGAGCATTGGGTAAACAATGCTTGTGCCTAAAATAATTGGTATTACAAGCAAGAAAGAAAATTTTGTACTTGTAACCCTGTCTAATCCAGTAAATAAGCCTGTTGCGATAGTCCAACCTGAGCGAGAAAACCCTGGAAATGCAGCAAGACCTTGAGCTAAGCCGATTAAGATTGCGTGTTTTAAACTTAATTGGTCTGTATGTTCTTTTTGGTGTTTTGATTTGAATTCACTAAAAAATAACACAAAACCTGTCAAGATTAGCAAGAATGCGACTATTTCAGGATATACCATTAATTTTTCTGAGATATCTTTTAATGGATATGCAACTAAAACTGTAAAGACTGTGCCAATTAGGATATAAGCACCCATTTTTGCATTTGTGTTAGAAAAATCTTTAGTCCAAAGTGCTTTAAAAAAGTCTTTTGTTATATCCCAAATTTCTTTTTTAAAGTAAATTAAAACTGCAATTAATGTTCCAACATGCAACATCATGCTCAAGAAAATTTGTTGAGCTGAGCCTAAATCAATAGTTGAGCCGTTAAGAACTGCTGTTATGTTTTGTGTAAAAACAATATGAGCAGAGCTTGAAATTGGTAAAAATTCACTCAACCCTTGAACTATACCAAGAATAATTGCTTGTAAAATCGTCATTATTCAACCTCAAAGTAGCTTGCGCAAGATTCTCTGCTTTCCCAAACTGAGATTTTGTACAATTCTACGTATTTTTCTTTTAATTTGTAATAAACATAATTTGCAATGAATTCACTGCTTGGGCTTTCACCTTTAAAGTCAGGTAATTCATTCAAATCTTGGTGATCCAGGTCTGCTAAAATAAGTCTTAAATCTCTTTTAAGAGCTTTAAAATCAACCAAGATGTTGCTTTGGTCTAAGATGTCGCCTCTAACAAAAGCTTCAACCAACCAGTTATGACCGTGTTGATTTTCGCATTTGCCACCTTCGTAGTCTAAAAGATGGTGTGCTGCTGAAAATTCTACTTGTGCTCTAATTTCGTACATTTTGTTCTCCTATTATTTTCCTTCTGAAACGGTGTATTCTTTTTTGATGCCTTGTGCTTCAAGAATTAAATCTGTTAACTCTCTAACTGCACCACGTCCGCCGTCTTTTGATGAAATGAAGTTACATACACTTTTAACTTCATCTACTGCATCATTAGGGCAGCATTTTAAACCAACTTTTTCAAGTATACAAATATCAGGTAAATCATCACCCATATAAGAAACTTGGTCATAAGTCAGATTATATTTTTTCATAATTTCTTCCAATGCAGGAAGTTTATATTTTTGACCTTGGTACAACTCTGTAATGTGCAAATTTTCTGCTCTATGGCGAACAGTTCCGTTATTACGAGCTGTAATTATTGCTGTAATAAAGCCGGCATGTTGTACTCTTACTAAGCCGTGTCCGTCTTTTACATTAAAACTTTTATATTCAACGCCATTTTCGTCGTAAGTTACTTCACCTGTAGTCATTACGCCGTCAACGTCGAAGGCTAATAATTTGATTTTTGATGCCTTTTCTCTGATTAAATCGTTCATTATACAACTCCTGCTTTCAATAAATCATGTACGTGTACAATTCCTTTTGGAATACCGTTTTCATCAGTAATTGGAAGTGCTGTGATAGAATATTTTTCCATTAAGTGTAGTGCACTTGCAGCGTATGAGTCCGCTTTTACTGTTTTTGGTGATTTTGTCATTGCATCAATAACTTTCAAGCCTTGAACATCTTTGTACTTGATTAAGTTACGTCTAATATCACCATCGGTTAATACACCTGTTAAAATTCCGTTTGTGTCTGTAATTATTGCAATACCAAGTTTGTGGTCTGAAATAACTTGGATTACATCAGTAAATAAGTCGTTTTCTTTTGAAATTGGTAAGTTTTCGGAAATCATCAAATCTTTAACTTTTCTTGTAAATCCTTTACCTAGAGTTCCTGATGGGTGGAAGATTAAGAAATCTTCTTCTGTAAATCCTCGTTTTTCTAACAAACACATTGCCAATGCATCGCCTACAGCAAGAGTTACTGTTGTTGATGCTGTCGGAGCTTTTCCTAAAGGACATGCTTCTCTTTCTACAGAAATGTCTAAAACAACGTCACTGGCTTTGCCTAAAGTTGATTCTGGATTGCCTGTAAATCCGATAATCGGTAAACCAAAGCGTTTTAATAATGGTAGAAGGTTCAACAATTCCTGTGTTTCACCACTGTTAGAAATTGCAATAACAACGTCTTCTCTTGTAATTAAGCCCGAATCTCCGTGTGTACTTTCTGCAGGATGTAAAAAGTATGCCGGAGTTCCTGTAGATGACAATGTTGCTGCAATTTTTTTTCCAATTTGTCCTGATTTCCCCATACCGGTAACAATTACACGTCCTTTGCTATTATAAATAGCATCAATAGCGTTGTTTAATTGAGTTTCATTTAGGTTATCTTTTGTTCTAAGAATAGCTTTTGCTTCAATATCCAGAACTTTTTTTGCTGTATCTGTAAGATTAATTGTTTGCATAATTAATATCCTTTTCTATATTATACAATAATATCCTCTAAAAGTATTAGTTTTATAAAAAAGTTGAAATTTTTGTTAAGTTATAGCCGATATTCTTGCTATAAGAGAGATAAGAGAAATATAAAATGTTACAAGCAAAAATTCAAAACGATTACATTACACCAGTTGAAAAAAGTACAGATAAAATTTTAGAAGTTATTAAAAAATCAATAAGAAAAAGCAAATCTTCTGATATGAAAATAGATATATCATCATTAAATTTGTTTGATGCTTCGAAAGTGGCTACTGTTGCATCAACATACCATTATTTGAAATTTAATGAAGGTAAAATTGATTGGCTTGTTGGTTCAAAAGAAGTTGAAAAAATGCTTCGCCCGCTAAATTTAGGAAATAGTAATTTTATATTTGTATAGAAATAAAATAAATTAGTCAGTTGTCGAATTCCATTTCACCGTTCAAATCTTAACATGCATGTTAAAAAGTAGGTGATATTATGACAACAAAATTATACCAAGTTCCGGTATGTGAACTTAAAGAATTGAACAATTTATTTATTGAAATGACTGCAAAAAATTGTAATCAACGCTGCAAAAGTTGTTACATTGATTTTCCGTTCTCAAAATCTCCAAAAGATTTTATAGAAGTTGATAAAGTTAAAAAAGCGTTAGAAGATACTCAAGGTGAAAATATTTACTGTATCTATTTTACAGGTGCTGAACCAATGTTGCATCCTGATTTTAATGCCATTTTAAGACTTTGCTTAAAGCGAACGAATGTTTGTATTTGCACAAATGCTTCTCTGTTGAACGAAAAAAAGGTTCGTTTTTTGAAAAAAGTTGAGGATGAAGGTGAAAATGAAATTATATTCATGCTCCCATTAAATCATTACAACGAAATTAAAAATGATGATATTCGTTACAGAGGTTCTTATCGACAAGTTATGCATGCTGTAAAAAATCTTGTAAAATATGATTTTAACCCTATTTTCAGTGTTACAAATTTTTATAACGAAAACAAAAAAACTTTGATAACAGAGTTTGTTAAAGCTTTTGCAAATCAAAATGTACAACTTGATGATTCAAATTTTCAAATAAATGAATATTTTAATAAATATTTCAAAGAAATTGAGTTAGTTGAAAACTATGGCAAGTTAGATTGTCAATACGGTAGAATTCTTACAGATAAAGGTGTATACGTCTGCCCATTCTTGGCTAATGATCATAGAGGTCGCATGGGGGCAGATTTTACTGATTATGGCAAAAAGGTTTGTCTAGAAACTCCATATTGTGTAACGTGTGCTAAAAACAAGGAGAAAATGTTCTCGATAAATTATAACCATTTTATTGAAAACTAAAAATAACAAAGAATGATATTAATAAAAAAGGTTGAGCAAAAACACTCAACCTTTTTTGTTTTACTTTATTTTGTTGGCACTAATTTTTCACTTAAGTATGCGATTGTTTTCGGGAAGTGTTGTTGTAAATATTGAGTTCTGATACCTAATATATCAACTGTTTGATAAGTATTTAATAAGGCATTTGTTTCTGCAATAGTTTCTTCACGACCTCTTTGCGGTTGACCTTGAACAGCTTCTTGTTCAATAAAGTAGTCAATGTGGTTTCTTTCGTTTGTTGGGAATTCTTTTAAGAAGTTTTTACGTTCTTCTTCATAAGTTTTCTTAAATGTTTCATCTTCGTGAAGAGTGTCTAAAAGTTTAGCATCAATAACTTCACCTTTATCATTTTTTACTAAATCAACAAATCTGCTACCCATATCTGTTGAGTGTCCTAATTCGTGTAAAAATACAAATGGATCATCTGAAACATCTAATGTGCTGAATGCCATTACATCTTCACCTACTTGATAAATATTTGGCATGCAATATGAACCTAATTTATTGTCGATATCTTCAATGTTCACAACTGTATTTGCAACGTTACGTAGTTCATCCCCAGGGATTTTCTTTAACATGCTAACAATTTTATCTTCACTTGCTTCAACTTTTTTCGGATTATTTCTATCTGTATCTTTTTTAGGTACTACAAAGTTTTTGATAGGAATTTGGAAAGTTTCATCTTTCTTTTCATCTAAAATATTCAAAGTTTTACCTTTTTGGTCATATTCAATTAAGTATGACTTGTTATTTCTTGATGAACGGAATTTGTTTTCACCTAAAACTTCAAAAGATTGAGATTGGTTCATTAAAACTTTTCCATCCGGTGTTGTGATTTTGTAATCTACAATTCTGTTACCTTTTGGATCATCTTCATATCTGAATTGAGTTCTTGTCATATCAACAGAACGTAAATCTTTTTCAATTAAAGTATGACCTGTTTTCTTATCAACTGTAGCTTTTGAAATTTGTCTTGTTTTCCCATTTGGGAATTCATATTTTACATTGAACATACCGTCAACGTCAGATTTTTCATAAGTTTCTTTTCTGATTAATCGTCCTTGTTCATCACGTCTGATTTTTACAGCTTCGGTCATCATTGGATAACCTTCTTTTGAAAATTCAAATTTGGTTTCGTTTAGGGTATTTGTTCTAAAATCTGTTGTCAAAACTTTTTTAGAAACCGGATTACCTGCTTTATCGAATTGAAGTTTAACGCTTTCTTGTTCTAATACATTCAAATCTTTATCTAAAAGTCTTAGGTTAGAACCTTCTTTGCCTAAAGCTTTCATAACGTAGTTATTTTCTTTATCATAAGAGCATCTGCGAAGTGTAACTTTTTTAGTTCCGCTTGTAGACATATCTTTAGCCATTTCTAAGACTTTTCCTGCATCAAGGTTATCTTCAACCATTAATTCGCTACTTTTTGAATCCAATTTTAATGGAGTCATTTTGTTGTACATCTTAGAAATTGAGTTTAACAAGTTATCTTTTTTAGGTGCAACTTTAGGTTCAGTTGTACGCTCAAAAGTATCAGGCTTTTGAGGTGCTAAATAAGGTTTCTTTTCATTACCTCTTTTGTCATCTACTTTGCCTGAAAAACTAACGTTTAATAAATTTTGAATATTCATTTCTTAATCCCATATAAAAATAATATATACCGATATTTATAAAACGAATTTAAACATGAAAAATTGCCAAATTTACACTTAATTTGTGAAAAATATTACTATTTTGTAAAATAAAAAGATGCGATTATATCTCGCATCTTTTTATTTAAATTATAAAGTTTGTTCTATGCATCAGCTTCTTCACATTTTTTGTACCAATTTTTGTTAAATGCCCAAGCTATTTTGTGTCGTTTTGCATATTCGCATAAATCTTTTTTGATTTCCGGTGCCAAGATGTACATTGTAATAATGTTTGGTACAGACATTGAAATCATCATTGCATCTGTAATATTGATTACTGATGTTACGCTCATAACTGAACCGATAACAATAAATGCACAGTAAATTAATTGGAATGTTAAAGTACGTTTTTTACCTTCCCCAAATAGGAAATTCCAAGATTTTTGTCCGTAATAAGCCCAAGAAATAATTGTTGATAAAGCGAATAACACAACTACTACAACTAAAATGTATGGGAAGAATGAAATAACAGATTCGAATGCTGATGAAGTTAAATTTACACCTGAAATTCCGCCACCAGGTTGATATGTACCAGTAATAACAATTACGAATGCTGTTAACATACATAATAAACCTGTTAATAAAGGTTCAATTAAAGATACAAAACCCTGTGACATTGGTTCTTTTGTTTTTACTGTAGCGTATGCGATTGGAGCAGAACCGGTACCAGCTTCATTTGTTTGAACTGAACGGCGTAACCCCATAATGATAGTACCAAAAATACCACCTGCAACTGCTTCTGGGAAGAATGCTTGTTTTATGATTACAAATAATGCGTGTGGAATATGAACAATATTTGCACATATTACAATCAATCCTGAAATTATATATAATGCACACATAAATGGTACAATTTTTTCTGTAACTTTTGCGATACTTTTAATACCGCCAACGATAATTAAACCGACCACTATAGCGACAATTAAACCTATTAACCAGTTTTGACCGGTTAAATTCAAGCCTAAACTTCCTGAAATACTGATAACTTGCTCTACAGTTTGGTTAATTTGAATCATGTTTCCACCAGTAAGTCCGCCGCAAATACATAGTATAGCGAACATTACTGACAACGGTTGACCTAACCAACGCATTTTTTTACGAGTTAAACCGTGAGCCATATAATGCATTGGACCGCCTGAAATTGAGCCGTCTAAGTTAAAACGTCTGTATTTTACTGCTAATGATGCTTCTACAAATTTTAGTGACATACCGAAAATTGCACCAACAAAAATCCAAAAAGCAGCTCCGGGACCACCCAATGAAATTGCAATTGCAGCGCCGGCAATAGAACCCATACCGATTGTGCCTGACAAGGCTGTAGCTAAAGCTTGGAAAGATGAAACTTCACCGTCACCATCGCTGTCTTTATCAGTTGGCTTTTTTAACACATCAATAGCGTGTTTAAATCCCCAAATAGCGATACCTCTTAAGTATATAGTGAAAAAGATACCCGCAATAATAATCCAGAAAATGATGATTGGTACATCTGTTCCACATACCGGAATCGGGAAGAAAATTATACTTGCTATTTTATCAGAAATAGGTGCAACGTGTTTTTCTAACGTCTTATCGATATTAAGCGCAAAACATTGTTGTGCTGTGAAAATCAGCGCTAATAACGAAAACAAAAACTTGTTGTACATAAATAAATTCCTAACTACTTCTACTGAGCAAGCTTTTAACCTATGTGACTTGCCATATTACAATTATAGCAAAAATATGCTAATTTGGTGATACCTTTATATATTCTTTAAAATATTTTGTATGTATTTTTCCGCACATGTTGTAGAATCATAGTCTATAACCGTATTGTAACAATTTTGTAATATGTTATAAATTTGTCCCTCATCCATATTGGAAATATTACTAAGAACTTCTTTTATGGATTTTGAATCAGGTTTTGTTAAAAATCCATTCCACTCATCTTTTATTATGCCATCAATACCGTCATCCTTTGTACAAACAGTAATACAGCCCATTGCCATAGCTTCTAAATAAACCATTCCAAAGGTTTCTTTTACGCTTGGCAAAATGAAAATATCTGAATTTTGCATTTCTTCCAAAACTAAATCTTTTGGTAAATAACCGGTGAATTTTACCTTATTGGCGATTTTTACTAATGATTTAAACTCTTTACCTTCGCCTATGACGGTTAAACGTATGTGTTCATTGTCATTAGCTACTTTTATTAGTTTGTCTATGTTTTTTCGTTTGATTAGGTTAGCGCAAGTTACTATATTTAAAACATCTTTTTTTCTCATAGATGTTGCTTTGCGTCTTATTGGTTGGATATTAATCCCACTGGGCGCAACAAAAGTTTTATTTTCATATTGAGGATATAAATTTAAAAATTTTTTACGTAAAACAATACTTCTACAAGCAATTCCGATAGCTCGGTCATAAGCTTTTTCCATTTCCGGCTTAAAATATATTGAGTATAGAGGGTTTGTTAATACTTCTATATCTGAGCAATGAACTCCGCAAACTAATTTTCCGTCAAAGTGATTTGAGGCAATAATTCCGGAAGGCATATGGGCTATGATTACATCATATGCAGAATAATCTAGTTCCGGTAATTTATTTTTGATATCACCGCAAAAAGGAGTTATATAATTGGCATTATAAGCGCTTTTATATTGTCCAGTCGGATAATAAGGCTTTTGTCTTAAGAAAGAATTTAATACAAAATTTGGTTTTATAACATCAACACTATGCCCTAATTTTCTCCAATCTTGAACGAAACTATAAAGAGTCTTTGGCGTATTTTTTTCGTCTTTTTTTATTGGATATAAATCAGTCAAAAACAATATTTTCATAGTTGGATTATACCACGAAAGCTATGTTGATTTTAAACACTTATTTTATATGGTTAAGGTGTTGGTGGTGGTGGATTGTCACCGTTATTTTGTTCTCCACCTTCTCCATTGTTTTCACCATTTTCGCCATTTTCACCTTCTTTTTTACCTTCATCAGGAGCGGCAACAGTTGAATAAAGTGTTAATGTTAAATTTATAAGTAAAATTCTTTTATTCTTTTGATATGGATAAATTTCAATATTTTTGATATTTACCAAATAGTTGTATGCATATAAATCTTTAATGAAACCTTCAAAATCAGAGTAATCAGAAACTATTTTTAAATCAAGTTGGTTTGCACTGAAATGTTCTTTATCACCCTTTACGAAAACATCTTCTGCTGGATTTAATGTTGATTGAATAGAGTGAGTTTTAATGTGATTTTTTCTGGCAATTTCAATGATATCATCTAACAATACAGAGAAAGTTGCATCAGCATCAAGAGATACACCTTCTGCCGGAGAGTAAACTTTTTTTGTCATATCATCAAGAAGACGCATTTTCTTTTTTCTTTCAACTTTTTCTTTGGCGATAGAAAGTTGTCTTGAAATAGATTCAGCAACTTCTTTTTGTGTGCCGATTTGTTTGTATAAATCAATAGTTCTTACAAATTCCGGTTGTATTTTTTGGAACAAGAATACTGCGACAATAATAATTCCCGCAAGATACATTAAAGATTCTCTGTATTTCTGAAGTTCATTCATGTTTTAATTTGTTCCTTATTAAAAATGTTCAATAGACTCAAGGTTTGCCGGTAATTTGCTAGGTGGCTTGCTTTGAGAATTTTGTTCTTGGTTTTGAGGTTGTGAATCATTGAAGTTTTGACTTTTTTCCGGATTATCCTTGTCTTGTTCCAGTGTTGGAACCTTCAAGAAATCATCAAATAAGAAGCCTCTTCTTCGTTTTTGGTTAGCTTCATCTTTGTTGATTGGGTCACCTCTTTCGTCCCTTTCAACAGCATTTAATTCTTCGTTTAACTTATTAAGTTCTTCATCAGTTAAGTTTGTAATTTCAAATTCGTAGAATGTTGGTTTAATACTATTCAAATCTTCTACAACTAAATTGCCAACAGAATCTGCAGACATTTCAAGTCTGTTTAATCTCAAATCAGAATCAATTACAGACATTTTCATATTTTTGTAGAAGGTATAAACATTCTCAACATTTGTAGAACGACCGATTATATCGATTTTTTTATCACCAAAAATTCTTAGGTAAATTAACCATGTGTTAGGCGGAATGTTTGTTCCTATAGCTGTATAATAAATTAGCTTTGTACGGTTAATTGATTGAATGTTATTGATTTCTAATTTTGAGTCAAAGGTATCTTTTTTATCGATATCTTCAAAGTTTGCAAGTTCAGCTTTATCTGCTTCCAGTTGTTGGTTGATAGAATTCAATTTTTCTTGATTTTGAGTATTTAATTGGTTCATTATCGCAAATAAAATACCGGTCGGAACCAGCAAAATTAATGCTGCAATTGCTGCAATTTTTTTTACAAAAGCTGAAGTAAGTTCAATTTCAGTGTTACCAACTCTAATTTTTGGTGCAACTTCTTGCAATACGGCAAGTTCTTCATTTCCTTTACCTAATAAATTAAATTTAAATGGGAATTGAGAAATTAAATATATACCTGAACCAATAGCTTCCGGTGTGATTTTTAAAACTTGATTAGGCAGAATGTTGTATGAAGCTTGCATCAACGGATTTTGAACATATTTGTTGCTTTCTAAGAATTTAATATTGCCATCAAATGGAATTTTCATTGATAACACTTCTGCTGAAACCATATCTGTTTCAGAAACAATGTATAAATAATTTGACGGAATAGTTTGTAATGTTAACTGTGCAGATGAAATAATAGCTTCATAAATTTCATCTCCTACAAAAGAACGCAACGCCAATGGCTCTTCTCTATACTCAATAACGCTTTTACCGTTTAAGGTAATCATAGAATAGCTGTTAGGGTTTATAACCATTAGGTTCCATGTTGTATTTGGAGCCATATGTTCATCAGCTAAATTGTTAAATTCTAAAGTTTTTAATAAAGAGTTTTGTGCAGTTTCTATTGCAACAAGAGTACAGCCGATTTCAACGCAGGCTGCATTAATTTCATCAATTGCTGCTTGTTGTATAGCACCGTATAATATTTCTCTGTTATCTTTGTCACCTGCAGGATATGCATCAGTCCAACTGATAACAGGATCTTGACGTTTAAAAATGTATGAAGCTTGTTCTACTTCTGAAACCAAAGCGCTTGTAACACCTTCGTCACCTAGTGCTGTTGGTAATGAAATTAAACCATAATGAACAGAAGGAAGTGTTAAAACAATATTACTTTTTCTGTTAATTTTTAAGTCATCAAACAAACTGATTAAAACTTCTCTAAACTGGTCATAATCAGCAATTTCTCTCTTTGAATAATCATAATCAAGTGGTTTACAAGCGTATTTTTCAATAGTCTTTGTTTTAGGATTGATTTCAATCATTTCAAGACCAATGCCCGGTGACATTGCGACACCAACAGTAATTTTTGTATTTGCACCCAGCTGTGATAGTAATTGATTTAACATATGTTCTTTTTGTTGTTTTTATTATATAATAACTTAGGATTATTATAATTTAAACAAAATCTTACGTCAAATTTATTAGATAAGGCATATTACGAATGTTAAAAGACGAAATTTTAAAGCTAAAAAAAGAAAAAAATGCGGTAATTTTGGGACACTGTTACCAAAATATAGAAATAGATGAAGTCACAGATTACGTTGGTGACTCTCTTTATTTAAGCCAAATGGCAGCTAAAACAGATGCTGATATAATTGTTTTTGCAGGTGTTTATTTTATGGCGCAAACAGCAAAAATAATTTCTCCAAATAAGAAAGTTTTGTTGCCGAACATGCAATCAGGTTGTTTGATGGCTGATATGATTGATTTAAAACAATTAAGAGAATTTAAAGCTCAACATTCAGAAATGCCTGTAGTTTGCTATGTAAATTCAACAGCGGAAGTAAAATCAGAATGTGATATTTGTTGTACAAGCTCAAATGCAGTAAAAATTGTTGACAGCTTAAAATCCAAAGAAATTATGTTTGTGCCTGATACATACTTGGGTAAATGGGTTGAAAGTCAATTAGGAAACGTAAAAGTAAACACATTTACTGGTTTTTGTCCAACACACTTGAGAATTAAACCTGAAGATGTTGATTTTGCACGTGAAAAATATCCTGATGCTTTAGTCTTGGCTCATCCGGAATGCCATAAAGAAGTATGTTTAAAAGCTGATTATGTTGGCTCTACAACAGGCATTATGAAATATGCAATGGAAAGTGACAATAAACAATTTATAATTGCAACAGAAAAAGGTGTTGTTGACAGATTGCAACGAGATTGTAAAGATAAAGAATTTATTTTGATTAAAGACAGTATCGTTTGTCCGAATATGAAACGAAATTCTTTAGAAGATATTTATAACGTTTTGAAAAATGAAACAAATGAAATTACTGTTGATGAAGAAATGGCTAAAAAGGCTCTAAAATGTATTGACAGAATGCTTGAGGTTTGTAAATAATGGAAGATGTTATTTACGGTAAGAATGCTGTAACGGAAGCATTAGAGGCTGGTACCAGAGAAATTAATAAAATTTGGATTGCAAATAATATTCATACAGATAATAAAATTGCAAAAATTAAAGAATTAGCGCAAAAAAAAGGTATTATTTTTCAGTTTGTAGGAAAAGAAAAGTTTGCTCCATACAATGAATTTAATCATCAAGGTGTAATTGCATTGACATCACCAATTAAGTACATGGAACTTGATGAATTTCTTTCAAAACCTCATCAAAATGCATCATTAGTAGTTTTAGACGGTGTTGAAGATGCACACAATTTGGGTGCAATCATTAGATCTTGTGTTTGTGCGGGTGTTGATGCAATCATGATTCCGTCACGTCGTAGTGTTCAAGTTAATTCTGTTGTTGAAAAAACTTCAGCCGGAGCAACAAATCATATTCCGATTATAAAAGTCAATAGTTTGGTTAGCGCATTACAAAGATTACAAGAATCAGACTGGTGGGTAATTGCAGCTGAGGCAGATGCAAAAGATAATTATTATGATATAAATTATACGGATATGAATTTTGCACTTGTTATGGGAGCTGAACACGCCGGTGTTTCAAAATCAATAATTAAGTTAGCAGATTTTCAAATAAAAATTCCAATGATGAAGAAGTTTAATTCATTGAATGTTTCAAATGCCTTAAGTATTATTATTTTTGAGGCTGTACGTCAAAAAAATATTCAAAATGTTAAATAATATCTTTTTTCAGGAATATATTGTAGGATAATATTATGACTAAAAAATTAGAAAATTTTGAATTTGAAGATGAAATATCAGAAGAAGGCGTTGATTTTCATAGTCTTCAAGAAGCTGAAGAAGACGATGATGACGGCGAACATATTCTAGATACAGTTGCAGATCCAAAAGTTCAAGAAAGTATTAATTCTGTTAATACTGATGATTCAGTTAGAATTTATTTGCAACAAATCGGTAAAATCCCGATGTTGTCGCCGGAAGAAGAACTTGATATTGCAAAAAAAATAAAAGATGAACATAGTGAATTCTCAAAAAATGTGTTGGTAAACGCAAACTTACGTTTAGTTGTTAGTATTGCTAAAAAGTACATTGGCAGAGGATTGTCGTTCTTGGATTTAATTCAAGAAGGTAATATTGGCTTGATGAAAGCTGCTGAAAGATTTGATTACACAAAAGGTTATAAATTTTC
>OIYV01000572.1_pt1 | contig 20643 bp, 10 predicted proteins | sample 1588251 | NCBI WGS metagenome assembly OIYV01 (sample SAMN03283282) | human gut metagenome | biome: human-associated habitat; material: feces | host: Homo sapiens | place: Peru | collected 2012
AATAAAACAAGTGCAGAAATTTATCTTAATAATGATACTGGTTTTAGTGTAAGTGCAACTGTTTCTCCAAGTAATGCAACAAACAAAAATATAACTTGGTCAAGCAGTAATTCAAATATTGCTAGCGTTAATAATGGATATATAACTGCACATAATCCAGGTGCTGCAATTATTACAGTTAAAACAGTTGATGGAAACAAACAAGCAAGTATTAATGTTGTAGTTAAAAAGAAAGTGATTGTTATTATTGGTGCATCTCAAGTAACTAGAATGGTATGGTATAAAAATAGTTATTCATCATCTAAATATAAATATAATGTTGATAATGGTACTCTAGTTTATGTTAATGAAAGTGGTACAGGAATCGATTGGCAAAATACTACAGGTATATCTCGTGCAAAAAATATAATTGAAAAATATAGCTCATATAAAAATTATACTTATTTTTATGTTTTCTTCCCTTTATCAGGTAATACTATACAAAGTTTCTCTTGTGATGAAATATCATCAACAAACAGCACTATTAAAAAATTTGCTAGTGGATACAATACTTCAATTCAAAGTATTAAAAATAGTGGATACAATGTAAAAGGATATGTTGCTTCTATGCATCCTGTTAGAGTTAGTCAAAGAGGAAATAATACAAAAATAGTAACAAATGAAGATAGTAATTCGTGTACTAAATCCTATAGATCTAATTATAAATACTACAAATTTAATTTAGCAATGAAAAGCATTGTTGAGTCCAGTTATTCAAATAACCTTAAATATGAGCCAATATTTATTCAGATAATGGATACAAAACAAGGAAAAAAAGTAAATTTTTCTTATAAAATAACTTATAATACAACGGATGGAATGCACTGGGATTCTAATACTACAAATACATATGTTAATATGATGCTTGGATATATAAGTGAATTATAAAATATTGTTTTATAAAATAATACATGATAAAATAAGGGAAAAGGTTGGTGAAACTTATGATGAACTTAGATCAAATATTAGATGAAATAGAAAAAGTTAGCAAAGAACATTTAGAAGACAATTATAAAAGATATATAATTAATAATTTATACTCTTTATATAAAGAAAGAAAAGAAATGATGGGAGTAACAGAAAACTCTAATACTTTTATTATTGATGAAATACCTTTAATAACAGATGTTGATTATAATAAAGTCAAAGAACTTTATTATATAACATTATATTAAACTTTTATATTGGGGTATCGCCAAGCGGTAAGGCACTCGGCTCTGACCCGAGCATTTCGTAGGTTCGAATCCTACTACCCCAGCCAAAATATTATATAACATAAAAATAAAAGAGGCTACTAGATAATGGTTGAAATTTCTTTAAAAACCTACACAAAACAAAAAAAGTATGATATAATAAAATAGTATGTAGAAAATAAAAAGGAGGAATTAATAATGTCAGGACATAGCAAATGGCATAACATTCAAGCAAGAAAAGGAAAACAAGATGCACAAAGAGGAAAAATATTTACAAAATTAGGAAGAGAAATCTTAATGGCTGTAAAGGCAGGGGGACCTGATTTAGCTTCAAACGCAAAATTAAGAGATGTAGTTGCAAAAGCTAAAGCAAATAATATGCCAAATGATACTATAGACAAAGCAATAAAGAAAGCAAGCGGGGAAGGCAACTCTGCACATTATGATGAGATAGTATATGAAGGATATGGACCAAATGGGGTAGCTTTAATAGTAAATGCTTCTACAGATAATAAAAATAGAACAGCTTCAGATGTTAGGCATGCTTTCGACAAATCTGGCGGAAATTTAGGAACAGCAGGTTGTGTATCATACTTATTTGAAAGAAAAGGTATAATAGTAATTGAAAAAGAAACAGCAAAAATAGATGAAGAAGAGTTAATGATGCTAGCTATAGAAGCAGGAGCAGAAGATTTTCAATCAGAAGGTGAAGTATATGAAATAACAACTGCACCAGAAGATTTCTCAAAAGTAAGAGAAGAATTAGAAAAAAATAATATAGAATTTCTAGAAGCTGGAATACAAATGGTACCATCTACATATATAAAGCTAGATGAAAAAGGTGCACAAAAAATGCAAAACTTAATAGATAGATTAGAAGACTTAGATGATGTTATAGAAGTATTCCATAACTGGGAAGAAGAGTAGAAAAACTTTAAAATAGGTATTTTTAAGAATGATAATATATTTTATCATATGGCAGTTTAGAAAATGGAAGCAGTTGAGGACAACAAGACAAGTACCCCTAAGGAAAGTGCTATAAAAGCAATAAATAAAATATTAGAAATAATTTAGAAAAAAGAACTTTAAGGTAATATTCCTTAGAGTTCTTTGCTTTTCAAGAGACTAAAATATTACAAGAAATTAACATATTGTAAAAATATTTTAAAGCTTTCTAAAATAAATTTTAAGAAACATTTTAAGTTAAAATTCCTCTAAATTTTATATTCCCTAAAGGTTTTAGAAACTTAAGTATTACAGAATAATTACAATAATATTACAATTATGTTAAAATAAGAAAAAATATAAAAAATTGTTGAAAAAAAAGGAAAAATAAAGTATAATTATTATAAATGTATAAATAGGTTTAAATGGAGGATTAGCAATGAATAGAAAAATTTTAAATATATTAAAAATTGTATTAGTAGTAATGGTAATTTTATTTGTTCTATCACCAAATATAAGCGTGTATGCTAGTAGCATGCCAAATGCTGATGACTTACATGATCAAGCAAATAATTTTATAGATAAAGGTGCAGGAAGTGCAAAAATAGATGTAAATAAAATAGCAGAAATAATGAAACCTTTAGCATCATTATTATTAGGAATAGGTACTGTAGTTTTAGTTGTAGTTACAGCAGTTATGGGGGTAAAATATATGTCTGCTACACCAGAAACAAGAGGAAAATTAAAGGGACAACTTATAGGAATTGCGGTATCAGCAATAGTGCTATTTGGAGCATACGGAATATGGTCACTAGCATATACAATAATGAGTGATTTAACTAAATAAGTAATATATATAATAAATTTATACAAATAATAAACATAGGAGGTTTTAGTATGGGTACATATACAATACCAAGAAATCTAAAAGGAGAAACGAGATTATTATTAATATTTTCAATAAAGTCATTAATAACAACAGCAATAGGAGCAGCAATAGGAGCATTATTTTATTTAATAATTGCTAAAGGATTTGGACAAAATACAGCAGGTCTTATTATATTAGGTATTTTTGGGTTAATTGGATTTGGAGTTGGAACAATAAAAATACCAACTATATCTGGATTACCAATTACCAAAAAAATAGGTGGAGAATCTATAGATGAAATAATAATAAGACTTTTTAAATTTAGAATGGCTAAAAAGAAATATGCTTATTTTATAACTAAGGAGGGAGAAAAATAATGGATACAACAACAATATTATTAATAGTTTTAGGTTGTGTACTAACCCTAATAATACTTCTAGGTTTAATATATTACTTTATAACCGTAAGTGATAAAAAGAAAAAAGCAGCCCAACAAAAACAAGCAGAAAGATATATAGCTGGCGCATTAGATGTTCCAATAACATCTATGAATGAATTTATGGAATTTGATGAGATAAAAGATAATATGATAATTAGAAAAAATAGAACACAATATGTTATGGCAATACAATGTCAAGGTGTAAATTATGATTTATTATCAGAAGAAGAAAAATTAGCTGTAGAAGAAGGTTTTATACAATTTTTAAATACATTAAGATTTCCAATACAATTATATGTACAAACTAGAACTTTAAACTTGAAAGATATTATAGAAGAATATAGAAACAGAATGAAAGAGAAAAAAGATGAAATAGAAAAATTAAGATTAAAATTAGAACAAGTAAAATTAACAGGAAATTTAGATCAAATAGATAAATTAGAATTTGAAATAAGAAGAAGAGAAAATGTATTTGCATATGGAGTTGATATATCAGAATATATTGCAAGATTAAGTTTGAATAGTAATATATTACAACAAAAAACATATGTAATAGTTTCATATTATGCATCAGAAACTGGAGAAGGTGGTCGCGTTTCAAAAGAGGAATTAGACAGTAGATGTTTCTCAGAGTTATATACAAGATGTCAATCTGTAATAAGAACATTAGCTTCTTCAGAAGTATATGGTAGAATATTATCATCAGAGGAATTAGCTGAATTATTATATGTAGCATATAACAGAGAAGATTCAGAAAATTTACAATTATCAAAAGTATTAGATGCAGAATATGACAGTTTATATAATAAAGGTAAGGATATATTAGAAAAACGTCAAGAACAATTAGATGAACAAATACAATTAGAAGCAATTGATTTAGCGACAGATAGTATATTAGAAGCAGATAGAAAGAGAAGAGAAAAAGAAGAATTAAGAAGAATGGAAGTTCAAGAAAAAGCATTGAACTTATTAGAACAATATAAAGGACAAATGGATCCAGAATTATATGAAGAATCTGCTAAAGAGGTAAAAAGAAGAATAGTTAGAAAGAAAAAATTACAAGAAGAAGCAGCTGATATGGAATTAGAAAATGCAAAAGTAGCAAATGGAAATTTCGAAAATGAGAATTTAACAGAAGAAGTTTTAGAAGAAAAACCTAAAAAAACGAGAGGTAGAAAACCAAAAAAAGTAACAGATCAAACTGAAGATGTAGATAAAAAAGCTATATAATTCACCTGAGGGATGACAAAAGAAAATAAAAGGAGATGTTTTTTGATGAAAAATAAGGCAGAACAACAAAATAATAATCAAATGGCAAATACATATAATCCATTACTAAATAATATAGAAGAACAAACTTTATTAGAAAAAAATAAGAAAAACTTAAAAGATTTAATTGCACCAGCAGGAATAGATGCAACACATACAAATCATATAGAGATAATATCAAGTAAGACTAAATATGCTAGAACAATGATAGTAACAACAATACCTAGAATGTGTACATTTCCAGAATTCTTAAGAAGTATGTATACATTTGGCGATTTAAATACTTCAGTATTTATAAATCCGGTTAGTGAAAGTACATCACAAACAGATTTAAACAGAACAATAAACGAACTAGAATCTGAAAGAGTTGTAGCAATGGATAGAGGCGATATTAACCGTGAGAGATTATTAGCACAAAAAAGAATGGAAGCTGAAGATTTAAGAGATGCAATTGCAGCAGGATTTAATAAATTATTTCAAGCATCTATGATGTGTACATTATTTGCTTATAGCTTAGAAGATTTAGATAAAAATACTGAAATGTTATCAGCAGAAATGAGTAAAACTTTAATAGGTATAAAACCAGCGTGGGCAATACAAGAACAAGCTTTTCGTTCAAATATGCCATTTTGTGATAATAAAATTTCAAAAAATCATACTTTTGATAGAAGTTCAATGGGAACAGTATTTCCATTTTTCACATCAGAAGTAGGACATCAAACAGGTATACCAATAGCTTTTAATAGACAAACAGGATTGCCAATATTATTTGATAATTTTAGTCCAAAGTTAACAAATTATAACATGGTTATATTTGGTAAATCTGGTGCTGGTAAAGGTGTTACAATAAAAACTATAACGGCACGTTCTTCAGTATTAATGGGAATAGAGAGTTTAGCACTAGACGCTGAAGGTGAATATGGAATAGTTGCAGAAAGTTTAGGCGGAATAAATGTTAACATAAGTCCAAGTTCAAAAACAATTATAAACTTATTTGATATAGAGCCAGAAGTAACAAAAGACGAAATAACAGGAAAGGAAAGAATAACATTAAATGTAGAAAATAAAGTAGAAGACGTTACACAAGCATTACTTACAATGGCAAGAGGAAGTACAAGAAGTAGAGAAGTAAATGAGCTTACAAAACAAATCATAGCAGAAGCAGTAGCTGATGAATATATGTCTTTGGGAATAACAAATAATATAGAAAGTTTATACAAACCAATATTAAATGGAGAGATTAAGAAATTAGAAGATAGAGAAAAGAAAGAAATGCCAACAATAGGTTCATGGTATAGAAGAATAATGTCAAACGAAAAGTCTAATACAAACCCAGATTATCGTTTCCATTATAGTTACTTAGTAAAAGTTATGAAACAATACATAAGAGAATATGATGGACAAATGGCTTACTTCGATGGACAATCGACATTCGAATTATTAGATGATGTACCATTTATTAATTTGGATATATCACAACTAGAAGAGAGGTTTGCAAGACCATTAGCACAACAGATATTACTTTCATGGATTTGGGAAAAATATGTTAAAAAGAATAGTGAAGATAAGAAAAAAGCTAAAAAGAAAAGAGTATTAATAGATGAAGCGTGGATGTTACTTCCATATCCAGAAGCTGTAGATTTCTTAAATACAATGGCAAGACGTGCTAGAAAAAGAAATGTATCACTATGTGTAATGTCACAAAAATTCCAAGACTTTTATGAAAAGCCAGAAGTACAAGCAGTACTAACATCATCAGATACAAAATTGTTTTTAGCACAAGATAAATCAGAAATACAATATTTGAGAGAAGTATTTAAGTTAAGCGAAGGGGAATCATCTTTCTTAACTACTTGTAACAGAGGAGAAGGATTATTAAAAGTAGGAGCAGATTCTGCAATAATAGCAATACAACCAACACAAAAAGAATTTGAATTCGTAGAGACAAATGTTAACGAGATTCAAAAAATGCAAGAACGTAAAAAACAAGAAGCAGCAAGAAAGAATAGAGGATATTAATTTAAGTATAACAAGTTTTATAAAGTATGCATTGAGTTATTACATTTAATTATAGAAAGGAGTGCAAATGAAAAAGTTATATAATTATTTAATAATAACATTAGTAAGTATAATTTTAACAAATGCACTACTTTCTAATGTTGTTATGGCAGCAGATAAAGAAGATCCATTTTTAAGTCATACAAATACAAATCATAATAATATTTTTACAGGTAATTCTATAGATAAGTATGGAGGCTCAGGTCAAGCAACTGGTTCTAGTAATGAAACTAGACCTGTTAATACAGTTAATAATGGGACAAATAAAATACCAGTATCAGAAGAACATGATAGAGATACAAATTTGCAGTCAGAACAAGGTAGTTTTATAGGAAGTCAATTAGCAATTTTAGTAAAGATAATCCCCAGACTCTTACAAGGAATTATGTCAGATTTTGTTGGAGCTACTTCAAAATCTGATATGTTTACAATACAAAATTTGTTAATGGGAAAATACGATTTATTTGATATAAATATATTTGTTACAAATTCATCAACCTCTACAGCTACATCAGGACAATCGGAATCCAATTTTAATGTAGTAATAAAAGAATCCGTAGCTAATTGGTATGGTACAGTAAGAACATTAGCCATTATATTTAGTTTAATAATATTATTATATTCTGGAATAAGAATGGCAGCCTCAACTACAGTAACAGATAGAGTAAAATATAAAAAAATATTGACAGCATGGATTGTTAGTTTTGCATTAATATTTGTCTTACATTATATAGTATTGGTATTGATAACAGTATCAAATCAATTAGTAAAAGTATTAAGTGCTTTAGCACCTGTAGAAACAACACAATTTGAAATTGCAGTATTACAGAGAATAGAAGCAGCAAAGGCTAGTGGTTGGAATTTATTTTTACAAGCTATATTGTATGCTATGTTGGTGTGGTACCAAACAAAATTTTTCTTTATGTATTTAAAAAGGGTTATATCAAATGCATTTTTAATATTAATAGCACCATTAGTAACAGTTACATATGCAGTAGATAAATCAAACGATTGTAAAGCTCAAGCTTTTAATGCTTGGCTAGAAGAATTTATTACAAATACATTTATACAACCAATGCATCTAATACTATTTTTAGTCTTACTATATTCAGCAGGTGCAATAGCAGAATTATATCCAATAATAGCAATATTATTTATGTTTGGTATAGGTAAGGCAGAACAAGTATTAAGAGGATTATTTAAATTAAAAGGTTCTTCAATAGGCGGAGTAACGGAAGGCACAAGCTTTACAAGTTTAATTGCAAAAATTTAAGTAAAGGAATAAAAGGAGTATGTATGAAAAATAAGAATTTATATAAAACAATAAAAATTACTTTAATAGTTTTATTAATAGTATTCATAGTCCTATTACTAATAATAGGAAGTAGAGAAATAAATATGCAAAATACTCCTATTTATTCAACTATAGAAGAAATGCCAGATGTAGAAACTTTAATAAATCAGATGTATGGAAAATATATAAAGATGGAAGACTCTAAAGATGAAAAGTATTATAAAGATATATATGTGGAATTGAAATATGGGCTATATGAAGGAGAAGAGTCACAGAAGGATTTCTATAATTCTCTAATTATAGCTGTAGCACAAAAAATGAACTACGATAATGTTAGAGTAATAGATGAAGAAAAACAAATAGAATTAAAAATAGTATGTGATAAAGAAAATGGGCAATTAATAGGAAGTTATATAAATGGAGACACAAATTTCTTTGGACATTACGAATCACAAAAAGCATTAGCAAATTATAAAAAAATGAAAACAACAGAATTAAATATAGAATCTGTTGAAATAAATACTTTAATACAAAATGGATGGGATAAAAATAAATTAAGTATAGGAGAACCAGAAAATCAAGTAGATGAATATATAGAGTATGCTACTTTTGGAATAAATATATACGAAATAGATGAAAAAGTTTTTAATCTTATATTTGACGATAGATATGAGGGTACAGTAGTAAATGGCATAAAAGTAGGCGACTCATTCAATACGATAATATCTAAATTAGGTGCACCTACTTTTGGAAGTGCAGATGACTTCTATATAGGGTATAAAGGAGAAGATTTATATGTATTTTTCAACCAAAATCAAATTTCCATATATCCTGTAGAGAAAGAAGTAAAAAGTATAAGTGAACTTATTGAAAAATATGAGGAAGATAGTTCAATAAAAAAATTAGTATCAGGTGCCACAGATATATGGGAAAATTACGAAGAATATTACTATAATGAATATGTGGTAAATTTATCTTATCCAATAGCAGGAATAAAATTTCAATTTGGCGTAATGGAGAATCATGGGATAATAATATATAACAATTTTATAGGGAAAATAATAGAAAATTATACACAAGAAGAGTTAAGTAAAATTGAAATAGAAATACCATCATATGTATACTTCGTAGAAGGCGATTCTGTAGATGAATATGAAAGAGAAAGAAATTATTTAATACAGGCTAATAGTGAAGACGGGGATTTTGAAGATGATGAAGATTGGAAGTATGTATAAATTAGGGAGGTGATCTTATGAATATTATAAAAAAATTTGTATTGATTGTAATAATTACTCTAATAATGTTATTAGGAATTATACCATCATTTTCTTATGGAGAAAGTTTAAACGATGCTCAAAGAAAAGCACTTGTAGATGTTATTGTAAAAATAATAGATGAAGGTAATAAATCGAGAATATTGAGATATTCACAAGGTCATCGTATGTATGGATATGATTGGAGAAAAGTAACCCAAAGCACTAAGCAATTAACAACAGGCTATGTAAATTTAACTGAAGCAGATTTAATAAAGGTAAAAGAAATTTTAGTTAGAGATTTAGGCGAAGATTGGGAAGATGTAAAAATGCCTGTAGTAAAATCATATTATTGTAACTTGTTAGGAGATGATATAAAAGATACAATACCTTTTGATTGCTCTTCGTTAGTTAGTGCTGCATATAATATGACAGTAGGAACGCCTTATGGAAATTGGGCTTGGAATTCTTCTAAGTATTCTGAAAGTTCCGATTGGTTTACCGTATCATCAGGTATGTCATCATTAAAAGAAGGAGATATATTATGGAAAAAAGGGCATGTTGCAATTTACTTAGGGGATTGCCGTGGGACTGGTAAAAATTATATAGCTGAAGCACGTGGATTCTCAGGAGTTAATAAATCTAGTGCTGTTATGAGACAAAAATTGTTAGAGTTTTTGAATCAAAATCCTAAGTACATTGCTGATCACCCAAGTTATAATAAAAAAATGCCAACATTGCAATTACCAAAGAATGGAATTATGGATGTAACTGAGCAAGTGGTTATAGTAGAATACAATCCTAATAGGTTTGATAAGGTTGCATCCTATATTGGTCCAATAAGTGCTGGAAGGGCTATAGATGTTACAAACTTAACAACAACAAACCCAGGTGATGGAAGTGGTACAGGTGGCGGAACTGGTGAAGGAAGTACTTCATCAAGTACAAATGGTTTGGAACATGACCCTATTGTATTACCAGGAAATAATACTGTAGTATGGCCAAAAGACATGGTTTTAGAAGACCAAATTTTGGCAACATCAGAAGGTTATTTTTATAAAGGAACACCTACATATGGACAATATGTTGGAAGAGTAAGTTTATTTAACTGGTTAATAGAAGGAACAGAAAATGTTTTAGATTGGTTAATAGGTTTTGTAACGTATGCAGTTAAGGCGGTACTTATAGGTTGGACAGCCATTGTAGAAAACGTAATGTCAAATATTTTGAATTTTGGAATTGAGCCTGCAACGCAGAGTACAGCGAATTTAAATGAAAGTATGGTTTTAACTAAAGTTTCTTCAAGTGTAATGCTTGGATATACAGAAGAAACTGCAAAATCAAAATTAGAATTAACCCCAGTAATTACATTAGCAGATAATGAAAATAACACTTCAACTACAGCAAACACAAAACCATCAGTAACCCAATCTTCTGATATAGATGCATCAGAAACAAAAAAAAAAATAACTGTTGAAGATATAATTTTTAATAGAGTACCTGTATTAGATATAAATTTTTTTGATTTTGAAAATGCAGGTGGACAGAAGTTAAGTGAAGGTAGTTTACTATATAAATTAAGAGAAACATTAGCGAGCTGGTATTACATTATAAGAATGGCTGTAATAATGGGAATGTTAGTAACATTACTGTATATAGGTATAAAAATCGCTATATCAGTACCAGACACAAGAGGTGAATATAAATCAAAGTTAATTGATTGGTTAGTAGGTTTTATAATAGTTTTTTCTATACATTATTTTATGGTAGCAATAATTGCTTTTAATAACCAAATAGTGAAATTATTAGACCCAATTGCAACATCAAGTACTACTGTAAATTCACCAAACATAGAGACGGGGACGAATAGTAACATAACAACTCAAAATGATGGCCAAACAAGTTTATATGAAGCAATAAGAATACAAGCATATGACATAAGAGCAACAACAGGATTAGTGGCAGCAGTTATGTATATGGTATTAGTTATTTTTACAATAAGATTTACAATACTTTATGCAAAAAGAATGTTTATAATTGCAGTTTTAACAGTAATCTCACCTATCATGGGATTATTATATTCTATAAATAAGAAGAAATATAAAATAGGTGATTGGGGGAAAGAATACACATATAACGTATTAATACAATTTATACATACAGTTGTATATACAGCAATAATAGGATTAGCATTCGATATTTCTAAATTAGCTACATTTAAAGGTGGAATTATTGCGTTAATGACATTAGGATTTTTAATGGGTTCAGAAGCATTAGTTAAAAAGATTTTTGGATTTAATAAAGCTTCAACATCAGGTAGTTTATTAGACTCTACAGTAGGACAATTAGCAGCTTTTAAAGCAACACAAGTCGTATTTAATAAAGTTGGGGAAAAAGCAGAAAATGCTGTAAATAAAAAAGAAGGTATCGTTAGTAAACTAAATAATATACATACGAATAAAATACAAAATTTATCTTCAATTTCAGAGTGGGAGAATCAATTTAAAGCACCAGAAGGTGTGGAAGAAACAGAAGAGGAAATGAGAGAGAGGAGAGCCAAAAAAGTTTCAGCGTCGAGCTCAGTTAAACCAAATACGAGAATGGTAAACACTATACTATTTGGAGGTGCGGATTGGATTGTAGATAAAAACGGTGTGCCAATCACTCCGTATTATGAAGAAGATCCAGAAAAGAAAAACTATTTTACTATGAGTACAGTGAATAATAGATTAGATGATTTAAGAAAAGAAGAAAAAGAAGCAAGAACAGCTTTTGCCACTCAAGGCTTAAAGGATATATACCATACGGTGGCAGGGTCTTTTTCAGTAATGGCATCAATACCAATGTTAGTAATATCTCCTAAATATGGTTTGGGTCTTGGTGCATATGGCATTCACTCATTAGCTTCAAGTATGGGACGAAGAAAAATAGAAGGTGCTAAATCAACTGGTGAAAAAAGGAAGTGGACAGGTAAAAGATTAGTATTTGCTTGGGCGACAGCAGGAGGTAGTGAAGGGATAGCAAATATGAAGATGAACTATGATGATGCTAATTATGTATTGCAAACCAGTTTTGTTAGAAAAAGAGAATTATTAGAACAAGCAAGAGATGTTGAAGATAAGTTGGCTCGAGATATTGTAGAATTAGAACTACAACGCAAAACTAATAAAGATAATCAAGATGGAACGGAAAAAGTTAAAGAAGCAAAAGAAAAAATGGAAGAGGTTGCAAGAAATATAGATAAAGAAGATTTTGAGAGGGCTGTAAATGCAACTCTTATGGAAGTTGATAAAAAAGATATAGAAAAATTAGTTAAAAATTACATAGTTAAGAAAAAAGATGGTAAACTTACTAATAAAGATATTGAAAATATGGCAAAGCAATTAGGTGAAACAGTAGGAAAGAAATATAAGGATATTACCTTGAATAATGATTTTGCAGAAGTTATAAGAGATGAAATAAGAGATAGAATTGTAACAGCCAATAATTATATTGTAGAGTCTTCAGATACTGCAGCTAGCATAAGAGAAAAATATAGCAGGAATAGCGATAAGACTGAAGGTACAGAAGAAAAAGTTAGTATGTTTGGAAAAGATATGACAAAACATGTAGGTGATAATGAAAAAGAATCAGAAAAACAACAAACAGAAAAAGCTACAGTACATTTGAAAGATAAAGAGAGCGAAAACGATAGAAATTCAAAAAGAAAATTATTAACAAAAGAAGAAATAGAAGAAAAAGTAGATGATGTAATTCAGAATATGAAATCAGAAGAATTAATAGGTATAATAGATTCTGCTTTAAAAAGAAAAGAAGCTATTAATAGACAAATTAAAAATCCTAAATATGAAAAATTAATGGATAGAGTAAGAGAACTAAAAAGAATAAATGCAGAATATAAAGAATTAACAGGTGAAGAAATGTACCAATTATATGAGGTAAAAGATAAAAAAATAGAAAAAAAACGTAATAGTAAAGGTGAATTACAATATCAAAGTGTAAGTGATTTAGTAAAAAATATTAGAAATTACCTAGCAGATTATATAAATATTAAAGCTTAAATTAAACATAGAAAAGGAGTAAGAAAAATGATTAGGAAAAAAGGTAAGATATTAATAATTGTATTAATATTTATAATAACATTTAATTTCTGTTATCCAACAATTTATGCTGATAATGGAGCACAATCCGGTTCATCAAACACAGACTTAGGAACAGCTGTTGATTTCGGTTTAGGTTTATTAATTAATCCTATTATTATGTTAGCTTATTGGTTTGGAGAAGGATTATTACTCCTTACAAATGTTGCAGGAGCCAATAATGATGAAACTGTAACTCCTGAAACAATACTTTTTAATAAATTAGAATTAACAAATATAAATTTTTTTGAATCAACCAGTGCAGATAGTTTTACTTCTAAATTACAAGGAAATATAGCATCTTGGTATTATGTAATGAGAACTATTGCAATAATAGGTTCTTTATGTGTATTATTATATATAGCAATAAGAATGGCTACTTCTACAGTTGCAACAGATAAGGCAGAATATAAAAGAATGTTAATGGATTGGGCAGTAGGTTTTATATTAATATTTGTATTGCATTATATAATTATATTAGTAATAAATGCAAATAATTTAATAGTAAATATTTTAGCAGAAACTATGAATGATTCCTCTAGTGGGCAATTGACTAATTTTATAGAACAGGTAAGTGATCAAGTTAAATGGGCTCAGGAAGTTTCCAAAACACTAACTGCTACATTTATATTTGTAATACTTGTAGGTATTACACTTGCATTTTTATTAATGTATATAAAACGTTTAATTGTTGTGGCATTTTTAATTGTAATTGCACCGTTAATAACGATTACATACGCGATTGATAAAGTTGGAGATAGTAAATCGCAAGCGTTAGATTCGTGGATAAAAGAATTTATGTGGACAGTATTAATTCAACCTTTTCACTGTGTAATATATGTAGTATTTGCTAGTGTAGTAATGTCTTCACTAGATGCTTCTAATTTTTCCACATCAGTATTAGCAATTATGTGTTTAGTGTTCATATTACAGGCAGAAGATATTGTTAAAAAGATTTTTGGAATACAAGCAGATAATATTGGTAAAATGAGTAGTTCATTTGCTGTAGCTGCTGGAGGTGCTTTGGCTTTAAAGAAATTTGGAGGGAAAGCAGGAAGAGCTGCTGCACAAGGAACTGGTAAGGCTGTTAGTGCCATAGCTAATAAATTGCCACAAACAGAAAATGGAAAAGGGATTGGTACAGGACCAATAGGCAGTGGTGTTAGTTCTTTATCACAAAAAGTTGCAAATGCTTGGGGGTCTGATGCAGTACAAAATAAATTAAAATCTTTTAATAATTTTATAGAGGATAATAAGTTGGCAAAAGGTATAGTAAAAGCAGGAAAAGTATATGCTGATGTTGGATATAAGGCTGGTACTACTATGTTTGGAACAGCTCTTGCAACACCAACAGCTAAGGGAGTACAAGATTTAATTGAGGGTGGAGTTGCAGGTTATGTAGCAGGAAATGCAATAAAAGCTGGTGCAAAGTGGGTTGCTAAGAAGGGAACTACAGATGTTATAGAAAATGGAAGAACTAAAAATGCAGAACGTAATTTAAATGAAAGCTTTAAACAAATGAAAGCAGATAACAAATTCGATAATGAACAAATGATGGAAAGAGCAAAAATACTTTTCAATATGGATTTAAACTCAGAAATAGGTAAAAAATTAGAAGGAACAGAAAAATTATTGGCATATAATATGCAAGTTATGAAACATCAATTAGAAAAAACAGGCGAAGACGGAAGTTTTGAAAGTGTTGTAAGAAGAATCAATCTAAAAGATACTGAAAACAATAATGCTACTAATAGTGGCAATAACAATGGTAGTAATGAAACTAGAGCATAGGAGGTGAGTTAAGTGAGTGAAGATAATGAGTTCCAGTCAAGGCAAAAGCGTAATGAAAGAATAAGAAATATAGAATATCAAGTAGAAGAAGAACAAAGAATTTCAGAGGAAAGAAAGCAAAAAGAAAGAAAAAAAAGAGATAGAGTTCGAAGAGAAGAAAGCAGAAAAGAGCAGGCAAAAGCAGAGCAAATAGAAAAACAACGAAAGGCAACCGAAAAAGAAAATTTAGCAAAACAACAACAACAACAAGAGGCAAGAGAAATAATGGAACAAAAAAGACAAGCAAAAAATTCAGATAAAACTCTTGGTGTAAGAAAAACAGCTAGTGATGGTACAATTCAAGCAGGTTCTATTGCTAGTTCTGCCGATAATTTAGCTAAAGAAAATGTAACAACAGAAATGTATGAAGATGGTAATAAAGTGACAGAAAGGGATTTGCCACAAGATTTAGTAAGAAAAATTAGAAATGAACAACAAAGAGCTATACAAGAAACTAAGGATGAAATAAATAATGCAGCGTCTAGTTCACAAAACTTAAGAGGACAATCAAGAAGCGATATGACTGGAAATATCCCACCAATACTAAATAATACAACTAACAATTATGCAGGTGGTGGACAATCAATTTCTAGCGGAATACCTTCATTTAGTGTGGATGTTAAAAATGGCACACCCACTAGAGTAATGTCTGGGAGTTATAGAGCTTCTAATGTAGGTAGAAGCTCTGGTAATTCAGGGCAAAATCTATCTTCCGAATCAGGTCACAATACTGAAGATGGAAATACAAATAATAAAGCTAATGACAATAATACTTCGGAAACTACTACCAGTCCTAATAATTCTGACCTGAATAACCGTGATATGTTAAGAGCAAGTTTAGCAGGTTTAAATAGTGGTAATAATACTGATGGAATGAGAAGCGAAGGAGAAAAAAATAACAAATCAGGTAGTAGAAATCCAAAAACTTCTTCCACAGATAATAGCGGAATATTAGGAGCGGGAGGAACGTTAGCAGGAATTGGAGATAATACTACGAGGAATGCAGGGAGAACAACTTCAAGAGTAACTGGAGGACAGGCTCAACCAATTTCTGATGGTGGAGATATAGATTCTGAAGTAAGTAATAGAATTGTAAATAATTTGGGAAGAGCATCAAGAACCGCAGGTGGTGCTACTAAAAAATTAAGTAAGGCAATGGTAGCAGCTAAAAAGGCTATGAAAGCTAAAAAATTCTTAAGCATAGGTGCTATTATAGGTCTAGGTGGTATTTTTATAGTAATAGTTATATTAGTCGTTGGTGCAATATCTTTTATAATGAATATGCCAGGTATGGTAAGAGATAAAATTGCAAATATGTGGGATACTTTTTGGCAAGAAACAAAGGGAAGCGTTTCTGAATTAATTAATGGTCCTCAAAAGGCAACGCCTACCGTTGTTAAAAATTTAGCAGAATATTTAGAAAGTATGGGATATGATCTTGTAGATAACGGATTTGTAACTAAACTTGAAAAAGACAAAGAAGGAAATATAAAGGACATAGAATCAAAATATTTACCAGCTTACATATCTGCAGAAGAAAGAAGTTATTTAATAGCAAATGAAAATTATAGCGTTAAATCAATATGGAATGGAATTACGGGACTTTTTGATGGAACTTCTACAATGGATGATAACTGGGGAACTGGTATGATAGTTTTGGAGCGAACTACGTTAGAAAATGTATTAGCTAATCTTTTACCAACATCACTTATAGGTAGTTTAGTTTCTCTTGCAGATAGTTTGGCAGACTTTTTTATGGGAGAAACAAATAGTAGAGATACACAAGTTAATGATATATCAACTTTAACTACAAGAATTTTTATAAAAAGAGATACTAAGGAGATGTTCATAAGTAAAGTAGATATAGTAGATGCTTTTAATACAGGTGGGTATGATGTATATAGATATAGTCTAAAAGAGTGGACAGAAAAATATGGAACTCCAACTGAATTATTTTTAACGCTACATTTGGCAACTAGGGCACCAGAATTTGCATATAAATGGGCAACAACATATGACACAAAAGTATTTTTAGATATAAAAGAACTTACAAATGTGGATGTATCATTAGTTTATGCAAAGACTGATGAGAATAACAAAATTGTACTTGATGAGAATGGAAAACCAGAAATGATACCAATATCACAAATGGATGATGCAACTATAAAATCTAAAGGTATTAGTCAGTCTGCATTAGAGGAAATGAGAAAGATAAATAATACGAAAATAACTGCATTTACTCCATATATTACTAAAGTTCTTAACCATTGGTATTATGAACAAGTTATATTCCAAGGAGAATATAATGGTAAAAAAATAGATGTATATGAAATTAGAAACTTGAAAGAAGGAGATCCAGGATATGTAAGATACTATGCTTATACAAGAAGGGATAATGCTGACAAGGAAAAGATAGAAGAGGATTCTGGAGACTTAAAACCAGTAGGTAATAGTGGATTAATGGGACTTATAAATGTTGCCATTAAGGTTATGACTACAGTATTTACAGGTGGATTTTCAGGAATTTCAGGATTTATGACATCAGTGTCAGAAGCAGCTATGCAAGAAGCATATCAAATGCTTAGCGAGGCTGTTGTTAATGAAATTTCAGCTCAAGTAAAAGATTTGTTACCTAATGAATTGGCAGGAATGTTAAATGTAAAAGACTTTTTAAAAGGAAATCTATCTTTCGACAGTTTACAAGAGTTAGCAGAAACAGGTATTAATTTAGATAATATGTCTAAATATTTAGATTTTGATAAGATAACTAGCCAAATAAATGTAGATAATTTACAATTAAGCGCAGAGAAACTTTGGGATGAATTGAATTTAGAAAAAGAATTAATGAATATGGATATTGCTGGTTTAGGTAGTATAAATGATTTAGAAAAAGTGGTAAATAACGTAGATTTAAGTAATCTTGATAAAGTATTCAATGAACAATTTGATAAGTTCGCTGACTTCTCAAATACTTCATTTGATAAATTAACAAATGAATTAGTAAAAGGATTTTCATCATCAATAGAGGAAATGCAGAATTCTATAGTAGAATCTTGTGATACTTTATTTAGCGGTTTAAGTGAAGAAGATTTTGGAATAATTTCAGGTAATTTATTAGACGGTGTAACTAAAGAACTTACAGATGGAGCAATAGAACCAATTGTAGATAAGTTGGATGGTTCAATAGAAAAGTTAGTAGAAGGAAAGTTTAATACACAAATATTATCTGGATTACAGAACGAATTTTCAAAACAATTAACAGGATTACCATATTCAGACTTAAGTCAAATAGCAAGTATTCCAAATATGAATTTTGATCAATTAAAGAATGTAAGTGGACAGGTTACAGGAATTACTTCAGCATTAACAGGTGCAGAGAGTAGTATAGCAAATTTATCAAATCAAGTTAATAAATTATCTAGAGATATAACTGGAATGGATACTAGAGTATTAAATTCTGTAGCTAATAGTGTAACAGGTTTGGGAGATAAAATAGATACATTAACTAAAGAGACTGTTGCTACAAAAAATGCAGTAAATTCATTAAATTCTTCAGATCCTAAAGTTAAAGGATTATTAAATAAAATAGATAGTTTGGAAAATAAGACAAAACAATTAAAAACAGCAGGGGAAAATTTAGATTTAGAAGAAATAACAAAAATACAGAAGGAAATAGATACTTATAAATCAGATATTAATAAGATAACAAATACATTAGATGGTATTGATGATAATACTATAGGGAAAGTAAAAACACAAACATCAAAATTAGAAAATGAAGTTACCGGAGTTGTTGATCATATTAATTCTTGGGACAGTACGAATCTATCAAATTTAAAATATAGGATTCCAGACTTAGGTCAAAATGATCTTATTGCTTTAGCAAATGACTTTAATAATTTAGATGTAGCAAATAATAAAATGAAGACATTGGTAAAACAATATGGTTCAGATTTGACAAACTTAAGAACTTCAGATATAAATATGATTATAGATGGAATCAATGGTCAAAATGTTACTACACAACAAGCTTTAAATGGTATTTCAGGTTATCTAATGAGATCTGATGAAACAGAACTAGCAAATAATTTAAGAACACTTAATAATTCTGTAAAACTAGTAAATGATCTTACAGGTGACTTTGATACTGATACAATCGTGAAATTAGTGGATAAGGTACCAGGATTTGATAGTTTACATTTAAACAATATAGCAAATCAAGTTAAAGATTTGCAAAATGTTAGTGTAGATAAATTACTAGAACAAGTTGAAAATTTGCCAGAAAAATTAGTTGATAAGGTAAGTAGCCAACTAACAGCAAAAATAAAACAGGGTGTAAAAGATGGAATTTCTGAAAACTTATCGCAAAAATTAAAGAGCAATTTAACAGGTAGCGGAAATTTTAGCAGTAAGTTAAAAGATGCGATGACAAGTGGTCCTAAAGAGGATATAGACGTAGAAGCAAAAGATGATGCAATAGAAGAACCATATTCAGAATACAGTACAGGTTTTTATGTAAGAGAAATAAGAACACAAGATTACTTCCAAAAAGCAGAACCTGTTAGAGTATTGTATTCTTCTAGACATTGGATAAAAACATTTAGAGAAGATAAGTATATAATATTAGATACTCCAGGGATAGACATGAGTAGGATTTCAGATCCAGAATATGTAGAACAATATGGTAAAACAATATGGGAAGCAACAGATGGCGATGTCCAAACAGCAATATATGCTATGCTACAGGGAATACAAAGTGCAGATTCACAATATTTATTTAGATATTTTAAAGAATTATTTAACGATGTATCTTGGGCGTTTGATTCTAACTTTGGATTTATGCCAACTATAGATCCTAATGCTATAAAGAAGGATACAATTGGATGGATATTTAAAACTGCTAAAGTGAAGGAGCCTGTATTTATAGGTGATGCATCAGTTCATTCAACATTAAATCAAAAGATTAGTGTAGATGATATTAATAAGATAAATGAAATCGCAATGAATAATATGCCTAATGGAGCTTCATATTATACAGAAAAACATTCTGACCCTGAGGTAGAAGTAATAAAAACGATTGATACACAACCACTTTCAAATAGTATAGATGCAGATGCATATGCCAAACAAAATATGCCTGGGAATGCAATAGATTATAGGGTATTTGAAAAAGATATATCTTCAGAATATGTTGATTATGACTATAGACTTGTGACTGTATATTATTATGGATATAAAGATGGTGGAACTGTAGACTTAGAAATTACTTATTATGCTTATAAAAAGAAAAAGAAATATTATAATGGTGTAAAGATT
>OIYV01000576.1_pt1 | contig 20572 bp, 19 predicted proteins | sample 1588251 | NCBI WGS metagenome assembly OIYV01 (sample SAMN03283282) | human gut metagenome | biome: human-associated habitat; material: feces | host: Homo sapiens | place: Peru | collected 2012
AGAAGTCATTGGCGCGCCCAACACATCAATCATGCCGCTAAAGAATCTGCAACGACTTGCCAGACACGCAGCCAGATAGGAATTGTCTCCCGTGTCAATCCAACGGTCCGCTTCTGCAGAAAGAGTGTATCCCTCAGGAGACTTAACAACCAATCCGCACGGGCTTAGGGCAAGACAAGCTCCGCCAAGAGAAAGCTTGGCTGTTGAGCCCTCGATTGAAATGGGGTCATCTAGGGATTGGCCGCGCTTTAAGACATCCAGAATCGTTCTTAGAGTCTCGATCATCCCCGCATTCCCGACAGGAATGTTGGGAGAAGACTGGGCGTGAGATGAATAATCGGAAAACTTGGGATATTCCATCGGATCAATCTGGACCATAGGGCATCTCCGATAAAGGTCGGCAAATAGAACGCTATGACCATGATATCAATGGAAGAGCTTGCGAATCGCACGAGGTCCCATTCGTTATCGCGCAAAAAAAACGGCAATGTCTCGAAGCGCCTTTTCCATTTGTCAAATAGTAATCGTAGCTAAGCAGCCTGGATTGTGACTTCCACGACCTGCGGTTTTGTTGGTAAAAATCAGGTTGCGCTCGGAGTTTTCCGATTTTCCCCGCACTTCCGGAAAACACAGCAAAACAAAGCACTCGAAAGCGAGAAACGCGCCAAACACCCTAGGGCAAACAGCCCCTTAAACGCAAAAACCGCCTTGCGGCGGTTCCCACGGACCAAGCTGGACGTACCGTCGCTAGGCCTCATCACAGATGACACTTTAAGGAAAAGTGCGATCCCGGTCATCCTTAACCGAGAAACGCGTAGCAAGTTAAGGCTGAGCAACCATGCGTCAGTAAAGTTACATGCGATCAGAAAAACACCAGCAATTTCGCCTTTTCTCAATTGAAATGTTAGTTTTAACATGCCGAATCTTACATCCAAACAAAAAGAGGGCCGACGCATCGACCCCCTTCAGGTGTCGCCCGAAGGCTTCCACCGCAATTGTTTTTTAGTCAATGACAATTGCTTGTCTACAGGCCGGCCATAGGTGAATGCCGCCAATCACGGCCACATAAAAAAGGAGATGCCCTCCTTCGGAAGGAACCCCGTACTATTAGTGGTACGCAACGTGTCTTTCTCTACACCCTGATGTTCATCTCTTTAAACACGCTATATAAAACATCTTGCGCAATTAACCCTTGATAAGCCCTAACAAGCTTACCTAATTCATCAAGCATTGATTTCGTCTCGTCGTCGGGAAGAACGCGGCAGAGCAGGGAGTACATATCGGAAAACCTTGCCCCTCTTACGACCGCACAATAGAGCCGCTCGTCATGCGCGCAGATATTCCTAAAGCCAGAAAGAACTTGAATGACGCGAAGCAGCATTATCGGCTCGAGTCTTTGTTTTCTATTTGACGTTTGGCTGACCAACTTGCAGGCAGCATTTTGCACGCCGCGTTTTTGAAGCTGATAGAAATGTGAGATATTGCCAAATGTCAGATCATTCTGAAGAACCCACAAGGGCACTGCACCGTATTTATTCAAATAATGCCTCACAAATGGGCGCATACGCTGCTCGTTTGACACCTTATCATTCAGCAGTTTTAGCAGTTCAGCAAGATTCTTCGAGCGCTGGTAACCCTTATTGCCTCGAAACGCCTTAGGCACGAGCAAATCGCTAGACGCAACATAATTAGAACGATTCAGGTAGGCATCTGCAACACGGTATTCATTGCAAAACGAATATACAACTGCGTTCTTAAGCACGGCCTCAGCTCTTGCAAGATATGAAAATGTAAGTTGTCTAAGTTCTCTATCAAACAAAAAGAGATCGTAGATGTTCTTGAATGAAGTGCCCTCTCTAAAAACATCATCTGAAGAGGACTGTGCAGCATTTTTATCAAGAAAAGGCCCTTTATAGCCGTTTATAACTGCGTAATAGCTTTCACGTCTCAGGCACTCTACCGTGGTTGTATCAGTCGCCACCCCACGGCTCTCTAGGAGTTCAATTAGTTGAGCGAAAGTCTTAAACTCTTTTGCCAAAACAAGCTCCTGAAACCAAAGGGCCGTTGCCGGAAGCTTCCGGACAACGACCCTTCTTTGTCATCGCCTCACTTAGAGTCCACGACGACTGCATCACTTCTGGTATAGTACCCTAAATTAATCGCTAATGCGGTGCATACAGGATTTACATTCTATGTTCGGTCAACCGTTCGGTCAAATCTTTCATGAATCTGCCACTGATCGGATCTCAAGCGTAATCACAAGTAAGATTTATCGATATAAAAGCTGAAGTGCCAGTTTTTAAGCCGCGTATCAGCATCCCCGTTGTCATCAACAAACCCAGAGAGCATATCCGCACCGTCGGTAATTGGGCAACGATCTCCCTCGTATTTCATAAAAGGAAAAGCACCGTCCCTGGAACCGGCAGCAAACACAAAACCTGATGGATCGATTACCCAACAGACGTATGCGTCCTTTCCGTGAGAAAGCAGCAACGATCCGTTACAGTCTTTGGGCAAGAAGCAGTTAAACGCCTCATCCAAAGACGAATAGATGCCAGATTCCTTCCAACTCCGATTCTCCAAGCTTGCAATTGTCCAAAGAAAGGACTTCATCTCTTCCAGATATGTCCAGTCAAGCCATATCCCATCTTGATCAAACCCGCTCCTCCCCTTACCCGATTCAAGCCGCTTAACCTTAGCGTTGGCACTAGCGGCAACTGTGCCAATCTCACGCTTAAAAGTGTCCAAGTAAGAAGCTTTTTCAGGCGAGTTTAAACACTGTAGATACTCATGGGCATTCCATCCGTTGAAATGTCTGATGTATCGAAAGTTTGGAAGCAACGCCATTGCGATATTAACAAACTCCTTTACAGGCAGGTTCTCCCCCACAACGTTAATCCGCATGGACATCGATTCTAGCGAGGCATAATAGGCAAGGGCGAGAACATAAGGCACGATGAATATTGGATACCAGATTGAAAGAAATAACGAACTTAATTCATCGCCCCAGTCCATAGAAAACCAAGTATTTGAGAGCAGAAACGTTGCTGCAACAAAAACTATGATGCCCAAAATAGCTCTCGCGTTTTCAAACAGGCGTAAATTGGATAGATCACGCTTGGATGAAAATAGAACATGACCAATTCCCAAAAACAAAATGACTAGTTGAAGAACAACCTCAACCAGAATCGGGAAACAAACCAAGTTGATATAGAAAGACGCTAGTGCGCCAAAACCGATCTCGGGAATAATCAATTCATTTTTAATAGAAGTGACCGATGTGGCCTTGGACGCAATTAGCATGGAGGGTAACCCGACAAATACAACCTCCAGAATCGTGTCCAGCAAGATGTCCGTATTCCAAAACCCGCAAACAGACGCACCATATATCAAAAGCAAGGAGTACACCACAAGAATGAGCGCGGGAATCAGAATTTTAGGATTTAGCGCAAGTTTGGCAACATCGGCAAACGATTTAATAACGCTTAACAACTTACCCTTAGCCAGAAGGTAAATCACAAAAAGACCTATCAATATTATTGGCGCATATTCACGGTTATCTATTTGTCCAATGAGAGTTGCAACCACCCATTGGACTCTACTGAAGAACAATAAAGCCCCTCCCTAGCCATGTTGAATCCAGACTCTGCCACGACAGACTCGAATGCCGCCTCGTCGAGCAGCACGCTAAGCGTATGCTTGACGGTTTCCTCGCCAGAATCTCTATATCCTTGCTCAGCGACTCCCCGTCGACTGATACGATGTTCGCCGACACGGCCCGCGCCGCCTTCGTCGAAGATTTGTTGTTTAGCCGCCGGAAATCATATGACAGAGCGCGGGCCGTGCTCCGTAATGCGGTTGTCAATTAACAAATGAAATTATGCGTACCCTGTCCTTACCGTCTTCCTTATCCATCTTATTAAATCCGTCGTTGCATTTTGATGTTCAAATTTAATACGCGAGACTTCGTTTTCGCCATATTCTCTGGATGAAGAATGCTCTTCTGGGAAAAGCGCTTCGATCAAATCGTCCGCATATTTAGTTACTTCTTCATAAGGAGTATCATCCAAATCGAATCCGTTAAAAACATTATCAAATTCATTAATTGCCTGCTCGCAAGTATCGACAAGGAAAGTGAACAATTGATCCGCAGTCCTTACCTGAAGCATGTCCGCATAGTGATTTACAAAAGCATCAGCAGCGCACACAATGTCACCATCTCGCAACATTGCAGGATACTCCACCTGAGAAATAACCTCGATATTCAACGAAGACAGCAATTGAACAAGCCCGCGATATTTCGAAAGGAGCTTTTTATATTCCGCACGCCCTTGATCGCCAATAAGATGAGTCGGAACATCCAGAGGATCCGAGTATTTCAGTAAAACACGCCCAAACCCCAGACAACGCCTTGTTGTCTCACAGAGCCAAAATGGCTTTACATACTCAATGAACTCAGGCCATGAAAGCAATTTAATATTGCTATATCTCGCAGCATTAATGGCTCCCTCTTGAAACCCAAATCGCGAAATCAGCAACCCAAGAGAAGCGCCACTATCACCAACTATCCGACTAAATGCAAACACCTTTTCCTGAGGAACAGCTGTGTTCCAATATTTGCATTCGCATATAATTGGCCCATACAAGCTCTTTTTGGGCTGAGCAAAAACGTCAACGGTTACAGTTCCTCGCGCCAAGTTAATAGCTTTCTGAATCTCAGTATCCATTCCAGAAGCTGTCAGAATCTGTGCAACGGACTTCTCCATCTCCTTCCAGTTTTCCGGAGGATCGGAAACAGGTAATCCTTGAAAGACCATATGCAACAATCTTCAACCAACATCAGCGCAATGAAACGACATTATAAGGATAAGAGGACTGACTGAAATATAGTCATCGGATTCTGCAGGGGCCCACGCCCGCACTAGCGCCCACGCGTAATAGCGATCACGCCCAAAAACGCCTAGCAACGTGAATGCTGAATAATCGAATCGCAACGATAAACCCTGAACTCATGAGGAGTTCCCCGTCACAATCGGACAGTTCGTCTTACTCAATAAAAGAAAACGGGGACACACCCAGAGGATGCGTCCCCGATAAGAAGGCTTCAACCTTCTTTGTATTGTGAGTGAGTATTATAGCTATAGCCTTGTTTCCCAAAAGAGACTATTTTCTAATTCACAAACCAGCCATTTATCAGGCCGCTAATAAAAGCGAAACCGGTTCTTATTTGGTCATTGCGAAGATAGTAGCTCTCGTTGCGATACATTCTCTCAACTAGCCTGCGCAGCTGCTTTCCTTTATTAATTCTTACCCCGGTTGAAGCCATAGTACTGTGAAGGTACAACGTAGTCGCAATATGCTGCAGACGTTCGTTTGATAGCTTAGCCTTAACATTCACATCGTGGAGCTTAAGTCCCGTCACGGCATTTCTTACGTCATACGAAACGTTATACCTGGGCTTGCCCGACTTCAGATCATTAATAATGCAGTTATTATGCGCGCAGGCATTCCTAAGGCCCTTCACGGCCTGCAGTTCATAGGCACGTTTTCTAAATTCCACATCATGAAGATAGCGAGAAACCGAGAACCAAAAATCAATGAAAGTTCCGAATGTAATCAACTCCGTGAAAACCCAGACCGGATAGCCAGTTTCCCTATAGGCCGAAATAAGCCCATTGATATAGCAGCTGTTTAGCCTTGAATCAATTTCGCGCGTCACGCTTCCGCCCGATACGCCCTCATACTGTGAGCGTCTTTTGCCACTGAGGTACTGCTCAACGATTTCATAAGGATCAACGGAGTCACGCCCAAGCCTCTCAAGCAGCTCAACTTTTGAAAATTGCTCGATATCGATTGTCATGGGCAGTAAGACTTGCCGCAATTCATAGTCGATAACAGACAGATCTTGGAGCATGGCAAAATCGAGACCAATATACTTGCCATCATTTACTCCACCAACGACCTTATCAAAGCCGCACCGATACGAGCGGAGCCTGAAATAATTATTGTTATGTTTTAAATAACTCAGAGCTTCTTGTTTGCTCATCAAGCTGAACGCTACGCCCTTACGTTCCAAATGCTCAATCTGTTGTTCAGGAGTAAGCCATGGTTTATCGTGCATAACGCCCCCACCGGTCATTCTTTATTAGTGAACAGGATATCAAACAATTGACATTGAAAAGTTGTGAGGCGAAGCCCCGCAGGGGCAACGATTAAGGGCAGGGCCACCGGCGGACCGCTAACAGCAAATAGGCACCGTGGCCACATTGGCCCTGGTGCCCAGGCGCAATATCAGCGGTGCCATTACGCGACATTCAAACAGCCACTTTTAGACGCAATCGGGGTGTGGCAAGGGGTTAAATTCGGAAGTGCGGGGAAAATTGAAGAAATGCTGACCAGCCCCCAGTTTTACGCTTCCGCGACCTGCGATTTTGTTGCTAAAAATCGTGTTGTGCTCGGAGGTTTTCGATTTTTCCCCGCACTTCCGTAATTACACCCCTGGATTGAGAGCGTGTCGCCTTCCTTGCTCTCGCCAAGCACGCAGCAACATAGGCAGAACCTCGGCATATCAAGCTGAATGGGTAGAAATCGTCAAATCAAAGGACCATTGCCGGAAGTCTCCGAACAACGACCCTTCTTTGCGCGCGCCACGCTCGCAAGGCGCCATTAAATGTAACTAATTGATTTGCTATGTACCATTCATAATGGTACATTGATAATTGTTTAGTTACATGAGGAGGCAGAGCATGAGGGAATCCGTCGAAAAGACACTGCACACGAGAGTCGATTGCGAGCCCGTCGACGCCTCGGGGCTCCCCCTCTACCTGAGGGGGCTGTACTCCCTGGAGCGGTGGACCGCCTTCGGCGTGCCGTTCGCCGTGGCCTTCTCCGTCGAAAGCCCGACAGTGAAGACCATGGCGAAGCACCGCGACGCCCTGGAGACGGCCCTAGGGATCCCCGTGTCCTTCGCCCTCGAGGGCGCCACGGGCTACAGGGTCGGGCGAATGCTCGAGGCGGGCCTGCCTTTCATCGCCCCGGACAAGCAGGTGTACCTGCCGTTCCTTGGAATCGCGCTGAGCAGCGGAAGGGACCATGCGCGCGACAGGCGGCAGACAGACGTTGACACGTTCTCGCCCCAGGCGCAGCGCCTCGCGCTCATGGCGCTCTACGGCGACCTCGACGGCGCCAGCGTCACCCAGGCGGCAGGCCTCCTCGGCGCGGCGAAGATGACCGCCTCTCGCGCATTCGACGAGCTCGCGGCCGCCGACCCCTCGATCGTCGCCGCCGAGGGGCGGCGGCGGGTGCTGCGCCCCGGCAGGGACAAGATAGCGATGTGGCGTCACTTGGAACCGCACATGTCGAGCCCGGTCGCGAGGGAGCACCGCCTGGGCCGCGTGCCCGATACGGAGCTTCCCCTTGGCGGGATCTCGGCACTGTGCGAGCTCTCGATGCTGCAGGACAACCCCTGGCAGACTTTCGCCGCAACCAAAGCGCAGGAGCGCACTCTGGAGCTGGCTGCCGACGCGCGCGACACTGGTCTCGACGAGCCAGAGGATCCCGCGTGCGTGGTGCAGGTGCTGCGCTACGAGCCCGTGCCGGCGCCGGGATGCGCGGTCGACCCGCTCACGGCCATCCTGTCCCTTCCCGCCGACGAGAGAGACGACCCGCGCGTCGCGGGCGAAATCGAGAACGTATTGACCCGAGTGCTTGGAGGCGATCATGAGGGGAATCGATAAGTTCAAGGAGCGCTTCGCGAGCCACGATGGCGAGTACGTCCTGATCGGCGGCGGTGCCTGTGACCTGCTGTTCGGCGAGGCCGGGCAGGATTTCAGGGCCACCAAGGACCTCGACCTAGTCCTTTTGGTGGAGGCGCTGACACCCGAGTTCGGTCAGGTTTTCTGGGATTTCGTCAAGGAAGGCGGGTACGAGAACAGACAGAAGAGCAGCGGAAAGCCGCAGTTCTACCGGTTCTCCAAGCCGGAGGACCCGGCCTTCCCCGCCATGCTGGAGCTGTTCGCGCGCACCGACGTCGGCCTGCGCGACGCGAACTCCGGCCTCATGCCGATCCACATCGACGACGAGGTGTCGAGCCTTTCGGCGATTTTGCTTGACGAAGAGTACTATCGGCTGCTCGTCGAAAACAGAACGTCGGCCAGCGGCGTCGCCGTACTGTCGGTCGAGGGGCTGATCCCCTTCAAGGCCAAGGCGTGGCTCGACCTTTCCGCCAGGCGGGCGGGCGGCCAGGCCGTCGACGAGAAGAGCGTGAAGAAGCACCGAAACGACGTTTGCCGCCTCGCCACGCTGCTCGCGGGCGGCGAGCGCCCCTCCATGAGCGAGGGGGTCCGCGCCGACATGCGGCACTTCCTAGAGGCCTACGAGTCGGACCCCGTCGACCCCAAGGCACTCAAGATCAAGGGCGTCGGGGCGCAGCAGGTCGTCGAGGTGCTCAAGAGCGTCTACCTGCGGTAGCATAGCTGTCCGATAGCGCTACCGTGCGGCAAAAACTCGTCTGAGCGGGGCTTGCATCTCCGTTCGTCCGGCAGCAAAGGATCGCTCGCGAGACGATATGGTCCGATTACCGCGCGCAGCCACTCATTTGCCACTCATTTGCCGCGCGTCAGCTCAGCTAGTAGCGCATTCCTAGACGCACCGACCCTTTGCACCCTGTCCATGGCAACGAGCTTGCCCATGATGCGCCTAACCTGCGACTGGCTCAAGGAGAGGACCTCGGAAAGCCAATCAGCTCCCCCTCAGGCATAATTCCTGAGCAAATCAAGTAGAGCACGCGGCTTTTTGCGACACTTTTAGACGTAATCGGGGTGTGGCAAGGGGTCAAATTCGGAAGTGCGGGGAAAATAGAAGAAATGCCGACCAGAACCCAGTTTTATGCTTCCGCGACCTGCTGTTTTGTTTCTAAAAATCGTGTTGTGCTCGAAGGTTTTCGATTTTTCCCCGCACTTCCGTAATTACATCCCCGGATTGAGCGTGCAGACAACAATGACGGCTTCCACGATCCCCGGTCTTGATCGGTCTATCCCCGAAACGGTACTTGACCAGACCCCAAGGCATTACACGCATGAAAAAGGGCAACACTCTCTTGTTGAAAGCGTCGCCCTTAAAGCTCTCGAAAAGCTTTTATATGATGCTAAGTATGTTATACCAACTCAGAAACGATGCGCAGCACCGAGGAGCGCCATTCCCAGCAGAAACCCTATCGTCTAAGACGACGGAGAGATTATCCAGCGAGCCCCGTTGCTACTCTCAATTGCCTTTGCAACGCTAGACCTTTGGAAAGTAATCATGAAGGCATGATGGAGCGTGAGAATCTTATCCTGGAGTTCATCATCGTCCTCCATCAATGCAATCTTCATCCCCTTATCGCATAAATCCGAGTGTGAGAAATGTCGGTTATGCATCGCGGATGCCCTATGGTCGCAAAGCAGATTCAAAATATCTTCGACTTTTTCATCCGCCGCTGAATCACCAAGGAACATATTCGTCTTCAGCCATTGCCCGACAATGTCTCGGGACATCTCAACGGCTTTCTGACAATCTCCAAGGAAAGTAGGATGATACTTTCCGATTATTTGACCCCAAAGGGCTGCACTTGAAGGGTTTTCTTCGACCTCTTGAACAGCTCTCTCGAACTCTTCAATTACGCCACCAGCAGCGACACCACCAAATTGCGGGTCAGTGGGGCCAAGTGAAGATTGGCGTCCCATAATAATCTCTTTGCAGGAGCATGCAATCATTGTTCCCGCCGACATAGCTAGTTGAGGAACAATAGCAACAACATCGTTCCCAAAACAGTCGCGAATGTACTTAACAATCGCTTCTGTAGCCGCCAAATCTCCACCTGGAGTATGAAGAACAAGGTCAAGGCCCTTGCTGCGATCAAGTTTATACATCGCATTCATTAGGCCGTTCATATCATCGTCAAGAATAGAAACACTCGAAGCGTCGCAACCTTGCAGCCAGCCAGAGTAATAGCAAATCACATTTCGACCACGAAACTCGCTTAAATCAGAAACCGCCTGAGCACGAAGCGAATCAAGCGGGGACTCTTCTGCCTGCAAACGAGTAAGGATATTGTTCCAGGAAGACATTACCGACCAGTCCCAGCAGAATATGTAAGCTTGGGCGTCTGATAAAGCGAGAAAATCTCGAATTCAGATTTACCAAAACTCGAACGTGAATTCACTTTATCGGGAGCACCGAACACTTGAATGTACTTCGCCTGGAGAGCCCCTGCCCTATCCTCAGGAATGGGCGTACCTTTGAGTTGCTTCATAGCTATGACCATCTCCTTTCATATCCCTAGAGTATACGGGCGTCAGGCCTCACTTCGTCTGCAATTCGATAAACGGACAAACTATCTAGGGCCAATGTCTGCTCCGGTACCCAGACGCAACACCGGAGGTAATCTAATAGACAAAATCCGATTGGAATCAGAAACCTCAAAAAGCAGCCGAGTCCAGCACATAGTCCCTCGGAAGTAGCTCTGGGGGATTTGGCAGATTATCAATCGTGTAATCCTGCATAGCGGTTGTTGCTGCTGTTCGTTTGTAGTCATCAAAAGACTCGGTATTCTGTACCTCACCCGGAAACGCCTTGGTGAAATCCACGGAAGCGGGTAAGATAGATGTCAATGGACCCGGGATGACCGCTGCTTGCATGTCACCGGGTCTAAAATTTTATCTGGAGGAGCCATGATCGGAGAGCCAAAGACGAACGCCCTCACCGCAGTTCACAACGAACGACACGGGCGCCACGAGGGCGTGGGCGGAGCGCCGACTCTCGCGCAGACGCCTTACGCCGCACCTCTACGAGTGGAAGATATCGCTCGGGCAGGTGCTCATGAGGGACGTCTCCCCTTCGAGGTCGCGCTGCGCAACACCCACGACGGGGACGACCCCGACCAGGTGATCGCCTACCTGATGCTGAGGACTGCGCCGATGACGACACTATACGTGCTGCACGAACCGCAGGCCGTCTCGGAAATATCAACGCAAAACTCTTTCCGAAAGCGTAGGTGAGCGAAATGGCGACTCATGCATACGATGACCTTTATTCTTATCTAGCCGCATTCAAGAACAGCTCTCTTGCCGAAATAAATGCGTACCTAGAAGAACTGGGGCAAAGGAGGTTCGACGCCTTTATTAGAGGCCTTGCACCCCTTATCCCAACCGAAAAAATCGAAAATCAATCCCTGTTCAATTTTTCTGCTGACTCCACCCTTGAAGGGGGCAAATTCCCCTGCACTGACTACGCCTGTCGAGAGCAAAACATTTACCATTTGGCAAAGTTCTCAGCATTGTATGCAGATAAAACCCTGATTCACTGTCCTATAGATTCGGCATTCGAAATGGGGCACGATGATTATGTCTCAGTCGATGAACTTGCATTCGGGATCTATTTGACCATGCGAGTCGAAGACATAGTCAAAGCTGGAATACTCGGATTTTCGAGCAATTACATTCCTCTTTGCGAAAATTGCCTGGCGCGACAAATCGAAAGAGAGTCAAAAGCAAAAGGATTGATATCGAGTTATTGGGATGATCTCGTACGACAATTCTGCTCCTCCACCACGTGCACTTTAAAACGAGCACCGGATGGGGATCCGTATGTAGCGATTGAGGGAATGGATGCATATGGGTCCCATGAGGAGATAGATGTCGATTTCCTGAAAATCCCGTCTGCATACGAATCGCTCTATGCAAGCCAAGGCGAAACGCGATTGGATAGAGACATGCTGGAAAACGGCGGCGTTATGGCTATCTTACTGCCATTGTTGAACGATTGCTTTCAAGCCCTCGTCAATCCATATTTTTCGAATAGCTCGTATTTAACCACTCGTCCCGCTCAGATTGAGTTCCTCGAGTCCGCAACTTCCGCCCTTTATCCTCGAAAGGATCAGACCCTACCCATTCGCCGGTTATCTTGTCCCCTCCCCATTGCTGAAAATGCGACGTTACGCAGCATCCTTGATTGCCGCATTAGAAACGAAGAGTCGTTTCTTGTGTTTAGGGATACCTTGTCCAAAGGCCTGAGCGAAAGGCCCATCGACAGCTCGACATTAGCTGACCTGAAGAACGACCTAATAGAGCCCGAGCTTCACAAGATATCTTTGGTGATGAAAAACGAACAATCCCGATTAGTCACCTCCGCAGGTATTGAAGCCGCTATCGGAATTGCGAGCTTTACATTGGGGCACTACGGAATCGCATCACCTTCTGATGCCATGGCCTTCCTCGGGGCTGCCGGCATAGGGGCCGTTGCATCTCAATCCGCAGATTTCTTGCGAGAAGCCAAGGCAAAAGAGAACCCCATGTATTTCCTATGGAAGCTCAATAGAAACAATCGTCTGTAACCTAAGGGGCAGAACATCGCAGTCGCCGAGCACATCTCGGTCATTAAATAAGGGTAGTACTAGAAAGGATGCGAATCATGAAGAACCGATTCCCTTTCCGAATGCCTAATGCAGAAAAATCACTGGTAGATCATCGTGTATCACAAACTCATTCGTAAACGGAATCATACCTTGCATTAAGCCAACCGATGAGCAAATAGCTGCCGCTCTCACCGTTCTGGAAATGGATCCTGACAATGTTGCATGCGCCTACTGCGGTAATGCAATGACGGAATGGGATCATCTGAATCCACTCGTTATGGACAAACAGGCGACAGGATCCATCACCGAAATCCAAAATTTGGTTCCCGCCTGCGACAAATGCAACCAAACCAATGGAAACCGCACTGACGCCTCTTCGATCCGCGCAAGCTCGGCGCTATCGAGAGGCGCGAGGGTTTCTTCTGTCGGCCTGCCCTGTGGATCCTCGCCGATCGGCTCATCGTTAGCGCCGGGCGGTTTTAGCCACTAATAGTCAAACGATTTTGACCAATTCCGATCCCCAGATAATGACCGCAATGCCCACATGCCGCCACTACCTGGCGACGCCAACACTCCGTCATTAGAAGAATCATTGAGGTGAACGAGAGACACTCGGTGGTCGTCAATCCAATGCCACCAAACTCGCAAATCAACCTTTGAGCCCTCTCATGAGTCGCTCATTAATCGAAGCAATCATATATCAGACCTAATCAGCATCAAGAATATGGCTTTTAAATCTGAAAATTGAACCGGCGGGGATAATAAAAATTCGCTCGGAAAGCAATCGCTTCTCATCATCGTTCGCGCCGCCACGGCTCAACAATTTTTCCTTAAGCTCTTTTGAAAAACGGCGGAAAGACGCAGGGCTCCTTCTAGCGGATACAGCTTCAGTCGAAGCTATCAAAACAAAGTGATATTCACCTGATCTTAGAAGCTTCACCACAGTTTCCCACCAGCGTATATCCGTCTCTCCAAGCGACAAACCAAAAATTATTAGTATATTGGACCCAAGAATCAAATCTTCTGCTTTACGGTCATCAACGGAACCGAATAGCTTCTGTATCTCGCCTTTTACAAAGGTGGACGCAATATCTTCGTTTTTAGAAAGAGCGTCCGATCCAATCTGGGACACATCATTAACTCCGCATATGGGTTCACGTCCGAGAGCACCGTGAGCTTGGACAAGTCGAGTGAGCCGGATGGAAGAAACACCCAAGCCATCCTCTGGGGCAGCACACCCGTTTGCTTCGACAGCGCTAAATAAACGAGGAAGTAACGTAGTGTAGTTAAACGTGACAATCGAAACACTCAGCACAAAATCAGTTGAATAGAAACCAAGAATCCGCTGTCTTTCCAGAGGTTGCAACGCGGAGTACCAATATGACAAAGAGGCCATAACAGATTCAGAGTTAGCTTCAATGAATTCATCGGATGCCCTTTTATCTTCCGATGCGATGAAAGCGGCAAGATCGATATCTATTGCTTCTTTGCAATCAAGCGCGGCTTCAACTGCGTTATCCTCGTCAGCCTCAAGATTGGAAGTATACTCACCTAATTTTTTCTCAAAATCGGCCCACTCCCGCGCTCCTTCTTTTTCGATACAACCTGCCAAACGGCCAACTGGGCCTTCATCCGAAGCATGGTATTTGGAGAAGAAATCCATAAACCTAGCGGTACTTGTCTTCAACCCTGCCGACAAATCAAATCCATTGCCAACCATGACCGTCACGGATAGATTACGCGTCAAGCCAACCCCTAATAATTGAACCCTTATCTTTTTGGGAATTATAGCGCCCCACATGGACAAGCGAAGGGAGCTACCGAGCAACAGCGACCGGCAACTACTAATTGGTTTAATTAATCGTCTATTTGTAGTCGAAATCGATCGGTGCTATAGCAGCATAATTACCGAGCACTCAAGCGTTTAATATTCCTGTAAATCTTAGCCTCATCAGGGGCAATCGGATCATTTGGAAACGCCTTTTGGGCTCTTGCCACGTAGGAAAGAAAGTTCCCATAGAGCGAAAATGCAGAAAGGCCGGCATCACCCGATGGGCACAACCTTCTCCCCTTAATACCAAGCGGCGAGTAATGTTGATACAGAGCGGAGACGCGCTTCTTGGACGCATGTCTCCCCTCCCCCTGATTAGAACGCGCAATCGCAGTGGCCGCCTCACGGAGACGCCTGTGGTACCTTCCAACCGTAGACTGTCGAAGTCTTACAACGCGACCGTCAAAGTCAAACCCCAAGAAGCTGACTTTCTGTGCCGGATGTGCACCGGAGTACGAAAGGACCTTACCCGTACGAACGCTTTCAAAATCAAGCTGAGCAACCCCGCTGCTATCAACCCGGAACGCCTTGGTTTTCTCAGGCTGCAGTTTAACGGAATCGACATCGGCCATTAGATTGATGGCGTCTACAAGTGCATCAAAGCCAGATTTTGGAACGGCAATTATAAAGTCATCGCAATAACGAAGATACAAGCCGCCAACCCGTTCAACGGCAAGCCTGACTTTCATGTCGATATCGGCCATATAGATGTTAGCGAGCACTCCGCTTGCGGCAAGACCCTGAGGAATTCCCAGCCCAATACCCGTTCGCTTCCACGGTCTGGTGATGACCTTACTTTTGCTTGCAAGAAACTCAGACTTTGGCAAGATAACATCCAGCTTATTAAGTTCGCGAATGGCTTTGAACCGAAGTTCGATAGCTGCTTCGCTGATCATCTTCTCCCGAGCAGGTTCGACCGCCGGCCATGGCAAATCATGTCGAGCCGCTAAATCAGCAATAGGCCAGCACGAATAGCGGAGGATGTTTTTAATGACCAGATAGTGATCGTCCGGCAAACGTCCATCGGGAAACAACGAACGCAACGACCTCATTAGATAGGCATGATTTAAGTTGTCGAAGAAGCTCTCGAAATCTCCCGTAAGCACAAAAGCCGAATCTTGATTGCGCAAATAGTCGAAGGCCTTTTTAGCTGAAGAAATATTGCTGGCAGCGGCCACCTCGCCGTCTGAAGAAAGCGAAGAACGGTACGCTACGGCAACCTCATTAAACTCTTCGGCAATAGCCTTCTTGTTATATAAGTCCGACCAAAGATAAGAGTAGTACTGGAAGACGCGGTGATCGAAATGCGAGGCATAAGCGATATTGCGAACCTTGCAGCTTCGCTTACCTCCACGATACCGAACAGCATTGATCTCGTTGGAAATTAGAGGGTAGAACGCATGATGGGAAACGTACCCTGGATTTAAGATCTTGGCCTGGGCTTCGGCAAAAGAAATCCTATGATCAAAATGGGCATATGAACTTTTGGAACCATATCGAGGAATACGAGTGATATCGAACTCGGCCAAAATACCCCCAAATAAATCAACCTGTCCGGATCAACAAGCGGCGGCTAACCCTCCCCGGACAGGCTAATTAAAGGCGCAGCAAGTGCAACCAACGCTTTCGCGGCCACCTAAAACAATGCTTGCCTATGCCATACTAGACGAAAGCGAGGAATTGGTACTTATGACCATCGAAGCCCTTATCCAGCTAGCCGCAGGCAACGCTGGCGTCAATGTTGCGAACGTCGGAATTGCGATTTCGTCGTTTGCTATATTGACGGCAGTAGCGTACCCCATCGCCAATTCGCGATGGGCAGAAATGTTTATTCCCCATTCTTGGGTCGATTAAACAGCTTATGAGAAATAGGCTCATGCAGAATTCGGTTACGTCATCCCTGAAATCAGATGCATAGCCTTCGCACATATTTCCCAATCAGCGCGAACACTTAACCCTACTTCCCCAGCGCCATTTTTACTTGCTGGTAGTTCCAGTCCAAATAGCCCTTGCGACGGCTTTTCATTGGAGCGTGAACGCCGCAATCCCTGATAACTTCAGGACACAGAGACTTGTTCACGCGCGCAGAATTGTAGAGAACTATAATTTCGACGCCGGCCTCCATGGCCATCCTGCATTCGTATTCGATATAGCTTTCAAACGTAACGTACTTTCCAACGTTGCACAGCTTATATCCACGACGATACGACCAGCACCACTGGCAGCTACCCTTTGTTACCGAGTCGGTATGATCACCCACAACTAGAACAAAACGCTTTGAAGCATCCATGCGTTGCCTAAGAGATGCCTTGATGTTACAGGGCTTGCTCGTATCACGAGACTGATGAAGCTCATGAGCATCGGTAAAACTAAGCGACCAATAGCCGCTGTCGTTCCACTTTCTTAATTGATCAACGGCTTCGAAATCATGGTCCCAATCAGCTGCAATATAGGTTCTTGTACGATAAACCATGCGAGCTCCTCTTAATCCCAAATAGAAACCTTATCAACATCGCCAGAGTAGACGACAACCGTCGTATGCCCGGTCAATTTCTCGCGATGGAGCGTTATAAATGAAGTGATTAAATCGAATGACCCCTTATGGTCTAGGCCCATGCGCGATAAACCTGTACCCATTAGAGGAATAACCAAGTTACAACCCTGACCGTTTCCATCATGGAATTCAATCACGCCATTTAGAGCCAAAAGCAGATTCTCTCTATCGCTATGAGCGACATTCCGGCTATCGAATTGAGAAAGAGCAGTAAGCAGGTACGTAATATTACCGACGGTAAAAGGAACAACAGTCCCAACCGGATACTCATTTGTTTTGCCACGAAATCCAGAAGGAACTGCCTTAACGGACGCCGGATCAACATCCGCAAGAGCGTCATCAATCCTTCGATCGATTTCGGCAACAGACAGACCGCGCTCCTCCATCTTAGAAAGCCAGAGGCCATGCAGGCTAAATGGCGAAACGAGTGGATGCGCGCAAGAACCCGGTTTATCGACTACGGTATCGAAAGTCGTATTGACAGGAATCACGCAACAACAATGACCACACACAAAATCGTCTACAAGCGAAAACAAATCCCCATAACACGCCTGCAACGACGAGCTGCCACAAGACCAAAACTCTCTATTTCTCTTAAGAGCGGCGTGGGCAGCACTGCCCACGCACGACAAAAAGAGCAAGACCAAAAGAGCCATGATCTTTAGGCAAGTATTATTTAGCCCGAGGTCATCTGGGGAGATAAAGGAAACTACTACACCCCAAATCCCAAACACTCCCCCACACCATTTGACAAAACAGCTCCGCCAAAGATGGCTGCGAACACGAAGTGTGTCGATAAGTTTATTCATCACCATCCACCTGGTCCCCAGACCAAGGATCAAGCCAATCATTGTCCGGCCTACACACAATTCGCGCGTCCATGTACGCTTTGCGCGGAGGAAGAATTGTATGGCCCATATAGTTGCCGCTCTCAACTTTCTCGACAATCAGCGCAGCATCAACCTTGTGAGGGTCAACTAGACAAAGCGGCAACAATAAATCGACCTTATCGCCCTTTGGATAATACATTGGGACAGCAGTTTTATAGTTCCACCTAGCGCGCTTTTGGGACTTATTGACAGCCTCTTTTAGCTTTTCGTCCATACGCATATAGCCAGCGGTGCCCTGTGCCAACCGCTGGGCGAGCTGTTTCCAAAGCGGGCGCTTGTCAATATTCCTCGCCACCTTAATATCCTGCAGGATCCTTTGCGCAGCGATATCATCCTTTGCAGCCTCATCAAGGAGCCCAAAAGGCAAGCGGTTGATGTTATCCCGCAAAATATGCGGGCTATCGACTTTAATCTCCTTATGAGTATCGAGAACCACGTCATCGAGGCTTTCAATGTAGCTGGCAGCCTCAGGCATTTCACTAAAGTAACGAACGAGCAACTTGCCGCACTGCCCCTGTCCTTCGACACAGTAATCCATAAAGGGACGCTTTCCACCGGCTAAGGGGGCTCCAAACAACGCATAGATGTTGTCGAACTCCGCCGTCACTAATCCGGTGTTGAAAACAAGATACTGGTTGTCATTCGATACTGCAATTCGATTGGTCTTGTGAGCACTATCTTCTTTAAGTAAGCGCGAATAGGTAACGCCCAGGTAATTTTCGAGAATGGGATAGGGCCGTCCAAAACCACCACGAGCGGTAAAGGACCAAGGCTCATCCATGGCCAGAGATGCCAAGCGACTCATTGTCCCGCCCAGACCGCTGTCGGCAAAATCGAATGAATCATAGAGGTCATCGGTAGCGCTACGTCTCACCTTACCTGGAACAGCATCTTCAGTGGAAGCCGAATCTTCAACCTTAGTTTCCCAGATATAGACCGCTGCAAAAGGCAAGCCCTGCCGCGACGGGACCAAAGCAACCTCAACAACACGTTGCTGGGATCCAGCAAACTTCAGACCGATTGGGAACATAACCTTGCCGTCATATTCCCTAAACACACCAGTCTTACGCGCCGATAACCAAGCCTGATCCAAGCGGGCTTCCCAATTCTCGCCTGGTGAGCAAATTTCCGAAACTAATTCCTTGCAGCGAGGCAACACGTAGCAAAATTCTAGGAAACTCTTATCGAGATAAGCCTGCAGCGCCTCGGGGCAGGCGTGTCCACGATATACGGCCAGCGAAGCGGCAACAGTAGTATAGGGCTTAGGACAAGCGTCGCTTTCATCAGAAGCACCAGAGCCGTTACTAGAATTATCTCCTGGCATCGAGCTGCCCACCAAGCGGACCATAGCCCCATGACGCCCCTGAGGATCGGACGAAAAGCGAATAAAGCCACCCTTCGATTCATCAAGCGCATCGAGCAACTCTCTGAAGGATCCGAAGCCCAGATCTCTTGCACGAATCCCCGCGACATCAAACTCATGGGCGACCTTAGCCATGGGATAATCCGTATTAGGCAAGAGCCGCATAAGAAAGACCTGTTTTATCCTGTCCGCTAAATCAGGAGTGACAACCGGAGACGGAGCGGGCGGCTGTATATTTACAGGCAAATTAGCACTACTTGAGTCCTCAATCTGGCGACGTTCTTTGTCCAACGCATCTCTAACTTTACCCGCCAGATCATCAACGGTGTCAAAATAATCAGGAGTGTGGCTTTGCTTGAGCATTGCCTTGAACTGTTCGAGCTTTTCGGCGCTGGGGCCTTTATCCACCATCAGATCAGTCGTTTTATACGAGTCAGAGGGCAGAAAAACCAACACACGGAGCCCGTTTTTTATCGCTTCGCGATATTCAATCTCTGTAATCGAAAGACCCATATACTCAGGATGATCGACCTGCATATACAGCATGCCGTACATGTACGCAGAGATAATAACGACAACGTCGCATTTCTTAACTTCATCGATACAAACATCGATTATCGAACGATGATGAGCACCAAAGTGCTCCATACATACAGGCAGAAAGCCGCATCGCACCGCAGCATCTTTAACAGCATCTCTATAGGGCCGCAAGTCATACGCTGTAGAAGCAATAAAAACCTTTAACTGACGAGAGCCCTTATCGTTAACTGGCATGACAACCCCCAATAATCAGTTGACCAAATTCAATGGTCAACAAGTGGATGTTAACGTCATGCACCAGGCAGTGAACGCCTGAAACAATATTACTCCGCGACACTTTAGAAGAGCGCAGCAGTCGAATACTATTCGTTGAACGGTAGATTGAAAATCAAAGTGCCGAAGTACAGCTTAGGAACATGCAATGTTGACACACCAACGCGGATCGCGCGTAAGTATTGGTGTAAGGGTGACGCCCCGGCGCCCGTTTAACGAAGAACGGCCCTCGTTCCAGAATCTCAAATCACCACAACAACAGGTTCCGAGAAAGGACGAAGACCGCTGCGGAAATCTTGATAGACCCGCGCCGGACATGCACGCCATGCCCCGTTTCGACGACGGCGACATAGTCATGCAGGAGCTGTTTCGCAGACTCACCGAGCAGACGTGAACGCCGTGATGGACGCCGAGGCAGACCAGCTGTGCGGTGGCGGCAACGGTCACCGGAAGCGCGGTCTCACCACCTGCGTCGGCACGCTGACGCTGCGAATCCCCAAGCTGCACGCCGGCAGCTTCTTCCCTGAGGACGTGCTCGAGGTCTACCAGCGCGTCGGCCGCGCCCTCGTGGCCGCCGTGGCCGAGATCCAGGTACTTATCGGAGGTGAGGATGAACGAGCCCTACGACGACGGGCGCACACGGAGAATCGACGGTCCCGTCGAGCAGGCGCGGCTTGAGGCGGAAGCCAGGAAGATGCTCGAGTTCGACCTCGAGCTTGCGGACAGGGTC
>OIYV01000580.1_pt1 | contig 20556 bp, 31 predicted proteins | sample 1588251 | NCBI WGS metagenome assembly OIYV01 (sample SAMN03283282) | human gut metagenome | biome: human-associated habitat; material: feces | host: Homo sapiens | place: Peru | collected 2012
CCTCGGAAAAATACGCAGGTCGTTCGCGAGACCCCCCTCCAAAAGTGCGGCGATATGTAATACACGCGCACGCGCGGAGAGCGCGCAAAAATCACGCGAAAAGGAGGCGCTTTTTGTGGCGAATAAGCAGGAAAAGACGAAAGAACAGCGTATCCGCGCAGAGAAAGCGCGACTCAAGCGGATTTACAAAACGCTGCCGAAAGAAGCGGCGGGAACTGTCGCGGGGCTGATTGACCAGGCGGCTTTTATGCGCGTCGAGTGTGAGGACATGGCAGAGGACCTGCGGGAAAACGGATGGACGGAACCGTTCCGGCAATCGGAACGGCTGGAACCGTATGACCGGGCGCGCCCCATTGGTCAGGCGTACAACTCCACCAACGCGAACTACCAGAAAATCATCAAGCAGCTCACGACGCTCCTGCCGAAGCCGGACACCGCGCCGCGGCAGGAAGACGACGGATTTGGAAGTTTCGTCCGGGAGCGTGATGAAGAGTGAAGCTCACACGATATCCGGAAGCTTACAATCCGATACTCGAGTATTGGCAGGCTATACAGGATGGGCGGGAAACCGTCAGCCTGAAAGTGCAAAAAACATACCGGCACGTTGTAGAACAGCTCGAAGCTACAGAATCTGAGTTTTACTACTCGCCGAAACGTGCCAACCATGTGCTTGAGTTTTTTGAGAACTACTGCCACCACTCCAAAGGCAAAGCGGGCGGGCAGCTCGTAAAATTAGAGCTTTGGGAAAAGGCTCTGCTGGCGACGATCTTTGGCTTTGTCGACATTGAGGGCAACCGGCAATATCACGAGGCGGTCCTGATTGTCGGCAAGAAAAACGGCAAGTCGCTGCTTGCGTCCGGCGTAGGGCTATATCTGCAAATGGCGGACGGGGAGGCAGGACCGGAGGTCTACGCAGTAGCCACAAAACGCGATCAGGCAAAGATCATCTGGCAAGAAGCAAAGCGCATGGTACAGAAGTCGCCGGCGCTGCGCAAACGGACGCGCTGCCTGGTCGGCGAGATAGACAGCGATTATAACGACGGCGTATTTAAGCCGCTATCGTCCGACAGCGACACGCTTGACGGCTTGAACATCCACGGCGCGATGATGGACGAGATCCACCAGTGGAAAAACGGGCGCCCACTGTACGACATCATTGCCGATGGCGATCAGGCGCGCGCGCAGCCGCTGCGTTTTATTACGTCCACTGCGGGTGTTATCCGCGAGGACATCTACGACGAAAAGTACGAAGAAGCCGAGCGCATTATCAACGGCTATGAAGATCCGGACGGGTACCACGACCCGCGCCGGATTGCATTTATCTATGAGCTTGACAAGCGCAGCGAGTGGACCGATGAATCCTGCTGGAAGAAAGCAAACCCGGGTCTCGGCACGATCAAGAGCTACACGGCGCTCAGGGAGCGCGTCGAGCGGGCAAAGAAAAATCCGGCGCTCGTCCGGAATCTCGTCTGCAAAGATTTCAACATCCGCGAGACATCGAGCGAAGCGTGGCTCAACTTTGAACAGCTGGACAACCGCGACACCTTCCAGTTGGACAAAGAAAACCGCCGTATGATCTGGACACACCACATGACCGACGGGCAGACGCAGGAGCGAATCCTATCCTATCCGCGTTATGGCATCGGCGGCGCGGACCTATCCAAGACGACGGACCTGACGGCGGGGAAAGTTCTGTTCCAGGTGCCGGAGTTACCGGACATCCTGTTTGCCCTCTCCATGTACTGGCTGCCGCAGGAGCTTTTGGAAAAGCGCGTGAACGAGGACAAGATACCGTATGACAAGTGGCATGAGCGCGGATTGGTCCGGCTATCAGAGGGAAACAAGATCCGTTATGAGGACGTAAAAACATGGTTTGTCGAGGTACAGGAAGACCTCGATATTTTTATACCCTTCGTCGGCTATGACGCATGGTCTGCGTCCTACTGGACAGACAGCATGGCAGACTACTTTGGAGCCGAAGCGATGATTCCAGTGCATCAGGGCGTGAAGACCCTGTCAGAGCCGATGAAGCGCTGCGGAAATGATCTAGAGTCCAAGCGGATTGTGTACAACAACAATCCTGTTGACAAGTGGTGCCTTGCAAACACCGCTTACGACGAGGACAAAAACGGCAATATTCAGCCGCACAAAACGAGCAAGTCAACACGCCGCATAGACGGAACGGCGGCTCTGCTCGACGCCTACGCGATCTACGATCAAAAGCAGGCGGAATACACAAGTATGCTCTAGGAGTGACAACATGGGATTTTTTAAAAACCTCCTCGAAAACATCACAACGACAAAGCGTGTCTCGACCGTCCAGATGGTGCAGGAGCGCGGAAACGGCTTTTACAGCTACAACGGCAAAATGTATCAGTCGGACATTGTCCGCGCTTGCATCCGCCCGAAGATCAAGGCAATCGGGAAGCTAACGGCAAAGCACATCCGGGAGACGATCACCGCAGACGCGCGGAAGATTGCCATAAATCCGGAGCCGTATATCCGGTTTTTGCTGGAAGAGCCGAACCAATACATGACGGGGCAGCTGTTGCAGGAAAAGCTTGCTGCGCAGCTGATTCTCAACAACAACGCTTTTGCCGTTATCATGCGCGACGAAAACGGATTTCCGAACGCTATCTTCCCGGTTGCGGCGATGCAGGCGGACGCCGTCTACGACGCTAGCGGGAACCTGTATCTGAAATTTTACATGCAAAACGGGAACGTCCTGACGTTCGCCTACGACGATGTGATCCACCTGCGCGGGGATTTTTACGAAAACGACATCTTCGGAGACCCGATCGCGCCGGCAATCGTGCCGCTGATGGAGATTGTCACAACGACGGATCAGGGCATCGTCAAAGCAATCCGGAACAGCGCCGTCGTGCGGTGGCTGCTGATGTTCGCATCGTCGATGCGTTCGGAGGATATCAAGCAGCGGGCGCAGGACTTTGCAGATAGTTTCCTAAACGTGTCGAACGGAACAGGCGTTGCGGCGGTCGACGCAAAGGCAGAGGCAAAGCAGATTGACCCGAAGGATTATGTGCCAAACGCGCAGCAGATGGACAAGACCACGCAGCGCATTTATGCCCTGTTTAACACCAACCAGCAGATTGTCACGTCGATTGCCAACGAAAACGAGCAGAATGCATATTTTGATGCCGAGATTGAGCCGGTCTTGAAACAGCTGAGTGGTGAATACACCCGCAAACTATTTTCAAGGCGCGAGCGAGGCTGCGGAAACCGCATCGTTTTTGAGGCGTCGGCGTGGGATTTTGCGTCGACAACAACAAAGCTCAATCTGCTGCAAATGGTCGACCGCGGCGCGCTGACGCCAAACGAGTGGAGGCGCGCCTTTAATCTCGCTCCGGTTGACGGCGGAGATAAGCCGATTCGCAGGCTTGACACGCAGCCGGTCGACCGGAATACAACGCAGATCACACAGAAGGGAGATGATAACGCATGAAGATCAGCATTCGCGGACCGATTGTGTCCAGCAACACACACCGATTTTACCAGTTTTACGGGATGGAGGCGACAAGCCCGAAATCCGTAGCCGACGCGCTTGCATCCGGAAACGGCGAGCGGGCAGAAGTCGAGATCAATTCCGGCGGCGGCGAGATCTTCGCCGCGAGCGAGATCTATACCGCCCTGCGCAATTACGCCGGCGGCGTACACATCCGCATTGTCGGGTTGGCGGCGTCCGCCGCGTCGATCATTGCGATGGCAGGCGAGTCGGAAATGACGCCGACCGGAATGATGATGATCCACAACGTACAGACGAGCGCCGACGGTGACTACCGCCAGATGGAGCATACCGCAGGGGTCCTGCGGGACGCCAACCACGCGATCACGTTGGCGTACATGGCAAAGACCGGGAGGCCCGAGCAGGAAATTGCCGCCATGATGGATGCAGAAACGTGGATCACGGCAGACAGGGCGGTGGAGCTGGGACTCATTGACCGGGTAATGGAGCTGGGCGGTGAGCAGAAGCCGCTGGCGGCAGACTTTTACTCCGGCATGCTCAGCGAGGACGCGCTACGGCGCGCAGAGAATTTCATGAAAAGCCAGGCAAAAGAGCCTGGTTTTTTTATGCCCGAGCGGGCGCAGGTAGAAGCAAAACTGAAATTTTTAAAACTTAAAGGAGAACTAAAATGACGAAAGAACTTTACAACACCAAGCGCAAGCAGCTGATGGACGAGGCGCAGAAGCTGCTGGACGAAAGCAAGACTGCCGAGGCGCAGGCAAAAATGAAGGAAGTCGAAGAACTCGACGCCAAGTTTGAGGAAGAGGCAAAGATTCAGGCAAACCTCAACGCGCTCGCGGGCGCAAGAGCGCAGGCCCCGGCGGCAGCACAGCAGACCGTCAACCTGACCGGCACAGCGAAGCCGCAGGACGTGCTTGATCAGTACGACACTGACGAGTACAAGCGCGCCTTTATGAACTATGTCCTCACCGGAAAGAGAATTCCGGCAGAGCTGACCAACGCAGACGCAAACACGAAGACCTCCGACGTCGGCGCGGCGATTCCGACGACCACGCTCCAGAAGATCTACGAAAAGATCGAGTCGACAGGCATGATTCTGCCGCGCGTGACGCACACGTCCTACAAGGGCGGCGTGACGGTGCCGACCAGCTCGGCGAAGCCGACCGCATCGTGGGTCAGTGAGGGAGCAGGCTCTGACAAGCAGAAAAAGGCGCTCGGCTCCATCACGTTTGCCTATCACAAACTGCGCTGCGCGATCTCCATGTCGCTGGAAGTGTCCATCGTGACATATCCGATGTTTGAATCGCAGTTTGTGGCAAACGTCGCAGAGGCGATGGTAAAAGCGGAGGAGCAGGCAATCATCAGCGGCTCCGGCTCCGGTCAGCCGAAAGGCATCATCAAGGAGACCGTCGTGACTGGTCAGAACATCGACATTGCGGCAGCGACTACGGCTATCGCCTACACTGACCTTGTCAAGGCGGAGGCAGCACTCCCGCAGGCATACGACACCGACGCGGTGTGGTGCATGACGAAAAAGACATTCTTCGAGCAGATTGTCGGCATGGTCGACGACAAGAAGCAGCCCGTCGCTCGCGTCAATTACGGAATGAGCGGCAAGCCGGTCTACTCGCTCTTCGGGCGTGAGGTCGTCCTCGTCGGCGACTATCTGCCGTCCTTCGCAGCGAGCGTGACTGCGGATACAATCTTCGCCTTTATTTTCAATTTCAAGGATTACCTCTGGAATGAGAATCTCGGCATGACGTTCCGCAAGTACACCGATAACGCAACCGACGACGAAGTGACCGTTGCGCTGGCGCTCGTCGACGGCAAGGTGGTCGACAAAAACAGCCTCGTCACGCTGACCAAGAAAAAGGCGGGCTAAACACAAGAGCCAACAGGGAGGGATAAACAATGGCATTACTGGACGTTGCAAAAACCGCCCTGCGGCTGAGTACGACCGCGCTTGACGGAGAAATTTCCGATGAGGTCGACGCCTGCCTGCTGCGCCTGCATATCGCGGGCGCAGCAGGCGCAGACGAGGACCCGCTGGTCAAAGACGCCGTCCGAGCCTTCGTCCGCTGGCAGCACGATTTCTGCGGGCGCGGCAGCGAATGGAAAGCTTGCTTTGAGGAGCTGCGCGACGCGATGGGATTGTCGGACGATTACCGGCAGACAGGAGGAGCGGGCAATGATCTTTGACACACAGATCACGCTGCGCCTGCTGTCCTACCCTATCGTGAGCGGGCAGACAACAGAAAAACTGGAGCGGGAAACTACTGTCTGGGCGGCGCGGAAATCCGTCAACCGCGCGGAATACTACCAAGCTGCGCAGGCGGGAAAGCAGACGGACGCAATCTTCCGGATGCACAGTGCGGAATACCGGGGTGAGCAGCAAATCACATGCGGCTCGGACGTCTTTGACGTGGTCCGCAGCTATGGAGCCGAGACGGAAGAGATTGAGCTGACCTGCAAACGGAGGGACGGCGCATGATGATCTATGAGGCGCTTGCCGACATCGGCGTTCCGGTGTGCCATCCGCCATACAAGGGCGCGGAGGAAACGTACATCACGTATCAGCTGCTCGGGCAATCCGGGCAAATATACGCCGAGGGGCGAGAGGCGGAAACCGGCGCAGCGTATGCCGTATCCATCTTTGCCGAGGGCTTTGCAGAAGATCTCCTGCGGCGGACGAAAGCGGCGCTGGAAAGCGCGGGCTATATTGTGACCATCGACATGGAGAGCTACGACAAGGACACTGGGCGCACGCAGATTGCGCTCATTGCGGAGATGGAGGGCGCTGTGTATGGCTAAGTTCGAAACCTCCGGGCTGGACAAGATGATGGCGACGCTGCAGGACGTGGACGTTCTCGATGAGGCAACAATCAAAGAAATGATGGACGCGGCAGGCGAAATTCTGGTTGCGGAAATCAAAAAGCGCGTAGCGCAAAGCGGCTTTGCAACGGAAGACTACGTAAAAAGCATCAAAGCGACGAAGATTAAGCGGAACAAATACGGCGAGCCGTATATTCAGGTGACGTCCGTAGGCAAAAACAAGCATGGTGTGCGCCGAGCCGCCGTGCTTTTTGTTTTGAATTACGGGCGCGGACCAGAGTACGGCAAAATCAGCGGAACGTATTTCTGGACCAAAGGATCGAAAGCCGCAGAAAGTCAAGTGGACAAAGAGTTGGAGGGTATCCTCACAAAAAAGCTGAAAGAAAGGGGCTTATTATAAATGCCGAGTTTTGATTTACGCGGTATCCGAGCGGGCAAGTACAAAAACACTGCCGGAACCGTATCTTACGAAAATCCGACGGACGTCGGCGATGCAATGAGCGCGCAGCTCGATCTGCGCTTTGCGGAGGGCAGACTCTATGCAGAGTCGAAGCTGGCGGAGTACATCAAACTTGCAACCGGCGGCACCATCTCGCTGGCAGTCAAGTACATCAAGAAAGCAGCGCAGGCGATGCTTTATGGCTGCACGACGGACACGAGCAAGGAAAACATCAAGTTCTCCGCCAAGGACGTGGCAAACTATGTGGGCGTCGGATTTTACGCGCCGGACAAGGTAGACGGCGTGACGAAATACACCTGCGTCTGGGTGCCGAAAGCACTGTTTGGTCCGCCGTCGATGGCGTACCAGACGAAGGGAGAAAACATCCAGTTTAATACGCCGACCACGACGGGCGAATTCCTCGCGGACGACTCCGAAAACGAGCTGCTGCTGGAAACCGAGACCGTCGACAGCGCGGCAGATGCGGTCACGTGGATCAAGGGAAAGTTGGGTGAGACGCAATGACTGACGTGCGGCAGAAAACGGCGGAATATGAGTATGCAGGCAGGATCTACAACCTGACCTGCAACATGAACGTCCTTGCGGACGTGCAGGAGGAATATGACGGCGATCTGATGCGGGCGCTTCGAAGCGTGACAAGCCTCAAGTCGACGCTGCGGTTTCTGGCGGCGATGCTCAATGACGCGGCGGAAACGCAGGACCTGCGCGGAGAGGACGGAAAGCTGCTGCGCGTGACCGCGCGGGAGCTGGGGCGCAAGCTGACAATGACGCAGACAACGGACGCGGCACAGCTCATCACAAAACTGATTATGGCAGCAATGCCGGAGCGGGAGGACGCCGAGAAGCCGAAGCAGGACAGTGGCGGGAACCAGCCAAAAAACTGACAGAGCCGGGAGAATCAGAGCAGCACGGCGGCTTTGATTTTCCCGGCTTTTTGGCAATCTGGCTTTACCAGCTGCGCATGCCGGAGCGGCTTTTCTGGAAGACCATGACGCCGCGCCGACTGCTTGCGATACTGGCACGACCGGATAGCGAGCCGAAGGAACCGCAGGAGCCGTTGTCGCTGGCAGAATACTTGAGCGGAGGAAGATAGCATGCCGAATGTAAATACAAGGTTTACGATCTCAAACGAAAAAGAGTACAAGGACGCGATTTCGAGGATCGGAGATAGCATGCGGGTTCTCAACTCCGAGATGCGCAAGGTAGAGAGCGAATACATCAAAAACGCTGACAGTGTAGATGCTTTACGGGCGAAAAGCGACGTGTTTTCCAAAAAAATCGGAGAACAAAAGGAAAAAATCGAAATTACGCGCAAAGCACTCGAACAAGCGACAAAGGCGCAGGAGGCAGCAAACGAAAAATTCCAGAAAGCAAAGGACGTACTGGACGAGGGCAGCGACGAGTATAAACGTCTCGCGCAAGGCGTAGAGACAGCGACAAAGAAAGCACAAGGCTGGCAGGTAAGCCTCAACAACGCCGAAGCCGAGCTGAACAAGATGAACGCCGAGCTGGAGGAGAACAACGACGCGCTTGAGAAAGCCGGCGCGAGCGGCTCGAAATTCCAGCAGGCAATGGATAAGGTCAAGGATTCCGTCGCAAAGGCGAAGGAGGAGGGCACGGGCGCGAAGGGCGTCTTTGCCAACCTCAAGGAATCCTTTGCAGCCGGCAAGGGCGAAGCAGTCGGTATGGGCGACGCGCTCGGCGGCGCGGCGGCTAAACTCGGCATTCAGCTTCCCGAGGGCGCCAGCAAGGCGCTGAACTCCCTCAACGGCATCAGCGCCGGAACGGCTGCGGTGGCCGGCGGCTTTGCGGCGGTCGCGGCTGCCATCGTCAAAACGGAGAAGGCGCTCATTGACATGACGAAGGAGGCGGCGGAGGGCGCGAAGGAGATCGAGACTTTTGCCTCCATCACAGGCCAGAGCGAGCAGCAGGTGCAGCAGATGCAGTACGCATCCGAGAAGCTCGGCGTATCGTATGATCGCGTGCGGGACTCGCTCAAGGAGATCACGAACAAAATGCAGGAAGCCGAGAACGGCTCGGCGGACACAGCTGCGGCATTTGATAAGTTAAAGGTCAGCCTACGCGGGCAAAACGGCGAGCTGCGAGACGCGCAGGACGTTTTTCTGGACGTCATCGACGCGCTCGGGAACGTCGAAAACCAGTCAGAGCGCGACGCGCTTGCTATGGACCTCATGTCCGAGAGCGCGCAGGAGCTGAACCCGATGATCGAAGCCGGGCGCGAAACGATTCAGCAGTACGCGCAGGCGGCAAGCGACATGGGTCTTGTGCTGGAGGAGGACGAGCTGAAGGCACTGACCGAGGTGCAGAGCGCGTTCTACGATCTCGAGCAGCAGCAGAAGGCGACCAAAAACCAGCTGGCGGCGGAGTTCGCGCCGTATCTTACCTCGTTCTACAGTGACATGTCGGAGGCGACGCGCACGTTCGGGCAGACGCTGGAGGACAGCGGCATTGTGTCGGCGTTTGGGTCGCTGCTGGAGTTTGTGGGCGAGCTGATCGACCCGACAAGCGTACTCGGGCAGACGACGCTTCCGATTCTGGAGGGCTCGCTTGAGGGCGTGGCGCTGGTGCTGGCAACCGTTGTGGACAGCCTTCGTGCCATCACAGGCTTGCTGGATGGTCTGGCGGACTGGATCGACACCGGAAGCACGCAGACGTGGAAGGACGCTTTCAGCTTTAAGGCAACGAACGCCGTGCTTGACATCTGGGATTCCAGCGGCTCTAATCCATCTCCCTCTCGCGGCGGCGGCAGCTTCAGCGGAGGCTTCGGCGGCGGAACGAGCGTGACGAATAACTATTACACGGTGAGCGGCGTAAACGTGAAGACGGTAAACCAGGTGGCGGACGCTGCGGAGCATTCCCGGCAGCATAACCGGAAGTACGGAGGATGATATGGGCTATACAAATATCCAAAAGTTGACGCTGTACGCGAAAACATCCGTGTATGCCGATTCCGCAAACCCGGATACACGGCACACAGTTCACACGTCGCCGGGGTATGACGGGTCGAGCCAGACGGAGCCGTGCAACCGATACTGGGCAAAGATTCAGGGCAATGTCCGCGACCGCTCTGAGGCAATCGCGTTTATCAAAATGGACGCCTCAGAGATGGCGGCGCTTGCACGAAAAGCAGTATATTTTGACCACACAAGCGATTTTCTCGACATTGGTCTCACGGGCAGCGACTACTCGGACGGCGTGTCCGGCGGCGGCATCATGGCGGTGCAGGTATGCACACAGACAGTAGATTTATCGACACTGACATACAATACGCGCCCGAGGTTTGCAGCAATCGCACAGCTGGATAAGACGTCGCTGTACCTGTCCCACCATGAGACGCTGAACCCGACGACATTAGACTCCGTCGCATATGCGACATCAGAGAGCCTGCGGCAGGCACTCATTAACGGCATCGCGTTTGCGTTTATCAACAGAAGCCCAGACCCGGCAAGCAGCACCGCCATAAATTACGGCGTAACGTGCCCGATTGTACCGTCGCGCTGCGCAATGTCGGTGCATACCGCCGACATCCAGCTGGAGGCGGCAAATCTTTCGCCGGCAATGAGCGCGTATGTGCCGCCGAATGCGGCGGTTGCGCTGTCGTGGACCGTGGCGGATATTCCGTACTATTTCACGACCAAACCGGCGCAGCGCTCTTTTACTGTGCAGTATTACACGGTGACGGGGGGAACGACTTCGGCAACCAAAACGCTTACGGGCGCGGCAGCTGCATCCGCGACCATTCCGGCGGCGGATATGGCAAGCGTGGAACAGGTATGCTGGCGCGTACAGCTGACTTCAGACGATGGGATTACCGGACCGTGGAGCACATGGCAAATTTGCACCTGCGTCAACCAGACGGGCAAGGCGACGGCATTAAGCCCGGACGGCTCTGCCATTATGGAGGGCGAGACGGTCGCTTTTTTGTGGGAACACAGCTCTATTTCCGGTCTTGCACAGGCGGGTGTACAGCTGCAAATGATGGCTCCGAACGCGACGACCTACACGACCATTTACACCGGCACGACAACGGCGCGGCGCTATGAGATGATCCTGCCGAGTACGATCACCGGCACGCCAGGACAGGCACAATGGCGCGTAAGGACGCGGGACACAGGCGGAACATGGTCGGATTGGTCCGATCCGCTTTTTGTGTTTATCGTCGCGCCGTCTACGGCTCCGGCAATCTCAAGCGTAACGAGCGGGACGGCGCGCCCGACGGTAAGCTGGCAGAGCAGCAACCAGACAGGGTATCGGGTGATTATCCGGAAGACGGACGGGAAAGTTGTTTATGATTCCGGAGTGCTGTCCGGCTCAGAGCAAAGCCACAGAGTGACGAAGTATCTCGCGGATGGGCAGTATATCGCGGCGGTGACAATCTGGAACGAGTACGCCATCGAGAGCGCGGAGGGTACAAAGTCGTTTACGGTTTCTGCATCTTCCGCCGCGCCGGTGCGCGGGACGATTGAATGCCTTGCGGAAGACGGCTGCGTCCATGTGTACATCGGGACGCGCCCTGCCGCGCAGCGCCTGCTGCTGCTCAGAGACGGGATACCGGTACTGGAAATTCCGGACGGCGCATTTGACATAAAAGACTGCGGAGCGGGACTCGGAGATCATACGTACATTTTGCGCGCGGAGACGGCGGACGGCTTTTCTGAGAGCCTGCCAAAAACGGAAGCGCCAAAAATCGACTGCGGGTATCTCGCGGCAACGGACGCGCTGGACGCATGGGTTACGCTGCGGGTGAATCGGGACGCAAAGCCGGGGCATACTGACGATCTTGCAATCGAGGTATCGCAGCGGACATTTCAGGGGCGCGCGCTGCCCGTCGCGGAGTTTTCCGGGCGGCGGTCGCACATACATAGGCACACGTTCGCGGTGCTTCGCGCGGCGGAAATGGCTGCGCTGCTGGGGCTGATTCTGGAACAAAAGCCGCTTTTGTATCGCGATCAGTATGGCAGACGGTATTTTTGCGTATGCAGCACCCTACCCGTAAGCTACGATCAGTTCTCACAGAATTTTACGCTGGAGCTTGACGAGGTGGACTACAAGGAGGCGCTGGAATGATTGATCTGGCGGCAAACGGGTATACCGCAGAAGAGGTACAACGGGCGCTGCATGCCGGAATGGGCATGCGGCGGGTGTGGTATCGATACGAAAGGCTCAACCGCTACAAGGTCCCAATCGGGACGCTGGACGCAGAAGAGGGCAGCATTGAGATGGACGCAAACGCGCAGATCATGCGGACCGGACGGTTTGTATTTCGAAATGACAGCTCCGTCAACTGGCAGGCGGAGCTGCTGCGCCCGTGGTTTTGCCTTGCCATGCCGGACGGCGGTACGGCGGAATATCCACTCGGGGTTTTTTACATGCCGACGGCAAACACAACGGCAGGGCGGAACAGCTACCGGGAAATCGAGGCTTACGACACGACGACGATCCTTTGGGAAGATCAGATCACGACGCGGTATCAGATCGCAAAGGGTACAAAGTATACAAGCGCGCTTTCTTCCCTGTTCGCAAGCGTTGGCGTTTTTGACTCGGTCATTGCCCCGTCCGACTCTGTAACGGCGACGACGCTGGAATGGGAGGCGGGCACGGCAAAGGGCGAGATTGTAAAGCAGCTGCTGATTGCGGACAACTATGAGCCATTGACGGCGGATGCGTGGGGGCGCTGGGTCTGCCGGAAGTACAAAGACCCGCGTGCCCGCTTTGCCGAGTACAGCTACAAGGACGACAGTTTGAGCGTCATGCTGCCGACGCAGACGGTGACGGAAGATATTTTCAAACTGCCGAATGTGTTTGTCGGCATTGTATCGCGTCCGGACCGTCCTGCAATGAGCTTTACGTTTGAGATCACGGACCCTAAAAGCCCATTGGCAGCGGTCAACCGGAGCGGGCGGCGCGTGACGGAAATCAAACTGTACGATGATGCAGCGTCGGCGTCCGCGCTGGAGGCGGAGGTAAGGCGGCGCGCGAGCAAGGCGTCTAGCTTTTATTCCAGCCTCAGATTTTCGACGGCTCCCATGCCGCACCATGCGACGGGTGATGTGCTTTGGATTGAGACCGGAGGAATCAGCGGAAAATATCAGGAGACAAAATGGACGCTCAACATGAGCGCCGACGGAGAAATGATACACGAAACGCAGAAGGAGGTAAGACTGTGATACCGGACAACCTTTTTCGGACAGAGCAGCAGGCACAACAGGCAGTGCAGCTGGCAACCGTGACCGCAGTTACGGACACCGGCGTACAGCTGCAAATTGACGGAGAGTCGGCAGCAAGCCAGATGGACTGCCGGTGTTTGGCAAGCTACACGCCGACACGCGGAGACCGGGTATTTTTCCAGCGCGTTGGCGGGGCGATGCTGGTACTCGGGAAAATCTCATAAAAAAAGCCGCCCCGTCTGGGGCGGCTCGGAGGGAATTACCGGGAAAGCTTATAGAGCATGTATTGGTTGAGGCTGACGCCCTCGACGTCCGCCTCCTCTTTCAGGAGCTTGTGCAGGCTCTTCGGGATGCGAAGAACAAGGCGACCGCTGAACCCGTCCAGCTCGCGCTTGAGCGCTTCGAGGCTGACGGTTGTACCGTCGTCCATTGCCTCTGCTTCGGCGAGGGACGCGGCTTCTTCTTCACTCAGCGTTTCCGGTTCTCTTGCGTTGATGGCGGCAAGACGCGCGTCCAGCTCGGACGCAGTAAGATTCTTTTTCATGGCTGTTCCTCCTCAATATTTGATATTGGTGCGGGTGTTGATCTCGACGACGACAATCACGATCTCGCCTTGCACCCAGTCAAAGACGATGCGGTAATGGTCTATCTTGTACCGGTATCTTGCTTTGTATCCGCCGAGACGGACGATGTTTCCCTCAAGCCGGGAAATCTGGTCGAGTGCCTTATAGAGTTTCTTTCGCGTCTTTTCATCGACGCTTGCAAGATATTTCTGCGGCTGCTTTTTCAGTTTGATTTCCATGCGTTTCTTCCCTCCTGTGCTTATATGATACTACATATAGTATCATATGTCAAGGGGATTTTTGCGAAAGGAGTAAAAAATATGAGCCTTACCATTATGCAGGGCGACCAGTATGCAATTCCGTTTGTGGGAAAGCTCAACGGGGAGCCTCTGGACCTGACGAAGATCGAACAGATCGAGTTCGTCGTCGGTCCGCTGCGCAAGGTCTACCCAGGCGAGGTCACGACGGACGAGGACGGGACCTTCCTATTTCCTCTGACACAGGAGGAGACCTTTGCATTCAAAACGTCCATGCTCTCCGGGCAGGTGCGCGTGAAGTTTACGGGTGCGACAAAGCCGGAAGTCATCGGCTTACCGACAGGCTTTATCCGTGTGCTGGATTCTATGAGCCGGGAGGTGCTTTGATGGCAATTACGTTTGACGTGGGCAAAAAACCCGCGGTCGAGTTTAACGTAGCGGGGGTGCGCGTCATTGAGGTCGGCACCGGAGGCAGCAAGCCGTATGAGGGCGTATACGACGTAACGCCGCAGGCAAAAAGCGCAGTCATCCTGCCGACAAAGGACCGGCTGCTCTCCCGCGACGTAAACGTCAAAAAGATTCCATATTACGAGACATCAAACCAGACCGGCGTAACGGTCTATATTGCATCGGAGGTATGACATGGGTAGGAGTAAAATTATTTATGGCGGCGAGGTCCTGCTTGACCTGACCGCCGACACCATCGAGCCGGGCAAGGTCCTGCTGGGGTTTAAGTACCACGGTCCGGACGGCGAGCTGCACACAGGCACCTGCACGTTTGACCTGGATACGTCGGGTGCAACCGTCAAAGCGTCGGAGATCCTGCTCGGCAAAACGGCGGGCGCGCGCGGCAGCCTGATCACAGGCTCTATGCCGGACAATGGCGCGGTCGCCGCGAGGATCTCCACGGTAAACGGCGAGTACATCGTGCCGCTCGGCTATCACGACGGCAGCGGCAAGTGCGTCATCGACCCGGATGAAGCGGCAAAGATCATCGCGGCCAACATCAAAAAGGGCGTGACGATCCTCGGCGTCGAGGGCAACTATGGCGGCGAGTCGGTGAGCGTCCAGACAAAGACGGTAGATCCGCTGACAACCTCGCAAAAGGTCCTGCCGGACCCCAATTATGACTACCTCTCGGAGGTCACGGTCAACGCGATCTATTACAACGAGACAGACAACGCCGCGGGAGGAAAGACCGTCACGATCGGCAAAAGCGCAGGTGAGTAACGATGGGCAGGAGTAAAATCGTCTATGCGGGCGATACGCTGCTCGACCTGACGGAGGATACCGTCACGCCGGAGACGCTTCTCAAAGGCACGACGGCGCACGACGCGAGCGGCGAGCTTATCACCGGCACCATGATTGCCTCGCAGCTGCAACTGATCGTGACGGTATCTGCTGGTGCGACGGTCACAGCTACGAACGGCTCCAAAACGATCCACGGAACATCTGATAGTACCGGCGTTTGTACACTTATCGTACCGGAAGCGGGTACGTGGAGCGTGTCAGCAACGCTGGGCGGGCAAACGTCCGATACAAAAAACGTCTCCATCGTAGATAGCTACGCCGTGTCCTTGACGTTCTTTAGCGCGACGATCACGGTAACGGTTGATTCCGGCGCATCCGTCACGCTGAAAAAGGGCGGGACGACTATCGCCACAAAGACGAGCAACGGGACGGCGGTTTTCACCGTCACGGAGACGGGAGCGTACACGGTCACGGCAACAAAGAACGGGCAGACGACAAGCGGCTCTGTCAATGTCGTGTCCTCCACGACCTCCTACGCGGTGGCGCTGAGTTTCTTGAAGGACAACTTCGCGGATAATGACTGGTCTGCCATCATTGCAGCGTGTCATTCTGGCAGCGTGCCGAGCACATGGGTGGTGGGCAACAGTAAGACGATGACCATCAATGGCGCGAGCTATCAGGTGGACATCATCGGCAAGAACCACGATACCTATGCAGCTGGCGGCACGGCACCGCTGACCTTCCAGCTGCACGACTGCTACGGCGAGAAGAAAAACATGAACAGCTCCAACACCAACAGCGGAGGATGGACGAGCTGCGACATGCGAAGTACGCATCTGCCCGCCATCCTTGCCCTGATGCCGACAGAGGTGAAGAACGGCATCCGCGAGGTAAATAAGCTGACCTCGGAGGGCAGACAGAGCATGACCATCAACACCACGGCAGACAAGCTGTTTTTGCTCAGCGAGGTTGAAATCTTCGGCTCGCGTTGGGCATCGGCGGCAGGCGAAGGCGCGCAGTATGACTACTACAAGGCGGGCAACAGCAAGGTCAAGGAGCAAAACGGCTCTGTAGTCAACTGGTGGGAGCGCTCGCCGACTGACAGCGACTCCGCGAATTTCTGCGGGGTGGACAGCCGCGGCAACGCGAGCCTTTACAGCGCCAGAAATGTCATTGGCGTGTCCTTCGGCTTCTGCTTTTAATCCGGAAAGGGGCAAGAACGAATATGTACAGAATTACGAGCAAAAGCACTTTTGCTGGATACGCGGACAGCGTTGTTCCCATCCGCTATCATCCGGACGGGTTTTATATCCTATGTGAAAAGAGTGAAGCGGATGGCTTCTGCGCGAAGATGGCTGTGACTATTACGGATGAAGAAGGAAACGAATACAGAACGCTGACCGATACAGTGTACCGGACGGAGGGACACATAATGAAAGGAACGGAGCCTGTCGGCACCTACGAGCAGCATGGCGCAGCCGTCCCGCTGACCGAGGCGGAAGCTGCACTCGCAGAACTGGAGGCAGTCTATGACGCAGGATAAATTAGAAAAGCTCAAAACCGCCATCAAGGACGGAAAGCTCGTGCAGGCTGCGGGCGGAATTACGGAGGCTGTGACGCAATCGGACAAGCTGGGCTATGACTGGCGCAACATCTACGTCAACAAGATATTGGTGAGACAGGAGTACGTCGAACAGGCGGTGAAGTTCGGTACAGCGGACAATCCCATCGTGTGGGCTTCCGGCATGGCGCTCATCCGGAACGCCTACTACACGCATGGCGGCGAAACAAAGGTCTGGATGGGCGAAGCAGGCGCGACGGCAAAGTGGACGGACGGCGCTTTCGTGCCGATCTGATAACGCAGAAGGGAGAACACCATGGACACCAAGACAATCATCGTTACCCTCGTCTGCGCCGTGCTCGGCTCGTCCGCGACAACGGCGGTCGTCAATGCCGTCGTCAGCGCGATACAGAAAAAGCGCGGGAAGACCACGACGCAGGATACGCGCATTGCAGAGATCGACAAAAAGCTCGACAAGATGCAGACGCATCAGAACGAGCAGTATCTCGCAATTCTCCGCCTGACCATCATGTCGGAGGAAATGCCGATGGCAGAGCGCTTGATCGCCGGAGAGAAGTATAAAAAAATGGGCGGGAACGGCGACGTGAAAAAATTCCTGCACCAGCTGGAGGCGCAATGCGGACATAGCAGTGCGCAATAAATTGGGAGGCAGATATGCGGGTAAAAGGCAAGTGGAGCAAGGGCGAAATGGCGCGAACCATTGTTGTGTATCTGCTCCAGCTCATCACGACGGTAATTGTCTGGGCCTGCGCCCTGAAAACCGTCGCCGTCCTAATTGCAGTAATCCGCAGCCCGGAGCTCGGCGCGTCGGTCGACCTGTCCGATGTGCTCGGCTTTACCGGCTGGGCAACCATCACAGAGCTTGGCCTGCTTGCCTTCAAGCGGGTTTTTGCGAAGAAAAATGAAACAGTCGAATAGCGAAAGGAGTAATTACATATGGACTACACACAGATCATCTCGGCAGTGATCGCGCTCATCAGCGCGCTCGTCTCGGCGTTTCTGATCCCGTGGCTCAAAACCAAGATCGACGCCAACAAACTGCAAACCATCAAAACATACGTCGAAATCGGCGTAAAGGCGGCGGAACAGCTTTATGCGGCAACGGACGGCGAGGAAAAGAAAGCCTATGTGATCAGTTTTCTGGCCGAACACGGAATCCGGTTCGACGTATCTACAATCGATCAGCTGATCGAGGCCGCCGTGCTGCAGCTGCATCACGAGTTGTACGGGAGTGAGCGGGCATGAGTATCAAAATTGGGCAGGCCAGCCTCGGCGAGACGGGCGGCCGCAATCAGCAGCCCGGCAATCAGAACGGGCGGGAGCTGAATATCTCCAACTGGTACAATGGCCGCTGGCTCGGCGTCCTGCGCTACAAGAGCCGCAAAAAGGCTGAGCGGGCCGCGCAAACGTGCGAGGCGGCCATTAAGAACAGGAACATCGGATACGACATGGACAACAGGAACACGGCGTATGAGGCCGCCAGAGCTGTCGGGTGGGACGTGAGCAAGATCGCAAAGCCCGTGGAGACGGACTGCTCCGGCCTTATGACGCTCTGCGCCGTGGCCGCAGGCTGCGAGGCCGTAGCCGCGCTCTACAAAAAGCAGGGCAACAGCTGCACCACCTACTGTATGCTGGACGATTGGCCCGCAACGGGCGATTTTGTATTGTTGATTGGTAGTAAATATCTGAAGACGGACGCCAATCTCCTGCGCGGGGACGTGCTGGTAAGCGAGGGCCATACCGTGATGGCCCTCGAAAATGGAAAAAATGCAGAGGAGGAAACCGAAATGGTAGAAAAGAGCAAAATCATCGTGGACGGCAAGGAAGTCGCCGTTGAGCGCATCCTGAAAGACGGCACGAACTACGTCAAGGTGCGCGATATCGCCGCCGCGCTGGATCTCGAAGTGAGCAACAAGGGCAATATCGCTGTGCTGACGCACAAGGAAAAGTAAGCCCCGCCAGGCGGAGGGCCGAAGGGAGTGACAGCAAATAACTGCGCGGCTGGCTCTGCCGAAGGAGCTTCAGCACCTCACGCGCAGCGACTGGGAGCGCGTCACTGACGAGGGCTTATTGGATGAGATCGATCAGCAAATCGTGAATCTTTATATCGTGCGCAGGCTCCCGCAGCTGGACGCAGCCGGTGAAATCGGCATCGACCGCAAAACCATCTCCCGCCGCCTGCCGCACATCTACAACACCGCTCGCCGTCTGACAGGAGCATAACGAAGGAGCACCCCGAGCATCACGCTCGGGGTGCTTTTTTTGCTTAGCGGTTATTCGGAAGGTTCATTTTTCTGCATATACGCGTCAATCCACCCACGTATCAAAGCACTGGGCGTTGTGCCATTTGCTTTTGCGGCAGACTTAAAATCATCGGCAAGGTCGCGCCGCATCTTGCAGCTTACCAGCGTCATGTTTGTGGCGTCCCACTTGTCGCGGGCGCGCTTTTGTGCCTCACTCGGCATGATTCACGCCCCCCGTTCTCATCGCCACATGGCGTCGCATTCTGCAAGCATACGTCCGCTTGCGCTGCGGATGCTCACCGTTCCCTTAATTGCGTCGCCGTCCAAGCGCTCCGCAGTTTCGATGTAAACTTTCGTGATAGTTTCATCTTGCGTGAACAGGAAGCCGTCACCGGCCTCGGTTTCAGCTACACGAATAAAATCCGGCAGTTCAATTTCTGCGTGAAGCCACGATCCGGGATAATTCTCCTTCTGGGTGGCTTTGATGAAAATCTTATCCGGGATATTCCTAAAATCAGAACGGATGCGGTAAAGATGTGCAGTCATTTTTTATTCCTCCTCTAAATCTGCTTGCAGCTTGTCGAACCATACTTCTGTTTCCGCCCGGCAGTGGGCTGCGTACTCTTCGTATGTTTCGAAATCCCCGATAATGTATCGGATATTGGTAAGTCTATAGATTTCGAATGTGTGGATATCCGCGAAGCGTTCCGCAATCTTATGCCCTTGCAGGTTCTTGCCGTAAGGTTCGTCTCCTACTGGAGCCATAACCTTCGCCAGAATTTCCGTTTGTTTCTCATACCATGCGTTGCGTTCTTCCTGCGTCGAAAACCGCATCGGTTCCTGTGCGCGGCCTGCGTCGCGCCAGGCCTCCATGATTCTTGTGATTTCTTTTACGTTTTCCATTGTTGTTTCCTCCTTCTCAGCCCAACGCGTCAATGAGCTTCGACGCGTTGGACTCCGTTACGATCAGCTCAAGCTTTTTTACAACATCGATGATTGTAATCTTGGAAGTGCGGGCTACGATTGCCTGGCGGTTTTTCGTGAACCATGCTTCGACGGACAGGCCTTCCGATTCCGCCCGCTTCTCTGCTGCGGCGTGCCATTCTTCACTCATGTTTTCGAGCCGGACTTTATCTTCCACCGCGAAGAATCTGGCGAGCTTTACGTGGCAGCCCGCAAGATCACGAGAGATGAATTCGTCGCGCAGGGCCTCTGCATAGGAAATCTGCTTTTCGGAAACGCCGGTGATCTTGGGAAGCGGATGCTCGGTGCCGAACTCGGCGGCAATGTATGCGTCTAGTTTAGCCTTTGCTTCTGCTTTTTTCGCTGCGGCGTAGCAGGACGGGCAGACAGTAACGTGTTCCGCCGCCCACTCTTCGTAGGAAGCAGCGGCGCTGCTATTGGCGCAAGTGCGGACGTGCTCGAACGTGCCCCCACAGATTTCGCATTTGCAAGTAATCTTCGCCTTTGCCATTGTCGTTGCCCTCCGCAATTTGTTTTTGTTTTATCTTATGGCTTTATTATATACCGTAATACCGTATATGTCAAGCACTTTTCAAAAAAATTTTTAAAAAAATCGAGAATGACAGGTGGTACACAAATGCCCCGGAAGTGTCCCACAAATGTCCCCCGGCGAAACCGGGGGAGCTACTAAAATGGTATCAGAAAGGGGCGATACCGCATGGCATACAACCCG
>OIYV01000581.1_pt1 | contig 20524 bp, 24 predicted proteins | sample 1588251 | NCBI WGS metagenome assembly OIYV01 (sample SAMN03283282) | human gut metagenome | biome: human-associated habitat; material: feces | host: Homo sapiens | place: Peru | collected 2012
TGATGATGATACAGAATATCAAAACTTCTTGGATATGATTAAAAATAGAAGTAGTCATAATTCCAATACAAATGTTACATCAACTGATAATATACTTACTTTATCAACTTGCTATAATAATAATGAAATAATGGTAGTTCATGCCAAACTTATCAAAAAAGAAAGCAAATAAAAAATGCGATGTTATATAAATTACTGTCATCACTTTTTTATTTTTTTGTTTTTGTTTTCAAAAGTCATTTGAAGAACAAATGAAAAACAAAATATAAAAAAATATTGACATTTACAATTAAAATCAAAAGACTATGATTTAGTTATTTAATTTAATAAAATCTCATAAATTAAATTAGAAACTATTTATCATAGTTTTTTTAATTTAAGGGGGTTGAGTATTATAAATAAAGAGAATAAAAATGGGGATAAAAATGAAATTAATTACATAATTGAAAATAAATTTATAACAAATGCTAAAACAGAAGAAGAATTAATTGAAATATTTAATAAAAAATGGGCAACTATCATTTTAAGTTTAGAAAGTAAATTTGGGGGCTGTAATCTTGCATAAAGCGCGTTATAATTTGATTGTATTACAGTGCTTTCAATATATACGAAAGGAAGATATATGTTGAAAAATGAGAGAAAGGTGGTATGTAGTAATTTAAGTAATACAGTATGTTCAAATGACTATATAGTTGATAATGTTTCGGGAGATGACTATTTAGAAACAACTGAATTTAAAACAATAAAAAAATTGCTATCCGAAGATAATTTAGAATATATGACTGATTATTTAAGAGATTTATTAAAAGTATCTAAAAAAAATAATCCTAATTGTTTTAAAAAAAATGGATTAATTAGTTCTTTACATATTCCCGGCAAAAGAGGAATAATATATGTTAGATTATCTCAAGAGGACTTAGATAGAGAAAAAGGCAATGTTAGTAAAAGTATTTTAAATCAATTATTAATGTTATTATCATATTGTAATGACAAAGGTATTGAGGTTGTCGGCATTTTTTATGAAGAAGATATAAGTGGAAGTGATGGTTCACGTGAAGAATGGAACAAAACACTTTTGTTCTGTGAACTTGGAAATACAGATATTTATATTTGTAAAACTCAAGCTAGATTTGCAAGAAGTATTGAATTCGTAGAAAAATATTTACATAAAAAGTTTATAGAATGGAATATTAGATTTTTAAGTATTGTAGATAATATTGATACTTACAACAAAGGTAATAAAAAATCAAGTCAAATAACTGCAATGGTAGATGAGTGGAAAATTGAAGAACAATCAATAAATACTAAAAAAACTTTAAGAGCAAAAAATGACGCGGGACAATGGACCGGTTCATTTGCTCCTTATGGTTATATTGAAGATCCTGATGATATGTATCATCTAGTAATTGATGAAGAAGCAGCTAAAGTTGTAAGAGAAATATATTCTATGTATGCTAATGGATATGGATATTATAAAATTTGCCAATATCTTAATGAAAGTAAGATACCAACACCTAGTAAACATAAAAAACTACAAGGATTAAAATTTGTTTGTTGCATGGCTCCTAATGGTGCAGAATTTTGGAATACCGATACAATAAGAAAGATCCTATTAGATGAGACTTATGACGGTATTTTGATACAACATAGAACCGAAAAAATTGCTTACAATATTAAGGGTTACAAAAAAATTCCTAAAAATGAGCAAAGTATTATAGCTTGTGCACATGATAGAATTGTAGATCCTGATATTTCTAAGATTGTCAGAAAAAAATTTGCGGACAGAAAGTTAAAGATAGATTTGGACAATGCAAGAAAAGATTCAAGACAATTTATAAATGCTATTAAAGAAAATATTAAAAGCTTTGATGTTGATAAAGGAAAAAATGATGAAGTATATAGAGCAATAGAAGAATTAGATAATAGTTTAACAAATAATGATATTAAAATCATAACTGAAAAATATGATAATTTAAGAGAAAAAACATTGTCTCTTGATAGTGAATTGTACTCTTTAATTACTGATCAGGTTGATATTTTAACAACATCAAATACAAGAGCACGTCCTGGTAAAAATGGCGAAGTACATATTTTCAGTAGAAAAGTATATTGTGCTGTTTGTGGAAAAGTTTTTCAAAAGAGTAATTGCAAATCTGGTCCAAGAAAGAATCCTTTTATGAAACCTTATTTACATTGTAGAAACCACAGAAAAACAGGTGGAACTCAATGTGATAATACTAGTTATATTAGATATGAAGTTCTTGAAGAATTAGTTTTAAATGAAATAAATAAAATTATTGAAAAATATTATAATCTCGAAAAATTAGAAAAAAATTATTCATCAAAAAAGTCTAGTATTGATTATGACAAAGATATGAAAATATTAGAAAAAGAAAAAAATGATATAGAAAAAAAATTGAATAAAACAAGCGACCGCTTTACTATGTTGTATGATGATAAAGCTGACGGAATAATTACTACTACAGAATTTGTTATGTTAAAAAATAAATATCAAAAAGATATTGATAATTTTAATTTAAGAATTGAAGAAATTAAAAGGGAAATATATGAATTAAGTGAAAAGAAAAATGATGAAATCAATGAAAAAAGTATATTAGAAAAATATACTCGTATTGATAAATTAAATAGACGTATTATAGATGAATTTATATCAAAAATTCTAATAGGAAAAAAAGATGAAAATAATAATAGACCTATTAAAATATTTTGGAATTTTACTTTATAATGCACCGTGCATAAGATTATCTGCCATGTCCTGCATCTACAACTATTTTATAATTCATAAGAATACACCCCTAAAATAGTTTATGACACACATAAAATTTGGTAACAATTAAAAATAAATTTCACCTAAAAAATAACACATACATCATTATTACTAAAACTTAACATACTTCCCCTTCCAACAAAAAAAGAAAACCCCAACTAGTTTTCCTCATAAACCGCATCAATTACCTTATTTTCCATAAAATTATCACTCTTGCCATCCGAACAATCAATATCAACTACTCCTTCACCAGCATCTATAACCTTAGAACAACCTAAAATATCATGTATTCCCCTTTCATCATTGCGCCAAAGAGCACATACAAATGTCGCATACAAAAGAAATGAACCTATATTAGATATTCCAGTACTAATTACATAATAACTACTCTTACTAAAAATCCCCAAACAAATTAGCTGACTAAACATAGAAAACAAATTATTAACAACCAAACTTCTTACAAAATAGTTAAAAACAGATAACTTATTCCCACTATTTCCAACTACCCTAACTTTCATAATCATCTTGCCAACAGTTTGCCCCTTATTAAAATACTGAAAAACCACAAAATACAAAATCAAACTACCAACACTAACTAAAGTATAACTAACGCTCCCTTTATCAGCATCATACTTAATATCAATAACCTTAGCTTCATATTCAGAATTACTAATTAATCCAGTTTTTAAGTCACTATCAAGTTTACTAAGCTCGTTTCTATAATCAGCATAAACCTTACTAGCATTTCCCACAAAAGGAATAAAAGAAAGCAAAGTAACAAATAAAACAACTATAAAAACATCAATAACATAAGCAATACCCCTTTTAATAACTATTTTTCTCATATTCAAAACTCCTTATCACCCAAATTAAAACAATAAAATACTATTACAATCCATAACTAATTACAATTACGAATAACTCCCAAAATAACAAAACCATCCTCGCGACACATATCTAGTACCAATTATAAACTTCTAAAAAAGAAGATAATATACAACATAAGTTTTAAACATATTTATCTCCCTTTTTATAAATTAACATATTTAATCATTATTTACAGCAAGCTTAACCTTAGCAGTTTTAGTAGAAGTACCTCTTACAAAAGTAATTTCTATTGTATCACCAGCACTATATTTATAAAGTTCATATCTTAAATAAGCAGTATTTTTGACATCTTGATTATTAATTTTAGTAATTACATCACCAGCTTGAAGAATACCACTAGCAGGAGAACCCTTAGAAACCTCTACAACAACTGCACCTGATTTAATAGATTCATCAAGCATAATCTTTTGTTGATATAAATAATATGTATCAGTTACATTAAGCATTGAAACACCCAAGAAAGGTCTAACTATTTTTTCACCCTTTTCAAATGTTTCAATATGAACCATCACATCTTCAATAGGAATAGCAAAGCCAATACCCTCTACCTCATCTTCTACTATTTTCAAAGAATTAATTCCAATAACTTCACCATTTGAATTAACAAGTGGGCCACCACTATTACCAGGATTTATCGCAGCATCCGTTTGAAGCACTTTCATTATAGCACTATCACTACCACTACTATTTACATTAACAAAACGGTCCTTACCAGACAAAATACCACGAGTGACTGTACCCATATATTCAGTAGATACTGGAGTACCTATTGTAAACAAAGTATCTCCAACCTTAGAATCACCACTATTACCTATTTCAGCAACTTTAATAACAGCACTCTTATCAATAGATATAACTGCTATATCAAGATATTGATCTCCTCCCAAATACTTAGCATCAACTGTAGTATCATTAGACAAAGTAACTTTAAGAGAAGTATTTCCACTTACTACATGATAATTAGTAAGTAAATACCCATACTTAGAATCTACTTTATATACAAAACCAGTACCAGTAGAATAAAGTTTATCATTTTTATAGTTTTCTATCAACACTACAGCATCATATATTTTATCAACTGCATCACTAATACCCTTTTCATTAATTGTTACTTTATTCTGACATGCTGTATAACATATTCCATTTGATGAAGAATAACCACCAAATAACTCATCTTTAAAATAATAAATACTAGCAATAGTGACAAAAACTCCTAGAAAAAACACAATAAAACAAATAGAAATCTTTTTAACAATATTATTATTCTTTGTCATTTAAAACAACTCCTTCTTTTTAGCATTAACTATGTCCATCCAATTTTGAGGAAATCCCATTCTATCAAGAATTTTAACTATAGGAATACTTCTCAAATTATATTCTAAGTTATCTAGTGCACTCTTTATTTCTAAAACAAAATCATTAACCTCTTCATCCTTTAGCATAGATTTTATAATTATAACAAGTGCAAACAAATCATTTTTTCCATATATAAACTCATTATTCATAATAGGTATATTAAGTAACTTATGATACTTACAATCTTCAATACATCTTGTTGTTCTATTATCATATAAAATATTCTCATGTGCACATAAATTTCTATAATTAGATAAAATAGGTAAATAATCTAAAAAATCCCTAATATCAAGTCCATATATATCAACTATAGAATACTGATCCTCTTTTTTTAGTATAGAAAAAAGCTCACTAACTATTCCAAAAGATAAAACTTTAACAAGTACCCACAAAGGAATATAACCATAATTATTTATATAATGACTAGTTGCAGAATGTTGTGTTGCATTTACTTTAATTTGCCTTTTCATCTTACCAAGTAAATCATTAACCTGCTTTCTTTTATCACCACTAGTATTAAAATTATTTGGATTTAAATAATTTTTTTCCTTATAGCCATACTTTAAAGATAACTGGTAAGAAATAATAGACTTTAAATTATTCTCTATAATAAGTATATTTTTAAAAACTATATTTCTAAGTTTCCTATCAAACAAAAGTAAACTATATAACTCCTCAAACTTAACTCCATCAATATAAACTTTATTATCTTTAGATTTCATCAAAGGATGTCTATATCCATTTAAGAAAAAATAATTTTCCCTAAGAAGTACCTCTTTAGCGTATTTTTCATCATCAATAACCAAATTTTTACTCTTTAATATTTCTATTTGTTCATCTAAAGTTTTAAATATCTTACCTTCCATACACTCACCTATTATATAGAAATTATAACACAACTATAACTAAAAATGAATATAAAATAATTTTTTTTATAAACAAAATAGTACATTATAAATATATATACAAAATATTAAATAAACATTAAGAATAAAAAAGATAATACAAAATATTATCAATCAATTAACTATTTAACAAAGTTTTCAAATTAAGAACTTCCTTACTAAGATTATCATTATTCATATCATTAAATAAATAAGCATACCTAAACACAAAAAATCCATCATAATTACTCTCATTTCTAGCTATTACAACTTGTTTTTTTATTATATCTGTATTTTCTATCCATTCATCCTTACCACTTAAAGCATATTTATCCTCTGTTCCTGATTTATATATACCTAAGCCAACATATAACTTACATGTTGTTTCTATTAAATTATTCCATACTTTAACTGTATCTATATAAGGTTTATTATGATTATCAAATCCATAATAAAGTTGTGGTATAACAAAATCTAAATAACCATTATTTTTTAACAAATACTTCACATCCAAATACTCATTTTCCAAATTATTCTCTATGTTTCCCGCCGGAGAAATTCCAAACAAAACATCCTTCTTTATATCCTTAACAGCATTATAAGAATTTAATATTAAATTATTTATATTCTCCACCCTATACTCATCAATAGATAAATCACCACCATCCTCCACATACTTATCATAATCTTCATTATCAAGCACTTTATTAGGATAAAAATAATCATCATATAATACACCATCAACATCATAATTACTAACTATTTCCTTAATCCCCCTTATAATAAGATTAAGTACCCTCTTACTTGAAGGATTAAAATAAATACCATTTTCACTAACATAAATATCATTAGTATCTAACCAACTATAAAATACACTAGTATCTGATATTGAAGAAACATTACTATTATTTCTAATTCTATATGGATTAACCCAAGCATAAAGTTTCATATTCTTCAAATGAGCTTTCTCTATAAAATAACTTAAAATATCAAAATTAAGCCTATCATCCTCACTATTAACAACTGTAAGAGAAGGCTTAAAAATTTTAGAATAATATATCGCATCACTAAAAGGTCTAACTTGTAAAATAATACTATTTAAACCATAACTATATGAATTATCTATCATCTTATCAATAATCTTTTTCTGACTAGTTTCATCCCTACCCTTTAAAACACCATAATCTATATAAGAAATAAAAACCCCCTTAGTTTCACCAAAAAAAGAAGTAACATTTTCATCCTTTTCATCCGGAGCATTTACTACTTTTTTACCAAACCCCTCATAAATCACTAAAATACCCAAACAAAACAATAAAAAAACAAACAAAACTTTCTTCATCTAATCACCAAATCTTTCATATAAATACTCTTTTTCAGTTATATATCTATTATCACTTTTAATAATATGCCTTCTATCTTTATAAAAACTATCCTTACTTCTTATAACCTTAAACTTCTTAAACTTAAAATCACCAATAAACCTTTCAAGTAATAACTTATTATATAAAAAACTTTGTCTTTTTAAATACACAAAATCTTCATAACCAAGTAAAATAACCATACTATTTAAATTAATATTTCTTAACTTAATTAAAATATACAAAATAAATATATATGAAAATATAATCGTAATCTTATTACTGATTTTAAATGAAAAAATATAATTATTTACAACATTAAGTATTCTTCCCCCATCAAGAGGATAAATAGGTAATAGATTAAACCATAAAAGCGCATAATTATACTCCTTAAATAAAATATAATTTCTATAACTAAAAATCCCCTTATCATATAAAAAATATATAAATAAAAAATATATAATCTGCAAACAAGGTCCTCCAAGTAAAATAAATAATTCCTCATATAAAGGTCTATTTAATTTCTCATTAAACTTTACACAACCTCCAAAAGGATAAATACTAATCTTATCTAAATTCCAATTAAATACTTTAGAAACAGAAAAATGACCTAATTCATGTATAATAATAATAGAAAATATAATAGCAAACTCTTTAAACATACCAGTTACTACTATTAAAACTATAAATAAATATGTTAAAGGATGAATATACAATTTATTTAATATACTCTTTATAATCTAAATACTTCCCATCTTTAGAAAAAACTAAATACAAAGTCTTATCTGCCTCTCCCAAAAATTCACCCTTATTTACATAATCATACATGTTTACACTTACACTTGATAAATTACCATACATTACATCTATACCATTAACTTGCTCAATAATTACTGTCTTCCCATAATCCTCCTTATCACCAACAAAAACAACTATTCCACTCTCCAAAATAGGTACTAAATAATTATCATCAACAGTAAGTTTAACACCATCTTTATATATACTTTCCTCACTATAACTTAATTTTTCACTAAATACAGGAGTAACTGAGTCTTTAACTACCTTCTCAAATGGTATAATATCACCAAATTTATCCTTAAACCACTTATTAAACTTAGCAAAACTAATATTATGACTTGTAATATAATTATATATTTTCTTATCATTACTTTTATCATACTTTAAAACTATAAGAAGTGCCAAAAACAAAACAACACAAAACATCAACTTCATAAGTAACCTAGATATAAAACTACTCTTCTTTTTATTCTTTAACAAATACTTATTAACAGACTTATATTCCATATATATCACCTACAACATTATATGATAATATTTAATAATTAAGTTTTTTTCTAGTAAAAAAAATATGACTTTTTAAGACAAACATAGATATAAAAATATAAATAATATTAAGTATAAAAGATGAACCCAATATAGATAAAAATCTATAATCAAAATTCGTCAACCCAAACACAAAATATAAAGTAAAACAAATTAAATAATATAACACCACATTAACTATAAAAATAAACACAATAGATAAAACTTCTCTTTTATAAATCATCATTGTAACAAAACCAAGTATTAAAAAAACTAAAACATACAAAAACATCAAATCACTATAAAATAAATCATATATAAAACCTACAATAACTAAAATAATATAATAACTCTTCTTGCTAAAAATCATATATAAAAAAGGTAAACTACTAACAAAAAATAAAGGTAAAAAAAGACTATTACTAGGTATAATTAACGAAAAAATAATATCCAAAAAAATTGTAATCACTAAATATATCATCACTTACTCCTTAATACTCCAACATATCTAGTATTATTAAAATAAGCACCCTCTACAAAAAGAATATTACTAATACCATAATTATCTTCCTTTATTTCCTTAACAGTTCCAACTAAAATACCACTAGGTAAATTACCCATTCCTGTAGTATAAACTTTATCACCTATTTTAACTTCAAAAGAAGTTTTTATATCATTTATTACAAAAATATTATCATAGTCATAAGATAAAGCCCCATATATATCATTAACTTTAATAGACAAATTCGTATTCTTAGTACTCAAAAGTTTAACAACTGCACTATTATCATACAAAACATCAACTATACCTAAGATACCATCATTAGTAATAACAGCATCCCCCTTTTTTATCGAAGAACTTTTACCCTTATCAATAGTAAATGAAGAAGAAATAACATTCTCCATTATTACAGTAGAAAAAACAACATCATAAGAACTATAAACTTTTTTAATATCCAAAAGTTCCTTTAATGACAAAATTTCTTGTTCCTGTTCCTTACTCTTAAGAATTAAAGTTTCATCAAGCATTTCCCTTTCCTTTAATTCCTTATTTTCAGTCACATACTTCTTATAATTTCTAATATCTAAAAACTTATCAAAAATACTTAATGTATCAAGAGCATATCCCTTAATCTTTATCTTTTCAAAATAATTATTATTATTTACAAAAAAAAATGTAAACAAAACAAGTAAAATAACTATTAAAAACTTATATATTTTCTTCATAAATTACCCCTCATAAAACTATCATTATCAAAAAAACTATAATAAGTATCACTTCCAAATATAATATGATCTAAAATAGGTATCTGCTGTAACTTGCCTATTTCCATAAGTGACTTTGTCAAATATATATCTTCAGGACTTGGTAAAACATCACCACTTGGATGATTATGCATACATACTATCGAAGAAGCTGACAACATATAAGCCTCCTTAAATATTTCTCTCGGATGTACAATACTTTTATTAAGTGTTCCCATAAACAATAATTTCCTTTCTATTAACTCTTTCTTAGAATTTAAATACAAACAATAAAAATACTCTTGATTCTTACTGTCAAATAAATATTTATTTGACTCATATATTACTTTAGAATTGTTAAACACTTTACTACTAGATTTTTCCTTCATCAAGTAAAGACGCCTTCCAAGTTCAATCGTAGCAAGTATTTCAACAGCCTTTGCACTACCAATACCTTTTACACTTCTTAACACTTCCAAATTTACATCTTTTAAATTCTCAAACTTTTCCACAACATTTAACAAATTAGTAGAAAGTTCCGTAACACTCTTACCCCTAGTACCATTTTTTAATATAATAGACAAAAGTTCAGTATTAGATAAACTTTCCTTTCCATCTCTTATTAACCTTTCCCTAGGACGCTCATCAAGTGGAACATCCTTAATTAGTATCCCCATTCTCTAAAATCATCTCCTTATAATTAGAAATAACTATCTTTTCTATACTAGGTAAATCCTTATCATTAGAAAGTGCTAAACAAATCTTATCATATTCAGCTAATATATTAAGAAAAGAATAATTATCAACATATTTTTCCCTTACATATATATTATTGAATGATTCTTTATAATACACCTTAATTCTATCAGCAGTTTTTTTATTTTTCGTAACCCCCGCATACAAATGATACCCATCTGAAGACTTTAAATATAAATAATCATCATAATTTTTTACCTTTGATTGCAATTCATTAACATCAGAATAAATACCAAGTTCCACAAAATAAACCTTTTCTCCATCACTAAAAGAAGAAACACCCATCGTATCATATTGATTAAAAAAAACTTTACCAATAAAAAAACCAATAACAATAGAAAGTACAATAGGAACTAAAAATTTAAATTTCATATATTATCACCATTATTAGTATAAATAACAAAAAAACAAAAAAATGTCGAAAAAAAAGAAGAAAACTATTCTTCTAAATAATTTTCTCCCTTATGTGGTTCCGTCCTAAGTAAATCATTATAATCCTGTTGTCTTAAAACTTCATAAGTAACAATAGCAACACAATTAGATAAATTAAGCGCTCTCACGTTACTAGTCATAGGAATTCTCATACACCTATCTAAATGATTCTTAAGTATTTCCTTAGGAATACCTGTAGACTCCTTTCCAAATATTAAATATATATTCTTAGAACTATCACTATAATCAAACGAAGTATGAGGCTTTTTACCATACCTAGTAAAATAATAAAACTCCCCAGTATTTTTACTCAAAAAATCTTCATAATTTTCATAAACTTCATAATCAAGCTTATCTATATAATTTACTGCACTTCTTTTTATATACTTCTCATCAAGAGAAAAACCAAGTGGTTTAATTAAATGAAGTTTAGAAGAAGTAGCAACACAAGTACGCATAATATTACCAGTATTTTGAGGTATTTCCGGTTCATATAAAACTATATTTATCATGATACATACCCCGAAAGAAACTCTTTAGCAAGCGCAATTGTATTAGAAGAATCCTTATTCGGACTAAATAAATCTATTATTTCACCATTACTAAATATAAGAATTGAAGGATAATTATTAAGTTTCTTCATCAAAGTATCACTCTTATAATCATTATATATTCTAGAAATATAATTATCATTATCACCACTATAACCCAAACTCAAATACACAGTATCAGTAGTTAAATCATTCTTAACTAAATAATCTTTAAACTTAGATTCAAAATTACGACACTTTAATTCACTAGAAGAACACATATATACAACTAAAAAATCCCTTTCCTTTACTATACTAGACAAATCATCATACTTAACTTCACTTAATACACTAGAAATCACCGAAGTTTTAAGTTTTTCATCATTATACTGCTTATACAAATTTAAAATATAAAAAACACATATAACAGTAAATAACATAATACACAATAAAATAATATAATTTTTTAAACTACCTTTTTTACCCATATCACACCTTCATTCAATTATATTTTACCATAATTAAAATAGAATATAAAGATATATTTTTTGACAAAATAATAGAAAAATATATAGTAATATTATAATGAAAGGAATAATTATGAAAGTTAAAATATTTGATGAAGAAAATGAATTAGACTTAGAAGAAAAAATCAATGACTTCATTGAAGAAAAAGAAGTCATTGATATAAAATACCAAGTAGCAATCGCAGTATCAGGAGAAGAACAAATATATTGTTACTCCGCCATTATAATATATAATTAATCCCTATTAAAATACTTATAAGCTTCTCTAGTAGCAATTCTACCACGAGAAGTTCTTTTCATAAAACCAATTTGTATCAAATAAGGCTCATACATATCCTCTATAGTAGAAGATTCCTCCCCTATGCTAGTAGCAAGAGTATCAATACCAACTGGTCCCCCAGAAAACTTATCAATTATCGTAAGAAGAATTTCCTTATCAGTTTCATCCAAACCCATCTTATCTATCTTTAATCTATCAAGAGCCTTATTAGTAATATCAAGGTCAATATAATCTTTACCCTCTACTAAAGTAAAATCCCTTACTCTTTTTATTAAATTATTAACAATTCTAGGAGTACCACGACTCCTCTTAGCAATCATAGAAGCAGCCTCTTTATCAATTTGCAAACCTAAAACTCTAGCAGTTCTTAAAGCAATTAAAGTAAGCTCTTCAGTACTATAATATTGAAGCTTATTAACTATTCCAAACCTATCTCTAAGCGGTGCAGTTATATCACCAGCCCTTGTCGTCGCACCAACCAATGTAAATGGTGGTAAATCTATTTTAATATTACGAGTTGCCCCTTCACTACCTATAATAATATTTAATGTAAAATCTTCCATTGCAGGATAAAGTATTTCCTCTATATATCTAGGCATACGATGTATTTCATCAATAAATAATACATCACCAGGTTCAAGTGTAGATAATATCGCCGCAAGATCACCACTTTTCTCTATTGAAGGTCCACTAGCAGTCTTAATATTAACACCAAGTTCATTTGCTATAATATTAGCCATTGTAGTCTTACCAAGTCCCGGTGGACCATAAAGTAATACATGGTCCAAACTTTCTCCCCTTATCTTAGCAGCTTCAATAAAAACCTTCATATTCTCCTTTACCTCAGTTTGTCCAATATACTCATCTATCAAACGAGGCCTTATCGAAGTTTCAAACTCTACTTCCTTCTTCTCTATATCATTTCTCATACAAAAACCTCCTATTTAAGTAACAATTTAAGTGCTTCCTTCACCTGCTCCTCAATTGTTAACGAACAATCAACCTTACCCAAAATATGCTTAAAATCCTTTTCTCTATAACCAAGTCCCTTTAATACATCAACTAATTCACCAAGATTATCACTCTCTAAAGCAACAGAAGCATTAACTTTACCCTTCAAATCAAGAACAATCTGCTTAGCCAATTTTTCACCAATTTTAGGAAACTTTTTTAAATATAATATATTCTCTCTTTCTATCGCATCACAAATACCATTAACAGAACCTGTCGCAAACATAGGAAGAGCCATCTTAGGACCAACTCCCTTAACACTAATTAACTTTAAAAACATATCCTTCTCTTCCAAAGTCTTAAACCCATATAAACTATTTTCATCCTCCCTTATAAACTGATATAAATATATCTTATAAGTATCACCAAGTTCATAAGCATAAGGATTAGAAACAAAAACATTATACCCTATATTATTAACATCTACTACTATAAAAGAAGCAGATTGAAAAACTACTTTCCCATAAAAATATGCATACATAAAATCACCACCACTATCATCAAATACATCATAACACTTAAAACATACTTCATGCAAGAAAAAAATAACCTAACAAAAAAGAACACAATATAAATGCATTCTTCATCTATCACAACTAACCAATAATTATTTCATTAATTTATCGATATCCTTAGGAACCTTATCATCTAAAATAGTATTAATTATCTTATCTTCCTTCTCCTTAGATACATCCTTACCAGTTAATTTACTAATTTGCTTAATTACATCCCTAAGAGAATTTTCATTCTTCATATTATCTCCCTGTAACTTTTCCGCTAAAGACAAAATAGTATCTTTATCAACATTAGTCCTTTTTTCAACTTTTTTAAAAAAATTATCACTAAATTTCATAAAACACCTCTAGTTCATTATATGACTAAAAACATTTTATGTTATTCCAAATCATTCTTATTCTTAAATACTATTTCAATAGGTACTCCCTCAAAATCAAAATTTTCCCTTATTTTATTTTCCAAATATCTTAAATAAGAAAAATGTACAAGACCCTTATCATTAACATTAAAAGTAAACTTAACTGGATTAACACTAGATTGATATACATAATAAATTTTCAACCTTCTACCCTTATATGAAGGTGCAGGATTTAATTGATATGCATCCATTATTACATTATTAAGTACTGAAGTCTTAACCTGTTTATTTAAATTTTCCCTTACTCTTTTAACAACAGGCATAAGCGTATGTATTCTTTTTTTTGTTAAAGCAGATAAAAAAACTATAGGTACATAAGGAGTAAACTTAAACTCTTCTCTTAACTCCTTAGTAAACTTCTTTATATCTTCATCCTTATTTTCTATTACATCCCATTTATTAACTACTATTACTATTCCCTTACCACGTTCTAAAGCATAACTCATTATATGCTTATCATGTTCTATTATACCTTCTTCTCTATTAATAACAAGTAAACACACATCTGCCCTTTCAATAGCACGCACACTTCTAAGTAAACTATACTTTTCAATTACCTCAAATATTTTACCTTTCTTTCTCATACCAGCAGTATCAATTAAAACATAATCTTCTCCATCATACTTAAATAAAACATCAACTGCATCACGAGTTGTACCCGCTACATCACTAACAATAACCCTTTCCTCATTTAATAAAGCATTAACAAGACTACTCTTACCAACATTAGGTCTACCAATAACACATATCTTAGTTTTAGAAATATCATCCTTCATAGATACATTAAAATCACTAACAATTTCATCAAGTAAATCTAAAATACCAGTATTTTGTTCAGCACTAATAGTAACATACTTATCAAAACCAAGTTCATAAAAATCATACATATGCTCCCTAGCATCCTTACTATCAGCCTTATTTATAACTACTATTACTTCCTTACCACTTCTTCTTAACATATCACGAACTTCATAATCATTAGAAGTCAAACCCTCTTTACCATCAACAACAAAAATAATCTTATCAGCCTCTAAAATTCCAATTTCAACCTGAGTCTTAATTTCATCATTAAATAAAGCATTTGTTATATCAATACCACCAGTATCAATTAAATTAAACTTATAGTTACCATATTCAACTTCTCCATAAATACGGTCACGAGTTACACCAGGAGTATCCTCAATAATAGATATTTTCTTACCAACAAGTTTATTAAATAAAGTACTTTTGCCAACATTAGGACGTCCCACTATACAAACTGTAGGAATACTCATACACATCACCTCTTTTTTACTTATAGATTATACCATAAAAGAAAAAAAAAATAAACACAATTATAACAATCCATAATTAAATCAAACAAAATCACCAGTATCTATAAAAAAATAATAAAAAATCAAACATTTCTTATTATTTATTACTCTTTCCTTCAAATACACTTAATAATTTAGAAATCTCATATAAAATATCATTAGATTTTCTAACTGCAACTCCCTTTCCTATTGCCTTACCACCTATAGTTAAAGTAGATATAATCGCAGTCATAAATAAAATCAAATACAACGAATTAGCATTAAACAAATTAGCTATTTTAATAGCAATAGAAAGTCCACAAGAACCGCTTACTACACCACATATATCTCCAATTACATCATTGCAAAACGATGAAGCCTTATCTTTTTTATTAATTAACTTAATAGCAATTTTCGCACCACTAACCTTCTGAGAAGCCATTGAATGAAATATCTTTGGTTCTGCTGTTGTTATAGCAACCCCAATAATATCAAAAATAATACCTAAAAATATAAAAAATAGTACTAAAAACACACATAAAAACATATTGGCATTAGGTATAATAAGTTCTGAAACTAAAGATAATAAAAAACTAATTACAAACGTCAAAACTACAATAAACAATATCCACTTACTCCTACTTTCAATTTTCTTTGACATAATAAACACCTCACTCTTAAATATTTAATATTTCAAAATTTTCTAAATCTATATAAATTATATCATAATAAGAAAAAAGAGCAAACGCTCTAAACAAAATGGCTAATTCTATAATTAACTTTGCGTCTTAGGTCAAGTTGGATTTCCCTATTTCTTACTTACCGTTACCAGTGTAGCAGTTCCCTTTTAAAAGAAACAGTAGTATGTCACCATATCTACGACTTGATTACCACTTAGTACGCACTGCAATCTTATAAAATTCACTCTAGGAGTTTTCCCCCATAACTCATTACTTATTAATACTCTTTTGCAACTAAAGTTTCAAAAAGCAATTCCTATTATAATTGGCCAAATATAATAAGATAGTTCCTTTATCCCCCTCAATCACTCAAGTCAAGCTACTCTATTCATAACTTACGCCACAAAATAGGTTCAAGCTTATTTCGTAGAAAAATCATCAAGTTGTCTGTATAGATTTCTCTACAAGAATAAGTCTCCACGAATAAATGGAACATCAGTGTATGCCATTACACCTGCCCATAAATTCTTAACCCTCAGCATCCACCCCAAACTGGGCGTATGAAGCAAACACCAAGGACTTCACAGATATGCTCTTTAGTGGATTTTTAGCCCCACCTTCATAAGTAACTCATTAACTAGAATAATGTGCCACTAGATATTTAACATTATACCATAAATTAAAGAAAAAATCAAATTTTCCTATAAACCAAAAGCTGGTCAGGCAATAAATATATATTATTATTGTTATATAATAACCCTTCTACATCAGTTTTAAAATAATTAGCAACAGTTTCTATAGTATCTCCACCAGTAGTAATATAAGTATAAACATCCTTCTTAGGTACCAATAAACTCTGATTAGGATAAATATATTCATTAACATTTAAACCATTAATTTGAGCCAAAGTATTAATATCTGTTCCATAACTACTAGCTATCTTATATAACGTATCCCCATTCTTAACAGTATAATAATCAAATATATTAAAACTACCAGTAGGTATGTTTAAAACTTGCCCTTCTACTATATTATATGGTGCCTTCAAATTATTTACACTTATTATTGTAGAAGCTGGAATATTATAATACTCTGCAATAGATAAAATAGTATCCCCTTTTTTAACCAAATATGTATCCATATTAACCCCTTTCATTTAATTATATGAAAAAAGAAGTATTTCTTTACTCCTTTTATATACTTTAAAAATAACTATATATAAGCACTATAAACTAACTATTTTTTATAAACAAAAACTCTATTTAAAGGATTAAACCTAAGTTCATCATAACTAACTAATGGCACAAATGTTCCTCCAATATAATAAGAATAAACTGTATTATCATTAACAAAATAAATAAAATCATCACTTATATTAATATTACTAATTCTCTTATTAAATAAAACTACATCAAGTAAAGTAACATCATTATGCATAACAAAATTATTATCATCATCTAAATAATAAGAAATATTACCAATTTTATTATAATAACTATAAGAAACATCATTATATTTAAACTTTACTACCTCTTTTTTAAAATCATAAACATCTAAAGTCTTAAACTCTCCATCATAATACATAACACCATCTTTTTTATTACCAACTTCTCTTACCTTCTTGTTCTTAGGGTTAATTTCATATTGAACTAAATTATCAACATCAAATACATAAAGTTTATTATCCACCACTCCATTTATATAAGAACTTTTAGAAATAGGTTTCTCAAGTTCAATAGTCCTCTTCTTATTATTAGTTATATTATAAATTAATATCGTATTATACTCATACTTATCATCATAATTAAAACTAACATAATACTTACCTATTAATACACCTAATTCATTATTATATGTATCATTACTAAACATATTAATATCCTCTAACTTCTCCCCAATAGAGTACATTCCATTATACTTATATACATAAATATAATTATCTTTTATATTTTCATAATATACTTTAGCAAATCCAATATTTCTAGTTTTAGTACTATAAGAAGCATCCAAATAAGAAGAAAAATCACCCAAATCATTAATAAAATAATTACCAGAATATAACTTATTATCCTTACTACAAACAATATAACCATTATCTAACACAGGATATATACACTTTAAATCATCTTTAACATAATACTTAATATCCTTAATTATCTTTTTACTCTTATGAAAAATATTATCAAATACATAAGAATACTTTATATTATCCAAAGAAATAGTAACATAATACTTCTTATCCTTAAACACTTCATTTATATCATAAGTTTTATCACCTATATTTAACTTATATTCTATATTATGTTTAGTTTTAAATATAACAAATATAAGTTCCAAAACTACAAAACATAATATAAAGAATCCCACTAACTTTACTACTTTTTTCATATTTCACCCATTAACACTTAATTTAATAACCATATCCATATCATCATCAATAGCCATAATATTCTTCTTAATTTGCCCACACCTTTGACACTTATAAATAATTTTAAATCCCTTTTTAAACTTTTCAACTGAAAAAGGAACAAGAACTCCCAAACAAGTATTCTTCCTATCACCAGGATTTATATCAACATGTTTAGAATATAAACAATAAGGACAATGGTCCCTAGCAGTATACTTTAAAGTTTCAACTTTTCTGCCACAGTTTTCACAAATAAACTCTTCATCAATCATTTTAAATTTCTTATCTTCCATAACTAAAAACTTCCTAACAATTCCTTCAATTCCCTTTCCTCATTTTTTTCCATTGCTTGCTTTTCAATATTTTGGTCAAACCATTCAGGAACTATTTCTTTATCCACTTTAGTACTAGATACACTCTTATTAACTCTACTACTCTTCTTATGTTCCTTAATACAAGCATTCATTGCCTCTTCAACAGTTTCTATCCCTAACCTTTTCCAATGACTAGCAATAGTTTCCACATAAGCCTTATTCAATTTCTTATTATTAACACGAAGCACATAATCAAGCAAAACATTAACAACTCCAGGCATAAGTTTTAAATCAACAAGAAGAGTTTCAAGTAAATTAATATCCCTTTGAAGCAACTTTCCATCCTTATACTTACTTTTCAAAAACTGCATAGGATTAGTATTCTCAAAAGTATAAATCATTTTAGCACGATTAGATACATCCCCAGTAGGTTTCTTCAAATACTCAGGTTGCTTCATATTAATTAAAGTAGGAAGCTTACCATTATTCTCAAAACTATAATAATTTCTAGCAGACTTACGTAAACTATCCCTATCAATTAAACCCTTTTCATTAATACAAGAATTAATAATACCTTGCATCGTTAAAACATCAATATCATATATATAAGATAAACTATTAATTAAAGACCTAACATCTTTAGTAAAAGCCCTCTCACTTATAACAGAACTATTAAGACCTGATATAAGCAAAGAAAAATCCAACTCATTCTTAAACTTAATTTCACCCTTACTTTTACTAATTAAATCATCATTCTGAAAAAATGATGTACTAGGAACACTCTTAAAAACTTCATCAAAAGACAAAGATATATCCTCATAATCCTTCAAATTAATTCTAGGAATTTTATAACACTCCACTATATTTTGATATTCCCTTTTACCAATATTATTATATAATACAACATTAAGTATAGGATGATTTAGAAACTCACTAGCACTAAGTGGCGCATATAAAATATATATATAATTATTAATATTATCCTTCTTTAAACACGTTTTTAAAAGTCCAACTGCCTCAAGACGTTCCCTAGCATTTAATATATCTTCAAGTGACATCTGCATCACACTTAATAAATGATGATGTGTAATAGGAGAAGTAATAATCTCATTCTTAGATAAATCATTTAATAACGTATAATACAAACTAACAGCCTTATTACCAATAATAGGTTGATACAAATCAATAAGTACTTTCCTATCCACTTCCGTAATAATATTCTTATTAACAACTACATAACTATCTGCAGGTAAAATCATCTAAACCACCTTCTAAAAATATTATACAATAAAAATATTAGTTTTACTATCACTAATATTTCCATTTATCATAAATATATTATATTTAATTAGGAGTACCTGTTGTTATCGTTACTGAAGCATATGTATCATAACTTGGTACTGTACCCGTTACAAAGTTATATGTTTCATCTGTAGAACTATTTCTACCCTGTGTTACATAATACCATTTAAACTTCTTACCTGAATTATTATATATTGTTAATGGTTTTGTATAA
>OIYV01000583.1_pt1 | contig 20507 bp, 25 predicted proteins | sample 1588251 | NCBI WGS metagenome assembly OIYV01 (sample SAMN03283282) | human gut metagenome | biome: human-associated habitat; material: feces | host: Homo sapiens | place: Peru | collected 2012
GTTTCTTCTATTATACCAGAAACGAGGGCGTTTTTGTAGTTCTTTGACAGACTGATGCGCGTCCGAGACAGCCTGTCTCGGACGCGCATTTTTTATCGTTCGTAATCAAATTCAAGATCGTAGATGCTCACGGTGTCGCCGTCCTCGATGCCCATCTCTTCCAGTCGGGCAAACAAGCCGCTCTTTCGCAACTGGCGATCGAAATACATCCGCGACTCGTAGTCGGCAAAGTTGATGTCCATAACAAGCTGCTGGAGCCATTTGCCGGAAACGATCCACAGGTCGCCCATGTGCTCGATCGTCAGATCCTCCGCCTGTCCCGCCTCGGCCAGCAGCTTGACATACTCCGGCTCATAGACCTTCACCGGAGGCAGCTGGCGCAGCTTTTCCGCAATGGCTTGCGTCAGGCGGCGCGTGCCCTGCGTCGTGGCGGCGGAGATTTCAAAGAAAGCATACCCGCGCGACTCCACATAGCGGCGCAGGCGCTCCAGATTGTCGCTCCCCTCCGGCAAAAGGTCGCACTTATTCGCAGAGACCAGCATTGGGCGCGCCGCAAGCTCGGCGGAATACTCGGCAAGCTCCGCGTTGATCTTCTCGAAATCCTCGATCGGGTCGCGGTCTTCGCTGCCGGAGACGTCAACGATATGCACAAGCAATCGGCAGCGGTCGATATGCCGCAGGAAATCGTGTCCCAGACCGGCGCCTTCCGCCGCGCCTTCGATGATGCCGGGGATGTCCGCCATGACAAACGAGACACCTTCCTCGACATAGATCACACCAAGGTTCGGATAGAGCGTGGTAAAGTGATAGTTTGCGATCTTCGGACGCGCGTTTGACGTGACCGACAGCAGCGTGGACTTGCCTACATTGGGAAAGCCGACGAGGCCGACGTCCGCAAGGAGCTTCAGTTCCAAGATGACCTCGTGCTCCTCGCCCGGCAGCCCCGCCTTGGCAAAACGCGGCACCTGACGGGTCGGCGTGGCGAAGTGCTTGTTGCCCCAGCCGCCGCGTCCACCCTTGCAGAGGACGAAGTCTTCGTCGTCGGACATATCCTTCATGATCTCGTTGGTTTGCGCGTCGCGCACGACCGTCCCGCGCGGAATCTGAATGATCAGATCCTCCCCGCGCTTGCCGGAGCAGCGGGCGCCCTGTCCGTCCTGCCCGGGTGCGGCGACGTATTTTCGCTTATAGCGGAAATCCATCAGCGTGGACAGGTTGTCGTTGACGCGCAGGACGATGTTTCCCCCCCTGCCGCCGTCGCCGCCGTCCGGCCCGCCAGCCGCAACATACTTCTCCCGATGGAACGCGACCGCGCCGTTGCCGCCGTTGCCGGCCTTTACGGATATTTTGACTTTATCTACAAACATCGGGTTCTCCTTTCAGGTGCAGCTCATAAAACGCGGCGTCAAATGCCTCGCTGTGGTCAAAGCGCTCGTACCGACCGTATCGCACGAACTGAAAGCCGCACTTGCGAATTACGTGTTCGGACGCGACATTTTGGATGGCGTGCTCGGTGTAATAGTCGTTGATCCCAAGCTCAATATGCCCCCAAGCGATCAGCGCTCTGGCCGCCTCCGTCGCGTAACCGTTGCCCCACGCGTCGCTGCGCAGCTGGTAGCCCAGCGTATGTCGTCCGTTCACATCCTTGCCGATGCCGCCCGTTCCGATGAGTCTGCCGTCCTCTTTCCGGAAAAAGGCAAACTCCAGATCGTCCGGCTGAAGCGTTCGCAGCCACGCTTTCGTGTCGTCAATCGACTGGTGCAGCCGATAGGGCATGAAGCGGTTCACCGCAGGGTCGCTCGCCAATTCAAAAACCTCGGGCGCGTCCCTTAACTTGAGCGGTTTGATGATCAGACGTTTTGTTTCTATCGCCTCTCGCATGGTGTCCTCCAAAAAAATCCCGAACATAAACGGATTATGTTCGGGATTGCGTATTACATCTCTTATTGCTCGACCGCGTAGACAGAGCACTGCTTGCGATCCTTACCCTTGCGCTCGAACCGAACATGACCGTCGATCTTTGCAAACAGGGTGTCGTCGCTGCCGATACCGACGTTGGTACCGGGATGAATGTGCGTGCCTCTCTGGCGAACCAGAATGTTGCCCGCAAGGACGAACTGGCCGTCCGCGCGCTTTACGCCCAGTCTCTTGGACTCGGAATCACGACCGTTCTTAGTAGAACCGCCGCCCTTCTTGTGAGCGAAGAACTGAAAACCGATTTTCAGCATGAGTTACACCTCCATAACTTCGATATAATCAGGATAATCATCCCGCAGATCGCACACCGTCAGCATGAAGCCGGTCAGTACGGCCTGCACGGCGTCCTCGTCGTCGCAGGCTGCGGGAAGCGTGAGGGTGATCCGGACATTGTCTTCGTCGACCTTTGCGTTGGCATGATTGCCAAGGACGTCGTTGATGACGCATTCGGCGAACTTGACCGCAGAGGTGATCGCAGCACAAACGATGTCGCTGCTCTCTTCTGCGTAGCCGCTGTGTCCGGAAACGGAAAAACCGTTGATCCTTCCGTTCTGATTGAAGATCTCAACTTTCGTCATGATGGATTACCCGACGATCTTCTCAATCTGCACCTTGGTGTACGGCTGTCTGTGGCCGCGGATGGACTTGGAGTCCTTCTTCGGGCGATACTTGAAGACGACAACCTTTTTCGACTTGCCTTCCTTCAGCACCTTTGCTTCGACGGAAGCGCCAGCCACCACGGGAGCGCCGAACTTGGAATTTTCGCCATCCACGATTGCCAGAACCTGATCGAAGGTTACGGTAGTGTCTGCCTCGGCGCCGAGCTTTTCGACGAAAATGACGTCGCCTTCCTTGACGCTATACTGCTTACCACCGGTAACGATAACTGCCTGCATGTTGTTTGCACCTACCTTTTCTGTAGTCTCGCTCTGGAGGCGGGATTTCTCCTCTTTGGAGCCTCTTTAATGCGGCCTGTCTATTTTAGCATCCGTTCCTACATTTGTCAAATGGTTTTTTGCATTTTTCCTCTCTTTTTCGAAAAAATCCGCACCATCCGCGCACGCATTTTTCGTTCGGAAAAAAGTGTCGAAACGTATTGCAAATTTCGTCGCAGTGTGCTATAATTGTTACAAATTGTAACCTTTAGGGAGGTCTTGGTTTTGAAAAAGACACGTCTTTTGGCACTTTTTCTTGCCGTGCTGCTCACCTGCGCTCCCGTTCGCGCGTTTGCCGCGCCCTCGGACGATATTCAGAAAGAGATCGACGCGCTGAAGGAAAAGGAGGACGAGCTGAACCGGCAGGCAGACGAACTGCAAGATCAGCTCGACGACAATTACGCGACGGCGACCTCCTATGCCGAGGAAAAGGAGCGTCTGGATCAGGAAACGACCCTGCTTTTGCAGCAGATCGATAACACCGGCGACCAGATCAAGGAATATAACAACCTGATCGCACAGCGGCAGGCGGAGGTGCAGGCATTGCAGGACGACTATCTCGCCCTGACCGATCGCTATGCTAAGCGGATGCGCACCATGCAGGAGACCGGCGATGTGACGCTCTGGGAAGTCGTCTTCCGCGCGGAGAGCTTTTCCGATATGCTCGCGCGCAGCGTCATGGTGGAGGAGGTCTCCCGAGCCGACCGCGAGATGATGGACGAGGTGCGCAAGAGCGCGCAGAGTGTGCAGGACAAGAAGTTGGAGCTTGCGCAGGAACGCGGCGCACTGGAGGCAAAGAAGCTGGAGCTTGCCGAAAAGCAGGATGAGCTTGCCGCGCTGCGCGCGAAAACCGATGAAATTCTCATCCACCTCAACGAGGAAAAACAGGACATCGGGCAGGATCTGCAAAGCGTCGAAGAGATGAAAGACGAGCTGGTTAAGCAGATCGCCGAGCAGGAGGTCAAGTACCGCGCTGCCGTTGAGAAGGAGCTGGAGGAAAAGCGCAGACAGGAAGCCGAAAACAACGGCGGCACCGTTCCGCCCTCGACCGGCGGCTTTATCTTCCCGCTCGACCGCAGCGGCTACGCTTACATGACCTCCCCTTACGGCTACCGCGTACATCCGATCTCCGGCGTATATAAGCTCCACAATGGCGCGGACTTGGCTGCCTATCAGGGAACGAAAATTTACGCCAGCCGCAGCGGCGTTGTGACGACCGCCGCGTATAACGCGGGCGGCTACGGCAACTACGTCGTGATCAACCACGGCGACGGCTATTCCACACTTTACGGACATATGACGCACTACTGCGTCAGTGCGGGGCAGTACGTCTCGCAGGGCGAAGTGATCGGCTATGTCGGCTCCACCGGAAACTCCACCGGCCCGCATCTGCATTTCACCGTCTACTATAACGGAAACACGATCAATCCCCTCACCGTCATCTCTCTGCCGTAAACGGAAAAGCAAGCGCTCCCGACCCTGTTTGGGGTCGGGAGCGTCCTTTATTATCTAAAGTTCGCATTGGAGGATATTTCCCCCAGCGTCTGTGCCGTCTGCGCCGAATAATCCGCGCGGCGCGCAAGATCGGCAAGCGAGACGATGCCGACGAGCTTGCCGTCCTGTTCAACGGGCAGGCGGCGGATCTGCTCGCGCGCCATCAGCGCGGCGGCGGCATCTGCGCTCTCCTCCGCACCGATGCTGACGATGCGCCGCGTCATCAGATCGCTCACCTTCGTCTGCCTCGGATCGTCGTCGGCCGCGACGCAGCGCAGCACGATGTCCCGATCCGTCACGACGCCCCGCAGCTTCCCCTCCTTGGTGCACACCGGCAGCGCGCCGATATTATAGCGCGAAAGCAGCCGTGCCGCGACCGCCGCGTTTTCCTGCGGCGAAACACTGATGACGCGTCCCGTCATTACATCCCTGACTTTCATGTACCTTTCCTCCGTTTCGAAAAATACGCCCTGACCGATGCACCGGTCAGGGCGTTGGTCTATGGAAAGTATGGGAAAGCCGTTCGGATTTTATACCGTCTTGTGGAAACGCGCGTCAATGGCGGCAGCGGCTTTTTTGCCCGCGCCCATCGCAAGGATGACCGTTGCAGCACCCGTCACCGCGTCGCCGCCCGCGTAAACACCTTCGCGCGTGGTCATGTTTTCTTCGTTGACGATCAGGCAGCCCTTTTTGTTCGTCTCCAGACCCGGCGTCGTGGAGCGGATCAGCGGGTTGGGCGAAGTGCCGAGCGCCATAATAACGGTGTCCACCGGAAGCTCGAACTCGCTTCCCGCGATCTCCACCGGACGGCGGCGGCCGGAGGCATCCGGCTCACCCAGCTCCATGCGGATGCACTGCATCGCGCCGACACGGCCGTTGCCGTCGTCCATGAGCTTGACCGGATTGCAAAGGGTGTGCAGCTCAATGCCTTCCTCCTTCGCGTGATGCAGCTCTTCCAGACGGGCAGGCATCTCGGCCTCGCCGCGGCGGTAGACGATGTACACGTGCTCGGCACCGAGGCGCTTTGCGCAGCGCGCCGCATCCATCGCGACGTTGCCGCCGCCGACGACCGCGACCGCCTTGGAGACGATCACAGGTGTGTCGCTCTGCTCGGTATAGGCCTTCATGAGGTTGATACGGGTGAGATACTCGTTTGCGGACATAACACCCTTGAGCGCTTCGCCCTCGATGTGCATAAACATCGGCAGACCCGCGCCGGAACCGACGAAGATCGCCCGGAAGCCCATCTCAAACAGCTCGTCGACGGACAGCACCTTGCCGACGACCATGTTGGTCATGACCTTAACGCCCATCGCTTCGAGCTTCTTAATTTCGTTTCCGACGATCGCCTTGGGCAGGCGGAACTCCGGAATGCCATAAACAAGCACGCCGCCTGCCGTGTGGAGCGCTTCGAAGACGGAGACCTCGTAGCCCTTCTTGGCAAGCTCGCTCGCGCAGGTCAGACCCGCAGGGCCGGAACCGACGACCGCGACGCGGATACCGTTGCTCTCCGGCTTTTCGGGCATCCGGTTGACGTTTTCACGGTACCAGTCGGCGACAAAGCGCTCCAGTCGGCCAATGGCGACCGGTTCGCCTTTGACGCCGCGAACGCACTTGCTCTCGCACTGGCTCTCCTGCGGGCAGACGCGGCCGGACAGGGCGGGAAGCGAATTGGTGGATGTAATGATCTCATAGGCGGCAAGGAAATCTCCCTGCGCGACCTTCTGGATGAACTCCGGAATACGGATGTTTACGGGGCAGCCCTCCACACAGTGCGGAGTCTTGCAGTTCAGGCAGCGCTGCGCCTCGTTGATCGCCATCTCTTCGGTGTAGCCGATCGCAACTTCCTTAAAGTTCTTATTTCTGACGTTCGGCTCCTGCTCGGGCATGGGGGTCTTTGTCATCTGCATATTTGCCATCGTATTTCCCTCCCTTACTGAATGAGCGCCTTGCCCATCTGTTCCATACGGCACAGATGCGCCTTCTCGTCCGCAGCCTCTTGGTCGCGGTAGACGCCGTTTCGGTTCATCAGCTCCGCAAAATCGACCTGATGGCCGTCAAAGTCCGGTCCGTCCACGCAGGCGAACTTCACCTCGCCGCCGACGGTCACGCGGCAGCCGCCGCACATTCCCGTTCCGTCGACCATGATCGGGTTGAGCGAAACGATCGTCTTTACGCCGAACGGCTCGGTCGTTTTTGCAACAAATTTCATCATCGGGATCGGCCCGATCGCAAGCACCTCGTCGTACTGCTCGCCTTTTTCCAAAAGCTCCTGCAATTTGACGGTGACAAAGCCGTGCTCGCCGTAAGAGCCGTCGTCGGTCATCAGGAACAGGCGGTCGCTGCAAGCGCGGAACTCATCTTCGAGAATGACGATGTCCTTGTTGCGGAAGCCAACGATGACATCGACATGGCAGCCCGCTTCCTTAAACGCCTGCGCCGAAGGAAGTGCGATCGCGCAGCCTACACCGCCGCCGACAATGCAGACGCGGCGAACGCCGTCGGTGTGCGTGGGTTTGCCGAGCGGCCCGACAAAGTCGCGGATGTAGTCACCCTCGTTGAGCATTCCGAGCATTTTCGTCGTCAGACCGACTTTCTGGAAGATGATCGTGACGGTGCCCTTCTCGCGGTCGTAGCCGGCGATGGTCAGCGGCACACGCTCGCCTTCCTCGTCAATGCGGAAAATAATGAACTGTCCTGCCTTGGCCTTCTTGGCGACATAGGGCGCTTCGATCTCAAGCAGCGTCACGGCGGAATTGAGTTCCTTTTTGCGCACGATTTTGAACATAGAATTACACTCCTTCGTTTTCTGATGTCTGAACAGATTATAGCATAAAAATGTCACTTTTCAATGGTTTTTCGTTCCGCTGTCAAAAATCTTCGGGAATCGTCACGTTTTGTCTCCCGATCCTGTCCCACGAAAAGGCTGAAAGCAATTCTTCCACGCTGATCGGTGCCGGAGACGGTGTCAGGCGCGCGGCGTTGGCGACCTTTCCTAAGAGTGCCTGCGGCGTATAGCGCAGGCGGAGCGCGCCCATATCGAGGCTCTTTTCCCGCTTGCTCAGGCGCTTTCCGTCCGGCGCGACAAGAAGCGGCACGTGGCAAAATGTCGGCACGCGAAAGCCGAGCGTTTCATACAGCCAGATCTGGCGCGGTGTGGAGAACAGCAGGTCACAGCCGCGCACGACCTGCGTCACGCCGCCCGCCGCGTCGTCGCAGACGACCGCGAGCTGATAGGCATAGACCCCGTCGGCTCTGCGGACGATGAAATCGCCGCACTGCTCCCCCAGCGCCTGCCGCTGCGAGCCGAACACGCCGTCGGTAAAGCACACGGTCTGGTCCGGAACGCGCACCCGCCAAGACGGCGCGCGCCGAAACCGCTCCCGCTGCTGCGGCGTCAGGCCGCGGCAGGTGCCGGCATAGACCCGCGCGCCGTCCTGCCCGTGCGGCGCGGAGGCGCAGAGCAGCTCCTGTCGGGAGCAGTAGCACGGATAGGTGTCGAGCCGGTCAAAGCAGCGGGCATAGGCGTCCGCGCGGCTGCTTTGCAGCGGCATTTCCTCGTCCCAAGTAAGGCCGAGCCACGCAAGGTCGCTGCGAATGTCGTCTGCATACGCCGCTCTGCTGCGCTGCGGATCAAGATCTTCGATGCGTAGGAGAAATCTGCCTCCCGCGCTGCGGGCAGAGAGCCACGCGAGCAGCGCCGTGTAAATGTTTCCAAGGTGCATTCGTCCCGACGGGCTGGGGGCAAACCGCCCGACGACTTTATCTTGCAAGGTTCAGATCCTCCCAAGTCACGTCACGGTCGTAGGGGTTAAATTGCGCATTGAGAAGCGCGAGGTAATCCGTGCTCCCGTCGATGATCACATAGGGATCACTGAGATAAAACGGCACTGTCGTCATATACAGATCGTCCGTCCCGCACAGCACAGCCGTTTCCGCCAGCCAGAGCATATTGCGCAGCGAAAGATCCGTGCGGCAGTTCTTTTTCAGCAGCGACAGCACGCGCGGCAGATGGATCACGTTTTTCACCGAAAGCCACTGATGCAGCGCGGCCGTAAAGAAATCCCGCTGCACCCGAACGCGGCGAATGTCCGCCTCGGCATAGCCGGAGCGGAAGCGCACGACGCCCATGGCCTCCTCGCCGTCGAGCCGCTGCATTCCCTCTTTCAGGTGGATGTGCAGATTCTGTGACGGGTCGTCATAGTCCATATCCATGGGGACATAAAAACGGACGCCGCCCAAAACATCAACAAGCTCCCGAAACACGTCCAGATTGAGCAGGAGATACCCGTCCGGTCGGAAGCCGACGCACTGGGACACATAGTCCATCAGCGCATCCATTCCCTCCTCACCCTGACCGTTGGCGGCATAAGCGCCGTTGATCTTATGCGGGGTATACTTGGAATTTACCTTTGTGTCGCGCGGGATGCTCATCAGGCTCATCCGCTTTTCGGTGCGGTTCAGGTTCAGCAGCATGATGGTGTCCGTGCTGCCGCTTGCCTGATCCGTCCCGACAAGCAGGATCGTTGCGCTCCCCTTTTGATGCCCCTGTGCGCTGCCGCGCGGCATTTTGGCAAGAAAGTGCAGCGCGCCGACGGCAACCGCAACGACCAGAAGCAGGCAGAGAACGATCTTTAGGCAGGTTTTCCATACGCGGCGCTTTTTCCGTTTTCGTTCGGGCGGCTGGGAAAACGCGTCGTTATTATACACCGGCGGCGTCTCCTGCGGAATATACAGCCGGTCGGCAAAGCCGCGCTCATAGGGATCGTCGTCATCCAGCGGCGGCGCTTTATGAAAATAACGGTCGTCCATTTGATTTCTCCTATTTGTCGTTGGTCAGATCACCGTCGCCGCTTACAGGGATCGCTTCACCCAAGAAGGTCGGCTCCGGCCGGAAGACGGCGCTCAGGAAATCCTTGCAGCGCGCGAGGATCTCGCGCAGGTCGCGCCGATATTGCCCCGCGTAGGCACGCGTATCGGCTGCCACGCCGTAGGCCTCCAAGCCGAGCGCACGCGCCACGTAGATCGCGCGGTAGAGGTGATACTTCTGCGTCACGATCACGACGCGCTTTGCCTGAAAGATCTCCTTGGCGCGGTACATACTCTCGTAGGTGGAAAAGCCCGCATGATCCATAAACACGTCATGCGACGAAATGCCGCTCTCCACCGCGTAGTTTTTCATGACGCTCACTTCATTATAATTCTCCTGCCCGTGGTCACCGCTCATGAGCAGCTTCGGCGCAACGCCCGCACGGTAAAGCGCAATGCCCTGCTCCAACCGGTCGCGCAGCATATTGGTCGGCACGCCGTCGGCATAGACGCCGCATCCGAGGACAAGGATGCAGTCGACATCTTCCAAGGTCTGCGCCTCCTGCGGGCTGAGGATGTATTCTTTGACGCTTCCCTTCACATAGAAGTTCATGACAAATGTGCCCGCGCCCAGTAAAAGCGCAAGGCACAGCAGCACCAGAAGGATCCGTTTGAGTATTCTCATTGTTTTCCTTTCCAAAGGCCGAAGCCGCGTTTTTTCTTTTTTGGACGTGCTCCGGAGGGCAACGGTTCCAAAAAATGTGTCCCCCCGCTTCGGCCGCGTGATCATTTCCTCCGTTTGCCGAAGTATTCCCGCAGCACCACAAGGCTCTCCTCGCGCAGAATACCGGCAGAAACCACAGGCTTCCACCCCGAATGGTCAAACACGATCTTCGAGCAGTTGCAGCCCGTTTTTCCGAGGATTTCTCCCAAGTCGATATTGCTCGCCGCATAGACCAGCCGTCCCAGCTTTGCCCAGACCATCGCCCCGCTGCACATGAAGCACGGCTCACAGCTGGAATACAGCGTATACTCGCGCAGTGCCGTGATGCCGGTCTGTGTGCAGAAGGTGCGGATCAGTCCGGCCTCGCCGTGAAAGCTCGGGTCGTGCTGCGTATAGATCTGGTTTTCGTTCTCAAAGACGATCTTCCCGTCCTTCACCAGCACCGCGCCGAAGGGTTCGTTTCCGTGGGCTGCGGCAGCGGCAGAAAGCTCGATCGCCCTGCGCATGAACCGTTCATCCATTTGGTTTTCCTCCCGTTTTCCCACTGTCGCCCGCAGAGAACCTTCTCCGCATGATTTTGGAATACCATGGTAGTATAGCACAAACACGGCAGAATTTCCACCGTTTGTGAAAAAACGGCGGAGCGGAACGCCGCATGATCCTTCGTCCGCCGTGCCATCTGCCCTTGACAAATCCGCGCTTTGCCGCTATAATGCGTATGCGCACCATGTGATGCACAACATTTGGTTTTCATCTTGCATGCCGCTATCAAATTAAGCGAAGGCGCACGGCTCATCGGCTCACCCATGATACCGGGAGAGACCTATGCCAAGATCGCTGGCGGAAATGCGTAAAACTGTCGGAGGAAAAATCATGAAAAGTATCATTGTAAATGTCCACGGAAAGGGCGGCTGCGCTGAGGAAGCGGAGCATTACAAATCCCTCTTTCCCGAAACCGAAGTGATCGGTTTTGACTACCGGGCGCAAACGCCATGGGAGACGCGGGAGGAATTTCCCGCATTCTTTGCTGCGCTTCGCAAGCGCTGCACTTGTCTTACCCTGATTGCAAACAGCATTGGCGCGTTTTTCTCCCTTTCCTCGCTGGATGAGACCTTGGTCAGCAAGGCATACTTCATCTCCCCTGTTGTGGATATGGAGAAGCTGATCTGCAACATGATGCAGTGGTCAAATGTGACCGAACAGGAGCTTGCAGAAAGATCGGAGATCCCCACGACGTTCGGAGAAACGCTCTCTTGGCGCTATCTTTGCTACGTGCGGGAGCATCCGATCGTATGGCGCGTTCCGACCCGCATTCTCTACGGAGCGCGGGATGATCTGACCTCCATGGATACCATAGCGGCCTTTGCGCGGCGGATCGGCGCGGCACTGACCGTCATGCCGGACGGCGAACACTGGTTCCACACCGAGGCGCAGATGCGGTTTTTAGACGCATGGATCACGGCATGACTGGCGCTATTGTCGCTTTATAGAGGAGAAAATATGAAGCTTAAAACAAGTCGACTTTTCCTGCGGGAACTGACGCCGGATGATTTTGACGCGCTTTATACCGTGCTCGCCGATTCCGACATCATGCAGCACTATCCCTACACGTTCGATGCAGCACGGGTGCACGGGTGGATCGCCAAGAACATGGAGCGCTACCGTGTGTTCGGCTTTGGCCTGCGGGCGGTCTGTCTGAAAGCTACGGGTGAACTGATCGGCGATTGCGGGCTGACCATGCAGAATATCGACGGCACGATCCTGCCGGAGATCGGCTATCACATTGCAAAAGCACACCAGCGGCAGGGTTACGCGTCGGAGGCGGCGCAGGCCGTCCGAGACTGGACATTCGCGCACACGCCGTTTGGCATGATATACTCTTACATGAAAAAAGAAAACATTCCGTCCGCCAAAACCGCGCGTGCAAACGGGATGACACCGCTGCGCAAATTCACCGACGACGAAGGCGACCGGACGGTCGTGTACGGGATCAGCCACGCCGAATGGCTGGCGCGCGGCGGGACGGAAACGCCTTTTCAAAAATAGAAGGAGGTATGCGGTTCGTGCCCAAACCATACAAATATCTGCTCGACTTTGCCGCGCTCGCACTGCTTTTATCCTGCTCTTCCGGAAATGGAGCGGCACGGCAGCAAGATCTTAGCCGCCTACACGGCGATGTATCTCTATCTCTCCGGCGTCCTGTTTGTGACGCTCATGCCGGTTCTCGCCTCGCTGCCCTTCTGCTTCAACCATCCGTACATTCCCATGCACATGGCGCCCTTTGAGGACGCCTTGCTCGGGCGCGGCGATTTTATCCGTCAGATCGTCCTGAATGTGATCATGACGATCCCGTTTGGCTTTCTCTTCCCGCTCTGCCGCTGTCTTTCCGCAAAGCGGTGCGGCCTGCTGCGCTGCCTGCTGATGACCGTGGCGCTCACGCTGTCCATTGAGCTGCTCCAGCCCCTTCTGAATGCCGCGCGAAGCTCTGACATTACCGACGTGATCACAAATACAACGGGCGGCCTGATCGGCTACGCGATCTATGCCGTGATCCACAGCCGTGTCCGAAACGTCCGCACAGGCACTTGATACAAGAACTCCGGAGCACGAAACAGCGCTAAAAAACGCCGAAAGCCCCCAAAATGGCTTTCGGCGTTTTCTGTGGCGCGCCAGAAGGAACTCGAATCCCCGACCTTCCGCTTAGGAGGCGGATGCTCTATCCAACTGAGCTACTGGCGCATATTATGCTTTGGTTTTAGGCGGCGCTTATGGAAGGAAGAGAAACCCCGCGCCTTTTCAAGCGCGGGGACTGTCATCAGACTTTCTCCTTGACCTTTGCAGCCTTGCCCAGACGGTCGCGCAGGTAGTAGAGCTTCGCACGGCGAACCTTGCCGCGGCGAACGGTCTCGACCTTGACGATGTTGGGGGAATGCACGGGGAAAACCTTCTCGCAGCCGACGCCGTAGCTCAGACGGCGGACGGTGATGGACTCCTCAATGCCGCCATGCTTGCGGGCAATGATGGTTCCCTCGAATGCCTGCACTCTTTCACGAGTACCTTCCTTGATTTTGACATGAACACGAACCGTGTCGCCGACGTTCATCTGCGGCAGTTCTTCCTTCATGTACTGGCTGGTCAGAGCCTTCATCAGATCCATTGTGCTTGTCCTCCTCGTTTATTAGGCGTTCGTGCCGACGTTGACCGCGCCGCAGAGGACCACCCATTTTTCAGACCATGGTATGATACCACACGGAGTCCGAAAAATCAAGTATTTTTTTGAAATTTTCCTCTTTCGCGGGGCAGAAAAAAGTCGTTTTTGCAGGTGTATTTTTGCGGGCGAATGTGCTATAATCATTAAAATAGTTTTTTGGAGCTGCTTTGTATGAAACAGAAAGAATCCAATCCGCAGAACCACATTGCAATACCGGTCGTTTCGGCGGACGTCGGCATCGGCCTGACGTCGCAGCAGGTTCGCCAGCGCGCCGAAAACGGCCTGCGCAACCTCACGCCCGCGTCCAACACAAAAACGGAAGGGCAAATCATCCGCGAGAACGTCTTCACCTTCTTTAACCTGATCTTCATTGTGCTCGGTGTTGCCCTTGCGATCGTCGGTTCCTTCGTGAACATGACCTTTCTGATCATATCCTTTGCAAACACGATCATCGGTATTTTTCAGGAGACGCGCGCGAAGCGCACCGTCGACAAGCTGACGCTGGTCGCCGCCGGTCAGCTGAAGGTCATCCGCGACGGCGAAAAGCGTGCCGTGCGAACCGACCTTCTTGTCCGCGATGACATCGTGGAGTTTATGGCGGGCAATCAGATCTGCGCGGACGCCGTTGTGCGCGACGGACAACTGCAAGTCAACGAGTCGCTCCTGACGGGCGAGCCGGATGCGATCATCAAGAACCCGGGCGACGAGCTGAAATCCGGCAGCTTCGTGATCTCCGGCCACTGCCTTGCACAGCTCACGCAGGTGGGCGCGGACAGCTATGCCGCCAAGCTCGCCGCAGAAGCGCGGCGCAACGTGCGCTCCACCAAGTCGGAGATGATGAACTCCCTGACAAAGCTCATCACCGTCGTCGGCATTATTCTCATCCCGCTGGGTATCGTCCTGTTCCTGCACCACTACCTTGACGCGTTTTTGGGTCTAACGCTCAAGGAGTCGATCGAGAAAACGGTCGCCGCACTGATCGGCATGATTCCGGAGGGGCTTTATCTGCTGACCAGTGTTGCCATTGCCGTCAGCTGCATCAAGCTCGCAAACAACCGTGTTCTGGTGCAGGACATGAACTGCATCGAAACGCTTGCCCATGTGGACATTCTCTGCGTAGACAAGACAGGAACGATCACGGAGCCGAAAATGGAGGTCTCCGACATTTATCCGCTGGAAAGCTCACATTATTCCTATGAACAAATCGAGTCCATCCTCGCCGCCTTTTATTACGGCGAGGAGCCGGATAATGAGACGGCGTGCGCCATGACGGGACAGTTTGCCATGCAGACAAACTGGCAGGCCGTGCAGCGCATCCCCTTCTCCTCTTCGAGCAAGTGGTCGGCTGCCGACTTTGGGCCGAACGGCCGCTACATCATCGGCGCACCGGAGTTCATTCTGAAAAACCGCTACGACGAGATCCGCGGCTGCGCCGAGCCGTGGTCTGCACGCGGCTGCCGCGTGCTTCTGCTCGCGGCGTACAACGCGACACTGGAGCCGACGCTCGCGGAAGAGCTTGTCACACCGATCGCGCTTATCTTCCTTTCGAACCTCATCCGTCCGGACGCGCCGGAGACGTTCCGCTACTTTGCCGAGCAGGGCGTTTCGGTTCGCGTCATCTCCGGCGATAACCCGATCACCGTCTCCGAGGTCGCCGCGCGCGCCGGAATTGAAAATGCCGAACGCTATGTCGATGCGACAACGCTGAAAACGGATGCCGACTTTACCATGGCCGTTCGCAAATACACCGTGTTCGGCCGCGTAACGCCGGATCAGAAGCGGCGTCTGGTGCGCGCCTTCCAGGCACAAGGGCACACGGTCGCCATGACCGGCGACGGCGTAAACGACGTCCTCGCGCTCAAGGACGCCGACTGCGGCATCGCAATGGCATCGGGCAGTCAGGCGGCGTCACAGGTCGCGCAGATCGTGCTGCTGGACTCGCAGTTTTCCGCCATGCCCGGCATCGTCGCGGAAGGCCGCCGCGTGATCAATAACATTCAGCGCGCCGCCTCCCTGTTCCTTGTTAAAAATATTTTCTCCCTTGTGCTCACCGTCGCAATGCTGTTTATCAGTATGCCCTACCCCTTCGAGCCGATCCAGCTCTCGCTGATCAGTGCGCTGACCATCGGCGTTCCCGCTTTCTTCCTCGCGCTGGAGCCGAACTACTCCAGAGTCCAGGGACGTTTCATGATCAACGTGATCCGCCGTGCGATGCCGGGCGGCCTGACCAACATCATCCTGATTCTGATCGCGGGCACCTTCGTCACTTCCTTTGGCGTTCCTTCGGAGCATTTGAACACCATTGCTGTCTGGGTCGTCGCAACGGTCGGCTTTGTCACGCTTTACCGCGTCTCCACGCCGTTCACGCGGTTGCGCGTCGCCGTTTTTACGACGATGCTGCTTGCGATGCTGTTCTGCCTCCTCGCCGTTCCTTCGCTCTTCCGGCTGCCCTCGCTCAACTGGCAGACCTTCCTCATCCTGAGCGTGCTGATGCTCTCCGCGCCGACGCTGATGCGTTTCTTCCTCGGCATTTTTGACAACCGTGTCCGGAAGTTTGACATCAAGCGCCGCCTGCGGGAATTACCGGCGACCGCGCCGACAGATGACAACCTGTAAGCGGGAAAGGCCGTCTCATGCTGGACGGCTTCCCTTTTATAACTTGACAATTTTCGCGCTGCGGCTTATACTATATCCGATAAGAAGTTGCTTTTTATCCGGTCTGCATGAATCGATGCGGCGTGCAGAGCACGATTCTGAATTAAATATTTCATCATAGACTGAAAGAAGGAGGGTATTGCTATGGGTTTTCGCGGCGATATGTACATATGGAAGGATCGGAAGCGTTTTCTTGGAATGCCTCTGAGCTTCACCCGTTACGCGCTGAGTGAAGATCGTCTGTTTTTCTCCGTCGGCCTGTTCAGCGTGCAGGACGAAGAGCTGCTGCTCTATCGCGTTCGTGACATCAGCGTCACGCGGTCACTGGGGCAGCGCCTGTTCCATGTCGGCAGCATTACGATCCGTTCCTCTGACAAGAGCACGCCTGTGCTTGCCCTAAAGAACATAAAAAAACCGATGGAAATCAAGGAACTGATCCATGAAAACGTCGAGACCTGCAAGACGCGCCGCCGGATGCGCTTTAGCGAAATGATGGGCGATGTGCACGGTGACGATGACGACGATCTTGACGACATTCCCGATGTAGATTAAACGAAATGAGCGGAAGCAGGGTCACTGCTTCCGCTCATGCTGTGTCCCGAAGTAAAAGGAAATGATCACGGTAAAGATCGTAATGAAATCGCGGGAACTGATCTTGTCGCACAGCGCGAGGATGGAGAACACCAAGCTCAACATGAGTGTAACAATGCACTTGACACAGAGCAGCTGCGTCAGCCGTTCCTTCATACCATCGCCCTGAACATTCTATGCAGGAAGAGGCGGCGCTGTTCAGCGCCGCCTCTTTCAGACTGTCAAAAAAGTCCGTAACCGTCAAAATAGTTCCTTTTTGAAAAACGGACTTACAATTTGCAATGCGTGTACTTACAAATTCCTAATCAATTTTGATATAGAATTTGATTGATCTTCAATAATTTTGACTTACTTCGCAACTCACACCCTACCGTATCTATATACGCCGACGGGTGTGAGTTGCTCGTCTTCCGAACCTTTTTGGCAGTCTGTCAGCGTGTCGAAAAGGTTTTTCGACACGCTGGAAGAGGCGGCGCTGTTCAGCGCCGCCTCTTTTTTTCGGTCAAAACTCGATCGTTCCGTCCTCGTCGTTTTCTTCGTCGTCCTCATCGAACTCAAACTCAAGAAGTTCGCCGCACTTCGGGCACTTGATCGAGCCGCCAAGGATCGTGTCCTCGTCCAGCTCCATGTGCTCGCCGCACTTCGGACAATCGACTTCATAAACGGCATCCTCGTCGTCATACGCATAGTCGTCATCGTCGTCGAGGTCGTAATCGTCCTCATCCTCGTCTTCGTCCATCAAAAACTCTTCGATGGCGTCCAGATCTTCTTCGATCTCGTCGAGCTCATCGGAAACCGCCAGCGCGTTTTCCTGAAGGTCGCTGATCGCCTCTGCGGCCTCGCAGAGGAACGCCGTGATCTCATGGATCATGCGGCCTTCGTCGGTCTCCTTGCTGAGCTTCATGCCTTCTGCCAAACCCTTCAGGTAGGCTGCGTTTTCAGAGAGAGTCATGTCGTTCTCCTTTCAGAAATTAGCCCTTTGCACGTCCAAGGTATTCGCCGGTGCGGGTATCAATGGAAATGCGGTCGCCTTCGTTAATAAACAGAGGAACCTTGACCTCTGCACCGGTCTCAACGGTAGCGGGCTTCAAGGTGTTGGTCGCGGTGTTGCCCGCAAGACCCGGCTCGGTCTTCGTGACCTCGAGGTCGACGAAGTTGGGCGCCTCGACGCCGAACACATTGCCCTTGTAGGACAGGATCGTGCAGGTATCGTTCTCCTTGACGAACTTGAAGCTGTCGTCAAGAATGCTGCGCTCGACCGGCGTCATCTCATAAGTCTCGCTGTCCATGAAATAGAACAGGTCGCCGTCTTCGTAGGAGTATTCCATCTTCTTGCGCTCAATGTATGCGGTGGGATACTTATCGTTCGGGTTGAAGGTCGTCTCGGTGACGCCGCCGGTGATGACGTTGCGCATCTTGACGCGGACGAAGGCCGCGCCCTTGCCGGGCTTGACGTGCTGGAATTCGACGATCTGCATAACCTTACCGTCCATTTCGAAGGTAACGCCGTTTCTAAAATCGCTGACAGAAATCATTTATTTCTCCTCCTAAGTTTACCCCCGAAAGGGCGAATATAAATCACAAACACAAGAATGCCTTTCTATTTTAACCGATAGACGGCGCAAATGCAAGCATTTCTTACAGAATGATCAAATTTTTCGGGCTTTTTGTGATGTCGCGGCAGCCGTTTTCTTCGAAGATTACCACATCCTCGATGCGGACGCCAAATTTGCCGGGCAGATAGATCCCCGGTTCGGCGGAGGAGACTGCGTGCAGCGGCATCGGCGCTTCGTTTCTCATGTTGCAGTTCGGCGCCTCGTGGATCTCCATGCCGAGGCTGTGGCCATAGCCGTGGCCGAAGTAGTCGCCGTAGCCCGCCTCTGCGATCCGGTTGCGGGCGGCCGCGTCGACTTCCTTGCCCGTCACGCCGGCCTTGGATGCGGCAATACCGGCAAGTTGCGCGGCAAGCACCGTCTCATAGACGTGTTTCATCTCATCCGTTGCGTAGCCGAGCGCCACCGTGCGCGTCATATCGGAGCAGTAGCCGCGATAGATCACGCCGAAGTCCATGGTGATAAAATCGCCGTTCTGGAGCTTCCGGTCGCCCGGAACGCCGTGCGGCATACTCGTATTGGGGCCGGAAACGACGATCGGATCAAAGGAAAGTCCCTCTCCCCCGTTCTTATACAGGCAGTAGATCAGCTCAGCCGCCAGTTCCTTCTCCGTCATGCCGCAGTGAATGCGCGTGCAGACCTCGGTAAACGCGCGGTCGGTGATCTCCTGCGCCTCGATCATGCGCTCGATCTCCCACGGCTCTTTGCTGGCGCGGAAAGCGTTGAGCGTGCTCTGCACCGGCTTGAGCGGCACGGGGAGACGATCGCGGAATACGTCAAACTCCGCAACGGTCAGATAGGCCTCTTCAAATCCGAGCGTGTGGATGTGCAGCTCTTCGATCGCGCGCGTCAGGCAGCCGAAGAGGTCGCGGCCATAGTCGATCACCTCGAAGCCCTCGATGTGATTCTGCGCCGACTCGATATAGCGGCTGTCGGTAAAGTAGCGCGCGCCTTCCTTGCCGACGATCGCGTAGCCCTCGGCAATGTCAAAATGCGCGGCGTACATCCGGCTGTAGCGAGAGGTCAGCAGCAGGCCGTCAATCTCGTCGTTTAAGATACTGCGGTACTTTTCAAGCTGTTTCACAAATATATCCTCCTTTTGCGCGCCAAAGCAAGAAACGGCAGTTCCAAAACGTGCCGCAGCTTCAGCGCCACATTATGATTGTGTATGGATCGCACGGCGATCGCCGTGATTCCCGCACATTTTGCGCCCAAAACGTCGGTATAGATCTGGTCGCCGATCAGAGCGGTCTGCGCGGTCCGGCAGCCAAACCTGCGCATTGCCTCGCGGATGCCGCGCCCGCCCGGCTTTCCGGCGTGTGTTACACAGGCAACACCGTAGCGCTCCGAAAAGCGCGGCACGCGCGGCTTTTTACTGTTGGAAACGATACACAGCCGGAGGCCGGACGCACGCATCCGGTCGATCCACGCCAGCAGCTCCTGTGTCGGCTCGTCGCAGGTATAGGGCAGCATGGTGTTGTCAAAATCCAGCAGGATCAGCTTCAGCCCGCGTTCCGCAAAAAAGCTGGGCGGAATATCCGTGAGCTTGCGAAACACAAAATCAGGTAAAAAGGAGATCATAAACACAGCCACCCGTCCGTATGATTGACTATAGTATAGCATGGATTGGGAGGTTTGTCTATTGTCAATCCCCATGTATTTTGCAGTCGCCGCAGGCGAGCGCGTGAACAAACCGAACGACGGGCTGTTTCATCTCGGCTTTGGCTTTTATTCGGACGGTTCGCTGCGCGCCCCTTGGGATACGGACGGCGTTTGCGTCTTCGACGATGCCATCCTCTGTCAGCCACGGCCGGACGCGCTGGAAGCGCTCTCCGCGCTGCGTGGCAGCATCTACTTCGATTTTGAGCGCCCGCCCTGTGCCTTTCATGCCATGCTGCTCACGGCGGTACAGAGCCGGACCGTCTATCTTCCCGTGCGCTACCGCTCCATGTGCGAAAGGGCGATCCCCGTGATCGTCTCAAGGCCGTGCAACCGCTGGGAAGCGCTCTGCCGGAGCGGGCAGCAGCTGAGCGTCCCGTGGCTTTTGGAGCTGCACCCGATCCGCAAGCGGCATGGGGCAAGCTGGAGCGAAACAACGCAGGACGTTTTTCTCCCGCAGGCGCTTTGCAACGCGCGGCTGGAACCGGACACACTGTGGTACTACGACGACGAGACGAGCCTGCGGAAAAAATGCGAGGCCGCCGAGCATAGCGGCTGCATCGGCATCGTCGGCCTCTGGCAGGAATGGGAAGAATAACGGGGGTTGCCAGCTGGCAACCCCCTCAGACTGTCAAAAAAGCCCGTAACCGTCAAAATGATTCAACTATTTTTTAGAAATTCGGCTGCGGAAATACAAGACAGTATATAAAAATTCTCAAACTTTTGAAGTGAATATTTGCTTGCTTCGCAAGAATTTTGACTTACTTCGCAACTCACGCCCTACCGTATCTCTATACGCCGACAGGCGTGAGTTGCTCGTCTTCCGAACCTTTTTGGCA
>OIYV01000584.1_pt1 | contig 20489 bp, 12 predicted proteins | sample 1588251 | NCBI WGS metagenome assembly OIYV01 (sample SAMN03283282) | human gut metagenome | biome: human-associated habitat; material: feces | host: Homo sapiens | place: Peru | collected 2012
GTAAATTCTGAAGATATAAAACTATTCTTTTTATCTTTATCTAGTGCTTTATCAATTATAAATAACTTAGTACCAGAAAAATCATATTCTTTATATAATGTATACTTATTATCTTTATATACATAATAATTATATTTATCATCTTCATCTTTAAGTATTACTAAATCATATTTTGTCTTTTCATTATGATATGCAAGTACCTCTTCATCATCAATTTTTATAGTAGTTTTTTCATAACCTTCAATTTTATCAATTAATCCTTCTTTTCTAACAATTGAATATTTTTTATTATCAATATCTACTTCAATATTTTTATATTCTTTTAAAGTTGCATTAATTACATAAGTTTTAACATTACCATTTTGCGCAGTAACTTTTATTTCTATCTTATTACTACCAGGATTTAAAGTTATTTCTCCTGTTCCTGTTACTTTAGCAGTAGAGTCTGCAGTTTGAGCATTAACATTAATTTTTTCATCTTCTGGTTTTATTTCTACATTATATTCTAATGTATCTTTTGAAAATGTTTTATCTAATTCATAACCTGTAACACTTAATTCTTGTAAGAATGCATTATTACTAATTACTTTATCTTCTTTAATTACATTAATTGTATAAACTTTATCTACTCCACTTTCTGATGTAACTGTAATTGTTCTTGTACTTGTTCCATCTGGAATTACTAAAGTTTCACAACCTGTAACTGTTGCTTTTGCTGAATCTGTATCATAAGTAAATCCTAACTCTGACATTGTTTCATCTGCATAAATTGTATATGTATCTTGTTCATAATCAAATTCAGGTTCTAATGTACCAACTGATGGTACTAAATCTATTAAATGATTTCTTGTATCTTTATCTCTTATTACTTTTACAGTATATACATTATCTTCTCCAGCTTGTGATGTAACTACAATTTCAAATGTAGTTTCTACATCAGTAATTGCAAATTCACCAAGTCCTTTAACTGTTGCTCCTTCTGAAATTCTACCATCAAATGTTATTGCACTAGCACTGTAATCAACATTTAAAGTATAATCCTTCGTTAATTTATCAAATTCTTTATCTAAATTAACCGCTAAATCATTTACAGTTGTATCTAATGCCAATAAGTAATTACCAGATTTCATTTGTCTATTTACAATAACGTAATATGTACGTTCAACACCATCTGGAGATGTTACTTTTACAGGAATTTTATTTTCTCCAAGTTCCAAAGTATGTTTTCCTGTGCCTTCTAATGTAGCATTTTTATCTGTAGCTTCTGCAAATATTTCTATTTCTTCAATTTCATTATATACATCAACTTTATATTCTAATGTATTTTTATCATATTCAGGAGTAATTGTTCCTGGTTTAGTATATAAGTAATCTAAGAATGTCATTGCATATTCTTGTCTTATAACATTAATTGTATAAACTTCTTCTAATTCTCCTTTTGTAACTGTTATTGTAACTGTATTGTCTCCTACTTCTAAATTATCATTTCCAGCAATTACAACTGTTGCATTTTCATCTTCTGGAACTGCTGTAATTTCTAAATTAGTTGTTTCATTATTAACTTTTAAATTATATTTATTTATATATTTATTAAATTCCTGTTCTAATTCATAATCTTTAACACTCATACTTTCTAGGTATACACTGTTAAATGCTTCTTTAGTTACATTTAATTTATAAGTATTTACATCGCCATTTTGTGCTGTAACTTCAATCGTTACTATATTTTGTCCTACTTGTAAGTTTTCATTACCTTTAACCTCATAAGTTGCATTATCATCATTTAAAATAACTTGCATATCCAATTCAGTTTCAGTATTTTCAATATTTACTGTATATTCTTTAGTTTCTGGATTGAATTCTTCTTTTAATTCACCATTATTTACCTCTAAATATTTAATTAAATTATCTGATGATAAAACCTTATTTATTGTTAAAGTATAAACTTTTTCTCTTCCAGTTTCAGAAGTCACAATAATTTTTACTATTTTACTTGCTTCATCTATATCAATAGATTTCGTTGCAGAATCTATTAGCTCTTCTTCCTCATCCAATTCCCCAATTAAGACTTTAGAAGTTTTAAGTTCTGCTATTGCTTCTATTGTAACTTGATTTATATCAGTTGGAACTTCAACATTATAAACCTTGTTTTCTGAAGTAAATTCAGGTTGTATTTCATATCCAAATACTTTTAAACTCTTTAAGTTATTATTATTACTCTTTTCTCTTGTTACATTTAATTTATAGTCTTGAGTTGTCTTTTTATCTGCTGCAGTTACCGCAATTGTAACTACATAATCTCCTGGTTCATTAAATTCATTATCTTTTATTTCATAAGTAGCCTCAGGGTCTAATGTTTCTAACTCTTCAAATTTCAATGATGTATCTGATGTTATTAATGAATATTCATAAACATCTTTATTAAATGTAGGTTTTATAAGAGTATTTGCAACTGTAAGTTTTGAAAGTCTTGCATCATTGCTGTTTTCTCTATTTATATTAATATGATATGTTCTTTCAATTCCATCTTTGCTTGTAACTGTTAAGTAAATATGATTATCTCCAACTTTTAATTCATATTCACCATTTCCAACTATTGTTGCATCTTTATCTTCTGGTGTACCTGTAATTGTTATTTTATCTGTCTCTAATGGAACTGTCATCTCATAATACATATTTGCTTTTTCAAATTCTGGTGATAGATTTCCACTACTTAATGTAATTGATTCTAGATAATTGCTAAATTGTTCTTTTGCTTGTCTATTTACATTTACAATATATTCTTTTGTAGTTTCTCCATCTTCTGCTGTAACTGTTATTTTAACTTCTGTTTCACCTTCACTTACTAATTGTGGTTCAATATCATAGGTTGCATTTTCATCTTCTAGTTCTACTAAGTAGTTTGGTTTATCTATTTCGTTTGTAACTTTTAGTGAATATTGTAAAGTATCTTGTGTAAAATCAGGAGTTATTCTTCCTTCTTTTACACTTAAGTTTTTAATATTTGCATTATGTTGTTTTTCTTTAACAACATTTACTGTATATTTTAAAGTTTCTTTTCCATCTTCTGATACTGCAGTTAATTCAATTTTGTTATCTCCACCTTTTAATGTATGTTTTCCATTGCCTGTAACTACTGTACCATAATATAATGGAACACCTAAAATATTTATTTCTTCTGTATCTTTATCTACATTTATTGTGTAATCCAAAACATCTTTATCAAAATTAGGTTCTACTGTTCCTTTATCTGTTTCTATTCTCTTTAAGTATGCTTTTGAATTTATTTCTTGAGATATTTTAAATACATAATCTCTTGTGTCTCCACTTTCTGCTGTTACTGTTAATGTCAATTCCATTTGCTCTGGATAATCTGTAAAATCTGGATCATCATTTGTTGTATTTTTGTTACATCCATAAGAATATGTACCATTTCCAGTAACTTTAGATTTTACACTTTCTGCGGTTCCAAAAATACCTATATTTTTATATTGATAATATCTTGGAATAATAACATTATATTCTTGTTTTTCTTTATCAAATTCTGGAACAATTCTATATCCATCTTCAAATTCAAATTTTACATCTTCTAAATATGTATTTTCATCAACATCTGTTTTGAAAATATTTACAACATAAGTTTTTGCTGTTCCATCTTCTGCTACTGCCAATATTTTCTTAATATTTGATCCTTTTTTAACATTATTGTCATCTATTAATTTGACTTCTGTTGTTTTAACTTCTGGTGTTGCAACTATTTTTACTGTTGAATTATTTGATTTATATTGGCATGTATAATTTGTTTTATCTTTATTAAATTCTTCAACTAATGGATATTCAGTATCATTTTCATTAAATATTTGAATATTAGCCAAATTAGCATTTGAATTCTTTTCTCTTTCAATTTCTAATGTATACGTTTCTTCACAGTTATTTTGACTTGTAACATTAATTGTTACAGTATTTTTGCCTGCATTTAATGTTTGATGTTCATTTGTAATCATTACCCATACATTATCTGGGTCTTCAGCAGTAGCCTTAACATCTACACTATCAATTTCATTTGGAACTTTTAGTTTATATTCAAAAGTTATTCTATCAAACTCCGGAGTATATTCTAAATTATTTCCATTATTTTCAACTGTTATATTTTGTAGTAAAACATTATCTATTCTTTCTCTATATACATTTAATGTATATGTTTTTGTTGTTCCATTTTGTGATGTTACAACTATTGTTATTTCATTAAATCCATAATTTAATTCTGTTCCTTCATCTAATCCATTTACTTCATAAGTTGCAAGTGGATCTTCTGTTTCTATATCTAATTCAAGAGTTGTTGTTTCTTTTGGTACTGCAAATTTGTATTCAGTTTTATTTCTCTCAAATCCTATATCTGTTTGTGGACTTGTTACATCTAATTTTTTAAGATCTGCATTACTTGCTATATCCCTTGTTATTGTATATGTATATGTTGTTTTATCAACTTCATTTTCTGCTGTTACCACAATTTCAAATGTGTTTTCTACATCTGCTAATTCTTGAATTCCATTTCCTTCAACAGTTGCTCTACTATCTAATAGTTCTACATTAAATAATACTTGTTTTGTTTCATAAGGTACTAACATTGTATAACTTAAAGTATCTTTATCAAATGTTGCTGGAGTTGTTACTCCATATTCTGGATGATCTTTTAATAATTCTTGGTTTAGTCCTTCTATTTTTATGTTTTTCGCTCTTGACTCTGTTGATGCAAATTTTATAATTTTAACTTTATATTCTTTCTTTAGTCCATTTTGAGCAGTACATGTAATTGTCGCCACTTTTGATTTACCTTCTACAATATATTCACCAGTGCCTGTAACTTTTGCTTTTTCATCTCTAGGACTTGCATATAACTTAGTTGAGTTTATTCCTTCTGGTAAATATAATTGATATTCTAATGTATCTGGGTTAAATTCAATATCAAAAGTTCCATTTTCTGCACTAATTGATGCTAAACCATTATCGTCTGGTAAACTTAAATAAGTAATTCTAGCTGCACCATTTCCTGCTTTTGCATAATTAGAAATTGCACTATATGATACATTTGAGGTACTTACTGTTTTTGTATTTTCGTTATTTGAGGTTTGAACTCCATATCCATACATTACTTTATTTGTAAGTAATTTATTTCCTATGTACCCTGAACCTCCACCGGCTGCATTACCATTGTAATAAGTTGTATTATTAATGCATCCACCGTAATAGCCTCCGCCACCTCCGGCAACACCATTTGCGTTTCCTCTACCACTTCCATTTTGACCTTTTCCAAATGAATAACCGCTATTTTGAGTTCCACCTGTTCCGCCACTATTGTCTCCTCTATTTCCAGTAATTCCTCCAGCATTACCACCTGCTTGTTTATATGAGGCACCGCCTCCACCACCAGCAACTAATAACAATTGGTCTAATTTATTTGCTTGTGTATCTAATGTTCCATATGCAAAACTTATACTTGTAGCACCACCTCCGGCACCACCAGCTCTACATTTATATTTATTCCAAAGGGAACCATATACATAGCCCATCCATGTTCCACTACCACCACCATTAAATGATTCTGGAGGGGCATACTTTTTCCAACCATTTCTTCCTGCTTCACCTGTTGCAATATATATTGTTTGTCCTTTTTCTAAATATACTTCACCTTTTGAATATGCACCATATCCACCTCTTGCATTTGAATTTCCGTCATTATATGACGCTCCACCTTGTGCTCCCCAAGCTTCTAACAGATATCTTCCTGTATATTCAGCAGTAAATTTTTGTATTCCACCAACATATCCATATGATTCTTTTTGTACAAAGTTCTCATTACCTTTATAAACATTAATTACATAAGTTGTTGTCTCACAATCAGGTGCTTTAACTTCAACAAATATTTTTGTATTTGAATCAATATATGTATTTCCTGTAATCGTTACTGTTGCTTCATCATCAAATGCTACATAAGATGCTTTAAGTGACATTGCAGTTTTTGGCATATCAAATCTATATTCAAGCACATCTGGGTCAAATTCATCTCCAAATTTAATTTCAACGCCATAATTGGTGTTTTCTAATACTAATTCTTTTAATCTTGTGCTATGCTCTTTAATTAAATGTATTGTATATGTTCTTGTGTTTCTACCATCTTCTGATACTACTGTTATCTGTTTTGTTGTTGTTCCTGAATGTAATTCATTATTTGGTAAAATAACTTCTTGTGATACCATTCCTTTTTTTACTGTAATATTAGCTTCAAAATATTCTCTAGGCACATTATAACTAAATTCATTTACTTCTGGATCAAAACTCTCAATTTCTGTTCCATTAATATAAATTGCTTTTAATTTATCATCGTTAGATGGTGCTCTTGTTAAATGTAATTTATATACAACTTCTTTTCCATCGTGATCTATTGCTTTAATATCTACATTACTTGTTCCAACTGGCACTGTATGTATTCCATCATTTTCAATCTTAGTAAATCTAGAACATGGAATTGCTTTTATATCTATTTCATCATAATCTTTATCTATTACAACATTATATTCATTTTTATCTTCACTAAATGGTGTTGTAAATGTACCGTGTTCTATTTGAATATCTTTTAATCTTCCATATGTATAATCTACACTTATGTTGTATATAGCTTCTGTTCCATCTTTTGCTGTAACTTTTATTCTCTTAGGATTAATAAGTGATGTAAGCTCTTCACCATCTAAATATTCAATTGTTTGACCACCAGCTCCTGGTATTGCTTCTAATTTTATTTTACTTGTTGTATTTGGTACCCATACAGAATATTCTAAATCTTGAGCTGAAAATTCTTTGTTAAATACTCCTTTTGATTCTGTATTAATATTTATTCCATCTAAATATGGCCAGTTATATGTAGCCCAATTTACAGTAAGCTTATATATTGTTTCACTGCCATCTTTTGATATAGATGATATCTCAAATTCATTTACTGGTTCTGTTAAGTCTAAAACGTTTTCATATGTAAGAGTTTGCCAAGCTGCACCATCTGATACTTCTAAACTTAGCTTATCTACATAATTATCTGCATTTATTGTATATTCTAATGTTTCTGGATTAAATCCTTCTATTGTTGCTCCAGCTATTTTTATGTCATCTACTAATGAATAATCATATCCTTCCCATGTAAAATGTAGGTTATATATAAATTGTTCACCAGATAATGCGGTTACAGTTATTTGTTCATCTACTGTTTTTGCTTCACATGTAAATGTTTGTCTTGTATATTCTATATCTTGATTTGTTGCACCAGATAATCCCTCTATTGATATATCACCTGTATGTCTTGGAATTGTTATGTCAATATCTGAAGCATTTGGATCAAAGTTTTCAATTTCTTCTCCATTTATCTTGATTCCATCTAATTTAGCATAATCCCAATCTAACCAAGTAACATTTATTGTATATGTTGCTCCACCTTCAACTTCTACTGTTATAACATTTTCTTTATCTGTTAAAACTGTACTTGAACATGTTACATTTTGAGTACTTATTCCTTTAAGTGCTGATACTGTTAAATCTTCTTCTTGATGACGACCAACAGATACATTATATGTTAAAGTTGTAGGACTAAAGTCTGGAACACTATTTCCATTTACAGAAAGACCTAATAAATAGTTATCATTTCCAGCAAATTTAATATTTACATATCCTGCACCACTATTTGCTCCTGTAGATGTTGTACCACTTGTAACATCTGATCCATAAGAACCAGTCCCCGCTGAACCATTACTTGTTGTTGCACCATTTCCACCATTTGCTGTAAATAAAGTTGTGTTCCCTTTTTTTACTGTTGTTGCTCCACCATTGCTTCCATAAGTTCCATAATTTCCTCTATCATAAAGTTGACTTGAACTGACATAAAGTCCGTCAGTACTTAAACTGGTTTGATAAGAAGCACTATGTCTGGTGTCTACATAATAATTTGTGCCTGTACCTCCTACTGCAATGCTTAAAGTTTCTCCTTTTTTTAATTCTATATATCCCGTTACTTTTCCACCATTTCCTCCTGTGTATGCTTTATTGCTTGACTGTTGCCTGTATAAAGTATAAGTTGTATACTTACCTTTTGCACTATGTGAAGTTACCCAATATGTAGTATAATTAGAGTTTCCTCCTTTTGCACCATAAGCTTCTATATAATACTTTCCATCATAAGGAGCTGTATATGTACCCCCAGATGTATATTTTTTAGTTGATTCATCTGGATTTGTGGTAGTAAAAGCTTCAAACTTTTGTGTTTCAGGTGTCATTAATGTTTGTACAGTGTTGTTTTGAACAAAAATATTTGCTACAATAATAGACACCAAAGTAAGACACGCAGTAATTGGTAGAATTCTCCTTTTAGAAAATCCTTCTTTTTTACTGTTTGTCTTATCTTTTACCTTAATTGTATTATCTGATTTTTTATTTATTTTACCTATTATATTATTTGGTATATTTTTTGCTTTATCCTTAACCCTAATCAGAGCTTTTTTACTTATTTTATTTAATTTATTAAATATCTCTAAAACCTTCATATTACAGTTCTCCTTTATAGTTATCTCGCTATTTACTAATTTTTTATTTCTACATTTATAATCTTATAATTATGTACTAATGTTTCAATGTCGTCAAACTCTAAGAGGATTTCTCGTCTTTCTTCCATACGCAGAGTTTCTATGGTTTCTGATAGTTGTTTTATAGCTTTCCCATTTTTGTCGTATAATTCAACTTTCAAAACCAATTCTTTATAATCTTTTCTTCCTTTATTTATCAATGTAAGAGGCAGAGAATATTGCCCAGTGGATATATCATAGGATAAACTTTCATTAGAACTTATCTCTATATTATGCTTTTCTACTATATAAGTCTTTGTTTCAGCATCATAACTTGGAACTACACTTATATTATGGTTCTTTAAAATAAATATCGCGCAAATTGCTATAACGATTATGATTATTAGAATCGTTATTATTGCTATTGTTTTAACCTTTTTTTGCATCCCATTGCCTCCTTCTTCTAAATATTTTTTTCTCGTTACTTCCTTTTCCATTTCAAAATCCCATTTCTGGCTTTGTTTTTGTTCTAGTTTTCTTCGTTTCACACACTCGCTTGGCTTTTTATTATACTTATATTCTATATATTTTGTACCGTCAATATATCTATTTTTATATATTTTGTATCTTAAATCTACAGAAATATAAGGTTAAGATAGATATTAAATAATTATTAAATTTTTATATCATTTTAGACTATACTTTGTCATAAAACGGACATCACTACGGACACGCTCGATTTAGCATGTCATTTTTTGACAAATTATTACAAAAAATGATTATATAAGCTCATTTTAGTTTCTCTTCTTTAGGGATATAGCCCTTTTGCTTCATTTTTGATTGCAAAGAAAATGCAGAAATCATAAAAAATATGCAAATGAGATACGATTTTTTTTAAATTTATCTTAAAAAGTTCTTTTGGGATGAATTTTACTTTCCTTTTTTCTCTTGAAAAGATTTATATGTTTTTAGTTAAATTTTTTTAAAAAAGTCAACATAACTTTGTTTTTGGAATTTAATATAGAAATTATGAATTATTTTTTAGATATAAATTATTTTTTGACACTTCAAAATCGTTTTTAAGACGTTTTAAAAAAATAGGCATATAAAATTACCACAATATTTATATACAATATAATTACATATATAAATTGTGGCAAAAGTATTTTTAAATTTATTCTTTTGATGAATGAGTATTGACGCTACAATCTTCTTTATTCCTTTTAAAGAAATCATCTTTTGTTAAAAATAATATTGTCATATATATTAATGTTCCAACTATTATTTGAGTGGTTAGTATTATTGCAGAATTATTAATTAATCCAATTCCATATACTACTATATACATAATAATTGAAAACAGTAAATATTTCGTAAAACTTTTCATTAAAGATTTATTTACAAATTGCTTAATTATAGGTATTTCTAATATCAAAATTACCATTTGTCCTAGTATTGTTGCAATTGCTGCTCCTACTGCTTCATATTTTGGTATTAATAATAAGTTTAGGGCAATATTAATAATAATGCCTATAATTATTAAAATAGTATATTTATTTTCTTTTATATAAGCTATTTCTCGTCTTCCATAATAATTTATTCCTATATTTCCCATCATAACTAAGTATGTAAACACAGAAAAAACATAACTATATATTCCAATATTCTCTGGTCCAAGTATCTTTGCCTTGTATGGTATTGTAATCAATGGTAATACCATTAATACTATATTATAACTCACAGTATATAAATAGTTTTTTATAATTTTATTCATTTCTTATCACCATACAGTTTCTTTGAAGCACTTATATAGTTTTCAAATGTTGTTAAGTCAACTTCCATTTCTTTAAAAATAGGATTTTGTATAGTTTTATATAAGTCATTATTCAGATATTTTTTATCTATAATTAAGCATTTTTCTAAGTATTCTTTTTTTGAATATGTACCCCAATTATTTAACTTTGTAAATAGTATTTTATCAGCATTAAAACTTTTTCCCATTTCAATAAATTTTATCATTTCTTTATAATTATCTTTTTGAACTACAAAATTAAACTGTAAATTTTGAATTTTTTCTTCTTTTCTTAAATTTCCTAACATTTCCAAATTTTTAATTAAACTTTTAAAATTTCCGCATCTTAATTTTTTATATGTTTCTTCTGTTGCTGCATCTATTGAAATTTGAACATTAATCTCTTTGTATTTGTTTTCTAATAGTTTCCAATTCTTTTCGTTAAATAAAGTTCCATTTGATAAAATTGTAATTTTATTTCTTTTTATATCAGTTTTTAATATATTTTTATAGTGTTCACTAAAAAAAACTTCTCCTTGCCCCGCAATGATTATATCAGATTTTTCTAACCATCCTGTATTTATTAATTTATCTTTTATTTCTTCAATTTTTTGATTTTCTTCTTTTGTTGCTTTATAGTGACTTTTTCTACAACTTTGACATTTTAAATTGCATGTTTTATCTATTGCTATTGTTAGTTCTTTTGGATAATTATCTGTTTTTAGTGTTCCTATATTGGTTTCTTTAATATTTGCATTATTAAATTTACATTTTGATAAATCACATAAACAATATGATTTGTTTAGTGATGATAATTTAATAATTCTTGCTATATGATTATTGTAAGAATTTTCTTTATTAATGTTTCCAAATGGGATTCTTATCCAAGTAGGGCAACATCCCCAAATAAAACCTTCATAATCAATATTACAACTATTTTCTAAGTTATTGCAACTAATATCGTATCCTTTACTATTTATGACCTTTATTAATAATTCTGACGGCTTTAACAATTCTACTGGAATTTTATCTATTATCCTTTTATTTGTAAATGTAGGTCTTATAATATTTCTTACATTATTTCTATTAAGTGCAAATTTTTCTTTATATTCCTTATCTAAGTATTTATATAATTCTTTTAAAGAATATACATTATTATTCTTTATTTTCTTTTTATTTTTGATTTTTTTGCAGATAAGTATAGTAGCATCCTCATCTTCTTCTATATCAGTAATATTTTCTAATATACTATACTCTTTAATGTTAAACACATAAGCTATTTGATTACATATTCTTTTAGTTCCCACTAGTATTACATTTTTATCATACATAATTATCCTCTTTTTCATTTATTATAATATAAATGCTATTTATGTTTTGCTCCATTGTTCATTATAGCATATATTTCTTTCATCTTAAATTTGTCTTTATATAAACTATATTTTCTTAAAACATATTGAAGAATCAACAATTTATAAAGTTTTGGTTGTAATTCTTTAAATATAGCTCCCTGATCATAAAAATATTTTTCATTATATCCTTTAAACCATGTGCTTTCTTTATTCTCTACTGTTCCTATTTTTACTGGTACACTATAAATTTTTAAGCCTTTTTTTAAGCACTCATTTAAAAATACTGTTTCCTCTCCCATTAAGAAACTTCCACCTGGACCAAAGTTCTCATTGAAGTTGATTTTTTTATCTTTCATTTCATTTATTTTAAAAGTAATTTCACTTGAAACTACTCTCATTATATCTACCCAATGTATTTTTCCTTCTTTGATTTTCTTCAATTTTCTGTCTTTACTTAGACTTTCAACATAAAAAATAATCATATCTGCTTTTTTATATTTGTTATATGCTTCTAATACTATGTCTTTATAATTATTTTCATATTTTATGTCATCATCTGTAAAAAGGCATATATCCCCATTTGCATATTCTAAGGCTCTATTTCTGCTTCTTGCAACACCTTTTTCATTAAATGATATAGTCCTTATCTTTTCCTCTTTATATTTTAATACAGGTTGCTTATTTTCTACTTGATTTATGAGTAATACATCTTCTAAAATATTTGCTTTTTTTATAAAGCTTTTTACATCTCTTACATCCTTTAAATTTCTAATAGAAACTAGACTTTCAATTACTGGTTCTTTCATAGGTTCTCCTATACTATTCGTTTTTTTGTAGCATGAAATATATACCAACAAAAATTGTATATTGTATATATTATTGATAACTTTTCTTGTTTTCTATATAATTTCCAAGTTCTTTTTAAGTTAGTAAATTTATTTTGTGATAATCCATTATTTGTTACTCTGTAAGTTGTAAAATTTTCATCCAATCCATAAGAAATTACACCACTTTTTAGTATATTCCACCATGTTGCCGTATCTTCACTTCCAATATTAGGCATAAGTATATTTTTCTTATCTATGTATTTTGTATCTAGCATCACAGTCGAAGTTAATATATATGTATTAGTTAGTGCTTTTCTATAATTTAATTTGCTTGGAATTTCTTTTACTTCTTTGAAATTTCCATCTTTCAAATAAGTATATCTTGTATATGTAAAACAATATTCATTGTCTTTCATAAAATTTAATTGTTTTTCTAGCTTTTCTGGGTTCCAAATGTCATCCGAATCTAAAAATGCAATGTATCTATTAGAAACTTTATTTATTGCTACATTTCTACACTCTGCAACTCCAATATGTGTACTTAAATCAATAAATATAACTTTGTCTTTTATGCTTTGAATTTCTTTTTCAATTATACTTTTAGTATTATCTAAAGAGCAATCATTTACAATGATTAATCTCCATTCTTTGTAGATTTGTTCTTTTACCGAGTTTATAGCTTGTACTACATATTTTTCACAATTATAAGCTGGCATAATTATATCTATCTTATCTATGTTTTGCATAAAGTTTCTTCCCTTCTAGTTATATTTCTTCTTTTTTTCTAGCATCTTTTATTATTTTACCAAATGTTCTAAAAACAATTTTAATATCATTTTTTATAGACCATTTACTCATATAAGTAATATCATATTCTAGTCTTTGTTTTGGATTAGTGTAATAATCTCCCTCTATATGTGATAATCCCGTTATTCCTGACTTAACTTGCTCTCTTATTCTATATTCTGGTACTACTTTTATAATATCTTCTATTATTTCAATTCTCTCTGGTCTTGGACCTACAATACTCATATCTCCTTTTACCGCAAGTATTGGCCCGAGTATCCTTTTCTGCATTATTAATCATTGTTCTAAATTTATACATTGTAAATTCTTTACCATCCTTTGTTATTCTTTTTTGCTTAAATATACCAGGACCTTTAGAATCTATCTTTACTATTATAAAAATTATTACCATTATTGGAAAAGTGAAAATGATTGCAATGCTAGACACGAGTATATCAAATACTCTTTTTTGTATTCTCTGTTCCTTATTTAATTTATAATTTATCATATTTTTTCCTTAATTTTTAATATTTTATTATACAATTCCGTATATTTTTGATGATTCTTTTCGCTTTCTTCTTTAGTATCTTTGTGTTTTGTATATTCTAATATGTTATTTTCATATTCTTTATAATCTTTTTCTACTATTTCTATAATTTCTAACATTTGTTTTTTTGTTTCTTCTGTTATATTTTCCAGATTATTCATAGCCATTAAAATTTCTAATTCATTATTTATCTTTTGAATTATCATATTAGAATCATATTTACTTTCAATTTTATTGTTTCTCCAAAAATCAATCCAAAAGTCTATACCTTCTACATTTGCTTCATATCCTTCTTGTTCTAAACCTCGTGAAATATTAGATGCTAAATATGTGGTTATCCATTGTTGTTGTGAATAAGGTTCTTTTTTCATATATTTTATCATTTTTTGCATATTTTCTTTATCATATTCATTAGGATTTTGTGTTCCCACAATATCATTATACATATATTGTTCATTCCATGGCGAAAGTTTACTACTTAGTTTTGGATTGCTTTCTTTTAATAAGTCTGATGTAAGCCCCAAAATATTAATTGTCGTAATAACTGCAAATGCAATAACTATGATGTAGTCTATTATTTCTATCTTTTTTGTCTTTAATTCTTTATCTTTTGAACTACTCAAGGCAACAAGTAAATAAAATAATATTCCTATTGCGATAAACGAAAAATCCATATCCATACAAGAATGTAAAAATATTATTAATATGCTTATTAATATTGCAACTTGCATTCTATATACTTTTATATTACTTCTATTTTTTATTATATCTTTTGCATTTTTTAATATAAGTACCAGTATAAAGATAAAAGCAATTAAGCTAATTATTCCAAATGACATCCATATATCTAAAATATTACTATGAACATTTGCAGAATAATATTGATAATCTTGAACTTTACCATATAACAAATTCCAAGCATTTCCACCTGCTCCAAAAAGCCAATTATCTTTTATTATTTTAAAACCATCTCCCCAGTAATCAAATCTTTGCCATACACTTGAATTTTTGAAATTAAATGTTGTAAACATTCTTACTAATCCATTTGGAAGCATTAGATACTTTATAGTATATTTTTCACCATTTATTCTACAAGCATTTATTGTAAATTCTTGTTCTGACATATTTTTCATATATAAAGCTAAATGGTCTACACTATCACCTGTTGTAAACTCTATTTTTTTTGTATCATTACACGTTCCAAAAGTAACCTTACCCTTAATTTCTGTGATATTATATTGATTTGCTTCATCTATTTGTATTTCAAAACATTCTTCTTGTGTATTTGTTTCTGCATTAACATCAAATTCAATTACATATTTTGTATTTGGTTCTATACCTCTAATCCATTCTTCCTGATTTCCTTTTACTACAACAGGTTTAGAGAAATTTAGGCCAACGCAAAAGTATATAAAAAATGCTATTATTAGCGATACACCAATAATTATATATTTTTTAGGTATTTCTTTATCTTTTAATTTCTTTAAAATAAATATAAGTATTAATATTCCAAGAAGTGCTATTGTTGCTTTAGATTGTGTAAGTATTATTGTTATACTTGCAATTAGTATATATATTCCATATAAAATTTTTAATTTTTTTTCTTCTGTATTTAAGAACATTGCAATCGCTAAAAATGTCATAACACTTAGATATATTGCATAAGTATTAGCATAATCGAATACAGAAATCATCCTATATTCATGAAAAGCACTAATATTAAAAAAGCTTAAAATAGGTTGAAATAAATTTATTTTAAAAAACATATCATATCCAAGTATAATTGGTATTACAGAAATTATAATAAGTGCATTTATTATAATTTTTTTCTCTTTATCTTCTGTAATTAAATTTCTTGCTAAAATATATACTCCATATATAGTCCAATACCTTAATATAGCAATTATTGTTTCGCTAAATGATACTGTTGTGTTAAATATCAATGGAATAAGTGGAGAAAGCATAAATATAAGTATTGCTATATCCAGTTTGCTTTTTATTATTACATTTTTTTCTTTTTTTATTTTTTTATATATTACATATACTGTAGTAAAAGCACTTGTAATTAATAACGTTATCCATGTTGGCATTGTTTCACTAGGCATTACAAATATGCTTGAAAGTAACATAATAATGATTATTCCTATCAATCCTATTTTTTCTTTACTCATTTTATCATTCTCCTATTCTTAAATTTAAAATTAGTATATCATATTTTGTATTTTTTGAATAGTTTATTTCATTTTTTCACAGGAGTAAATTATGAAATTTTTGTTTTGTTGTGTTGACATAATTTTTGTATGGTGATATAATATTATCGTTGTTTCTTAGTATAGAAGCATATAACAATGGATAAAATATTTACACTACCTAAGATAAAAAATTTAATGTGAATATTATTTTTAGGGGATGTGTTTCAAGAATGAAAATATCAAAAAGAACATTTGGTATTTTATTTATTTTTGTGATTGTTTTTATCCTTAATACTTTTTCTTTTGCTACTTACAGAACGGCTGTACTTTCTGAACAGAATATTAAAAGTAATGTAGAAAAATTAGTATTAGATGATTATGCTGATTTATCATCTGAGGAACAAGAAACTTTAGATTTAATAAATAAATATAGAATAAAAAATGGGCTAACTGAATTAAAGGCTTTGTCTAGTTTACAAGATGTTGCTTATTTAAAGGCTATTGATTTAGTACAAAATAATTACTTTTCCCATACTTCTGTTAATTTAGGTACCCCTTTTGAGATGTTAGAAGATTATGGAATTGATTATATGATTGCAGGTGAAAATTTAGCAGGTAATACTACTCCAGAAAGAGCTGTTGCTGCATGGATAAATTCTCCTTCTCATAAAGCTAATATTTTAGAAAAAAATTTTAGTTATACTGGTATTGTAGTGATTGATAGCCCTGTTTATGGCAAAATTTATGTGCAATTGTTTATTGGTTAATTTATGACACATTAAATTCGATTTTAATCAATTTGCACATTAGATATATAATTACTTGCTAAGTATCAAAAGAGATTAAAAAGTTAAAATATAAAGTAAAGAGATATAAAATAATCGTGGTTATGATTATTTTATATTTTTTTATTTTATATGTTAGTTATGCATTTTTTTGATTATTATTGACAAAAAATTATATCTTTGTTAAATTAGTCTTAGTACAAAAGATACATTAGGAAGGGGTGAATTGAGAATGAATAAAGCTGATTTAGTAAGTGCTATGGTCCAAGATACAGGTCTTTCAAAGAAAGATTCAGAAGCTGCACTAAATAGTTTCGTAAATAATGTATCTGATGCTTTATCAAAAAATGATAAAGTTCAACTTATTGGATTCGGAACTTTTGAAACAAGAAAAAGAGCTGCTAGAACTGGAAGAAACCCACAAACAGGTAAAGAATTAAAAATAGCCGCATCTATAGTTCCTGCATTTAAAGCTGGAAAAGCTCTTAAAGATAAAGTTAATAAATAATATTGAAGGACAGAATAACCTTAAAGGACATAATAACCTTAGTTTCTGTCCTTTTCATTTATTTAATTGCTATTATTAATTCATTATCTTCTACTTTTTTATTTGTATTATTGTATATATATCTATCTCCTGTTTGATATACTTTGTATCCTAAATTATCTAATTTAGTTTCACATAATTGTAAAAAAGTGGAGTGAGCATACACCTATATTTTTAAATAGATATCATCAACCTTATGTTCCTGAAAATTTAGCAAAATGTTTAAGAATATTTAGGGAAAAATATAATTTAGAATATCTTACTCCATACGGATTACGACATTCTTTTGCTACATTCTTATCTGAGCAAGGAATGAGAGATATTGTATTAATGAAATTAATGGGACATGCTGACTTTGCTACAACACAAAAATATTATATATTTGTATCTGATGCAAGAAAGAAACAAGAATATGAACAAGCTTGGGGATTAGTACCAACATCAAATAATAACACAATAAATTCAAATATTCTTAATATACCAAATGCAGACGGAATAGATCCAAATACTATAATAGCAAAAGAATTTGAACAATTACAAAAAATTTGGATACAGACTCTTGTTGCTTCTACAATATTGCAAAAAAATAATACCCAATAGGGTATTAAAATGGTGCATCACCGGGGAATCGAACCCCGAACCTCCAGATTAAGAGTCTGTTGCTCTGCCAATTGAGCTAGTGATGCAAGTATTATAATAATTTGTTATACACTATTTTGGGCATTATCCTGTTGCACCATTGCCAGATGATTAAGAGTCTGCTGCTCTACCAACTGAGCTAATGGCCAATGTAAACTTATATTAAGTTAACAAAAATATTATACAACTTATAGTGGATAAAAGTCAAGGACTTTTTTTAACAATTTGGGACGTTATAAATGGCAATAATAAACCGGAAATTTATTATTGCCATTTATAATTTTGGAAATTTTTTGTAAAAAATACTTGAATAATATAATATTTAATAATATAATGTAACTAATCAAAAGATAAAATAAGGAGAGAATTATATGGAATTAGTAAAAGATATTTATTTCAATACAGATAAACTTATTGAAAATACTAAAGTTAAAGTTTCTTATACTGGAAAGTTTTACCAAGGAAATAATGATAAAGTATTTATTCATTATGGATATGGAGAAAATTGGGATAATGTAAATGAAGCTGAAATGATAAAAACAGATTTAGGTTATCAAACTGAATTAGATTTAACAGGTGGTAATACTATTAATTTCTGTTTCAAAAATCAAAATAATGAATGGGATAATAATTGTGGTAACAATTATATTTTCAACATAGAAAAAGAAAGTAACAATGAATTAGGAAAAACTACTTTTGGGGTACCACAAGAAAATGCAGGTTCTTTTTTCGGAAAAACTTTCGGAACAGAAGATGGAAACCAAACTGTTTCTAATGTATATTGGAATTCAAATCAAGCACAAGATTCAGATGAAAAAAATTCTGGAATTATAGAAGATACAGTTTTAGGAAATTCAGATAGTGTAGATACCTTTATAGGTCCTGTACAAAACGCTGAAGTTTCACAAAATTTATTAGGTGATATTGAAGTTTCTAATGGTACTGGTATTTCTAATTTAGGTACTGAAAATTTATTAAGTACAGATATTTTAAATAATGGTATTTCTACTCCTGTTGCTAATAACACTGGTATTGAAACACCTATTGCTGATGTTTCTAAAATAGATGGTACTTTGCTTAATAATTCTTCAGTTTCAAATAACAATGGTCAAGTAACTACAACTGCTATAACTGTTGTTAATACTGGTTTTGAAAGAACTCTTGTATGGACTAGAAAAATAAAGGCAACTGTATGCAAATTTTTTGCCTATGTTCCAAAATTTATTTCTGGAAATTATAAAAGAAAAGTTGATAATAAAAACAAATAATTTATGAATTATAAATAGTAAATTATAAATTACCCAAAATAAATAATAAGAGATAAATAATAATTAATAATTAATTAATAAACGAACCGTGAACTATAAATAATAAAAATTTCTAGCATTTTTACTTTGCTAGAAATTTTTATTATTTATAGTTCATCTTTTATAATTTATTTTTCTATTTTTTTAAATCACTTACTAATTTTTTATTTCTCTAATCAACTTTAAATTACCCAGCCACCATTTACTGAAATAATTTGACCTGTTGTATAATCATCTTCTATAAGCCATTTTACACAGTTTGTTATAGAATGTGGATAACCTATTTTTTCTAATGGTATCTCGTTTGCTATATTTTCTAATTCTTGTTCTGATAATTCTTTATTCATTTCTGTATTTATAATTCCTGGAGCTATACTATTTACACGTATATTAGATGGTCCAAGTTCTTTTGCTAATGCTTTTGTCATTCCATCTAATCCGGCTTTTGCAACAGAATAATGAACTTCGCAAGATGCTCCAACTATTCCCCATACAGAAGAAATATTTATTATGCAACCACTTTTCTGTTGTATCATACTTGGCACAGCTTCTTGTGTAACATAAAATGCTGACGTTAAATTTGTTTGTAACATTTTATTCCAATCTTCATCTGTTATTTCGGTAAATAATTTAATTTGTGATATTCCTGCATTATTAATTACAACATCTATATGTTCATATTTTTCAATAATAAAATTTATTAAATTTTTTACCTCATTTCTTTTAGAAATATCTGCTTTGACTATGTCTATATGTATTCCATTATTTCCTAATTCATTTTTTATTTTGTTAGCTTGCTCTTCAGACTTATTGTAGTTCATTATTACTGTATATCCCTGTTTTGATAATTCTTGAACAATATTAGCACCAATTCCTCTAGAACCTCCTGTTACTAGTATTACTTTGTTTGGTAACATATTTATACCTCCTTTTTTTATATCACGATATATACATTTAATAATATTCCATAACTAATATACCATAAATAATATTCTATAAATAAAAAATAATTTATATTTTAAAAATATAAAAAAGCCAGTAATTAAGATTTTCTCAAAACTACTGACCTTCATATGGAGCCACTTCTCAGATTCGAACTGAGGACCCCCGCATTA
>OIYV01000585.1_pt1 | contig 20470 bp, 54 predicted proteins | sample 1588251 | NCBI WGS metagenome assembly OIYV01 (sample SAMN03283282) | human gut metagenome | biome: human-associated habitat; material: feces | host: Homo sapiens | place: Peru | collected 2012
CCGCCTCTTCTGTGGCATCCTCGACCTTCGATTCGTCCTTGGAATCGTCTACAGGGGTGATCGGCTCGACTTTGTCCGCGGTGTCCGTATCCACAGTGCCAGCAGGCTCTTCTGCCGTGTCGACCGACTTATCCTCGTCCTTGGTGGGTTCATCCGTGACACTCTTATTCCCGGGTTGGGTGATCCTGTCGACCACGCCCTGAACCTTGTTCCTGACGTTGTCGAAGATGCCTCTCTTCTCACCCGTCTTATGCTCTTCGCCCATCCCGCCGGGAGGATCTCCGGGCGTGGCGACGGTGTCCTGCCCCTCCTTCTCTTTATCGCTCCTCCCGAGCTTGATGGCCTTCTCCATCGGCTCGATGGGTTCATCCGAGGATCTGTCTGTCATATGTCGCGCATATGCGCGTATGAGTATAAAAAGTGGTAAAGGGTTTGGGAGAAGGCTCAGTCCAGGCGGACGTAGTCGACCTGGCGGAATATGCGCGGGAGGTCCTTCTCCATGATCTCATGGACGAGGATGATGAAGCCCTCCTTGTCCACGTCCCCCGCGAGCTCCTTGTATCTGGCCCACGCCGCGGCGATGGTGTCGCCGTCGATGTCTATCAGCGCGTAGCGCTTCCTCAGGTTGACCCTCATGGTGAACTCCACGAGGGACGGCGAGGGCTTGTGCGTGTTGCGCATCTTCAGGATGCGCAGGATCTCCTCCCTGAGGTCGGGTTCCTCCGAGGAGGCCTCGGCAGGAGGCTCGACGACAGGTGCGGGGGCCTCTGCGGGTTTGTCTTCAGTCACGGGCGCTTCGACGGGCGTCTCGCCGACCACGGGGATCGCGGGCAGCTCGTCGGATGCGGGTTCGACCTTCTTCTTCGCAGCCATGGGTGCATCACTCTAGCGGTATCATGTCGTACGACATATTTAAGCGGTCGAACTCCCAGACGAGCAGGGACGTGCCCACATCGCCCGGTTTGCCCCCTGCTTCGTCGTACTTGGCGGTCATCATGTCGGCGACGACCTGTGCCTTGGACTGGTCGGTCGTCATGAAGAGATCAGTGAATCTCAGTACTTTGTCCAGAGACCATCTCAGGTTCCCCTCGACCTGCGGGACGATCGCCACCATGCTGTTCCTCCCGTTCAGGAACGTGCCCTTGAGGCAGTCCGCCACGAACCGCATCACGATTTCTGCGGGCAGATCCTTCTGGTGGTTGCCATGCACCGGGTCTCCCTTCACCGCGACGATCATGACGCGCGGGGCCTGTGCGACCTGCGGCTTCTTCTTGGCCGTCACACGACCACCAGCTTCTTCACGGCGCAGACCCACTGGTCGATGCAGAACTCGTCCAACGCCACGGTGTACGCCCCCGGCCCCACGCGCTCGAGGATGTTGTCCTCCTCCGCCAGATACTGCTCCATGTACGTGTCCGCGTCCTTGCGCGAGGCGAACATCTCTTTGGCCAGCACTCTCTCCGCGGTCTCCACGGTCACCCTGCACTTGACCTCGGCCATGCTCTCAGCCCTTCCTTGCCGGCGTGCCGTATCTCATCTGTATGCGCAGGGCCACGGGGAGTCCGCAGGCGTCGCAATAGGCGTAGCTGTAGCTCGTCCTGCTGACCCTGGCGTCCTTGGGTCCCCACTTGGGAGGGGTTTCCCTCCATATGAGGCCCACCAGCGGTCTCTTGCGGGCGTTCTGGTCCTCGGAGACGGTGTGCATGATGCCCGCGCATCTGGGGCACCTGTACACCTCCCCTGTATAATCGTCTTTCATGATCCCTGATATGTCGTTCTCCATATTAACACCCACGTCTCACTCCTCCTTGAATCTCCTCTCCATCGTCCCGATCTCCCTGTCCAGGTAGAATCTCGCCTTCTTCAGGTCCTCGAGCGCGTCGCCCTTCCTTCCGGCCCTCGCGATGTACTTGAGGCACGAGCCCAGGTTGAACCCCAGCTCCCAGTCCTCTATGACGTCTATCGGCATGTACGTCCGCCCCTCGCAGTAGTGCGCCGGGTTGTCCACAGGGTCGAACCTGCCGTCCTTCTCCTTCTGCTCGGGGGCCTGCACCGGCGTCTGCGCCTGTGCCTGCTCCGCCTGTGCCTGCTCCTGCGGGTCCGCGACCCTCAGGTCGGCGGGCGCCGACGGCATGTCCGTCGCCCCGAAGATCTCCACGGCGTCCGCGGACGACTCGTCGTGCTTCAGCCCCACGGCCCCGAGGGCCGCGTCCAGTCTCTCCTTCATCTCCTCTATCATCTCTGCATCTCTCCTGTCTGTTCTCCTTCTCCCGTCTCTGCCGAGGCCGCCCTCTCCGCCCGACGGGCCTTCAGCCCGTCCATGGCGACGTCCACGCACCTCACGGCTTCGACGACCCTGTGCGGGTCGAGCCCCTCGGCCCTCATGAGGCCTGCGAGCACCATCAGCCTGTTGGCCGCCACCCCCGCCATGGCGATCATGGCGTCCTCGGGCGTGGTCATCTGGCCCTCAGCCTCCTCCTGAACGTGTCGCTCCTGACCGGCCTGACCGCGTACAGGTACGAGTTGCACCTCGGGCAGGCCTTGGGCATCGTGCGACTCCTGGGCCTCCACACATACCCGCACCTCGTGCACCTGAGGACGTCGATGGGCGCATGGCACGACGGGCACGTCCAGTCGAACGTCTCCACGGTGGTCGGCGCGAACGCCCTGCACTCGTCGCACCAGACGAGCCTCTCGTCCGTCTTGGGCTCCGGCATCTCACAGCTCCTCCTCGTCGATCAGCGGGGCTATGAGGCACCTGGCGCTCCACAGCCCCGCCTCGACGCCGAGCTCCACGGGGATGTCGTGCCCCACGCCGAGCTCCGCCGCCGCGTCGGGAGGCAGCGCCGACACGATCTCCTTCAGCCTGGGCGCGGGCAGGCTGCACGCCGCCTCGCCGAACACGCCCGCGACGTCGTCGCCGGAGAGGGTCAGGCTGACGCCCCTGCGGGTGCCCTTGTCCCTGCCGACGAACGTCACGCACCCGTCCTTCACGCCTATGCGCACCGAAGGCTGAGCGGGGTCCATGGCCTTGAACAGCGGAGCCAGCGCCCCCGCCCCGACGATGCCCCCCGCCGAGTAGTCGAACGCCCTGACGCTCCTGTTCTCGCCCTCGCACGGGTGCATGGGCATGGTGATGCTCATGGGCCCCGACTCGGCGACGACCTCGCCGTCCTTCTCCGTCCAGACGACCTCGTCGCCTGCGACCGCCAGGACGCGCTTGATGTCCTGCGTGTCGAGGCTGTACTCCCTGTCGTACGCGTACGACGCGAACGACGTCGCGGGGACGGTCATGTCCACCATGGCCACATGGTCCGTGGAGACGGCCCTGATGCTCCAGCCGTCGGAGGACGGCCTGATGTCGACGTATCTGCTCTGCGGTGCCACAAGGGCGTTGACGTCCCGCAGCACCTTCCTGGGTAGGATCACTTCTCACTCACCTACTCCCGATATATCGGTTTTGGTATATATCGTTACGCACGGCGGAGGCGGCGACAGAGGAACGGCAGGCGGGACCGCGACCGGCGAACGCGAACTGAGACGGCGAGAGGACGGTCGCGGACCCTGGTGAGAAGCCTTCCCCTCGCGTGGGACGGTATGCGATGGGTCGATATAAAGGTGCCCGGCGCACGGGGACGCATCGCAGGCCGCGCCGGGACAAGCACGGATACCTTTCGCCACGGACCGCTCGGAAGCACTGCCCGGTGCGTCCCCGCTATGACTCCAGTATGCCTGCTGATATGTGATGGGGATCCGCCGATATAAAGGTTCTGTGTGTTGCGGAATTGCTATCGTTGGAGGAACAGGAAGCGTCCGAGCAGACGCCGGAGGCTCGGACGATGGGATATCGGACAGACGATATATGAGGGGGGGGCGGGGGTGGATCCGTGCCCGGACCCGGACCTATACATCGACACGGACCCGACCCATACTCGGACCCGTACGCAGACCTATACATCGACACGGACTCGGATCCCGACCGGGTCCGGATGTCGGCTTCTGCTTGGATCGCGATATGGATCGCGACATGAAAGTAGATATATCGGTCTCGAAATTGGTGCTGCATATTTTTGTCCACACCCCCCAAATCCGCTGAAAAAATTCCGTATCGCGGAAAATATTTTTTTTATTTCCCTATATAATTATATGCAATGCATATATTTATATACCCATGCGTAGTATTGAGTTTTGTTGTGTGTGAAGCCTCAGGCGAACACGGGTTATAGGCGAATACGCGCCTACATTAGCGGATGCGCTAGCGTCCGCTATGTGGCTTTTAGGTTTTTCAGTAATTTTTAGGCCAGCCTATAACTCGACAAATTCCCAACCCGTGGCATGGCTTATCGGGTCATGCCACGGCCAGATTCTAACATCCAACCGCTGGCCGACGGCCAGCGGTCCCATCATGTCCGATGCGGTTTAAATCACCCAGTCGGGCCGAAAATGGAGGAATCTGAAATGTCTGAATACGGCGTTATTGCGAAGGGACTTAAGAACGACCTGGCCCAGGCACTGGCCAAGTTCGGCGATGCCAACAGGTCCGAGAGCGTTCAGACGGTCATGGCCCAGGCCATGACCATAAGGAACACGCTGGCCAAGGACCCCGAGTATAGGGCGTCCAAGGCCATCGCCGATGCCCAGAAGAAGGACATCGACGCGTTCCAAGCAATCATCAAGGAAGGGATGAACGGCATCGAGATAGGGTCGTTCACCGCCGACGGAACCAAGGCCGAGTTCGCGACCGCTAGGAAGGTCCTACTCTCCGAAGTCGCGAAGGCCGACCCGCAGGCACTACTCGAGTTCATCAGAAACGGCGGACTCGATGGTACCAACATCAAGGCCGAGGACGTCGCCGACCCGCGCCTAAGGGCACTGGTCGTCGCCAACACAGTCGAAGGGGTCGGATCGCTCAGGTTCAAGGACTGAGCCCGAACCCCGACAAACCCCTTAACCCATCCGCAGGGGTCCATACTGCGGGATCCGACCAAACGACGGCTGGCCATCCCAACCGTCGGGTCAATGGATAAACCCGAGTCCGAGGGCATCCAATCCCGAAGGGGATAGAATCGGATGAATGGAGGAATCGAAATGGCTCAGGAGATAAAGCACGCACTGAGAGAGGGAGACATCCTGGCATCGAGCTGGGGATGGGAGCAAACCAACGTCAGCTTCTACAAGGTCGTCAAGGCCACGCCGACTGGCGTCAGGGTCAGGCCCATGAGAACCCAGAGGGTCGAGAAGGGGTTCATGTCGGGCATCGCGTACCCTATCATCGGGTCCGAGGATGCATCCGAGGAGTTCTTCAGGAGAGTCGACCCGAGGGACAACATGATCCGCGTATGCTCTTATGAGTTCGCGGGCAAGTGGAACGGCAAGGAGATGTACTGCTCATGGTACGCGTGAGGTGATTCGGATGAGATTCGAGGCAAGGTTCGGAGATACGAACGACAGGGTAGTCGACACACTGAATGACGAGGAGGAGGTCGTGAGATACATCATGACCGAGTACGGAATCAATCAGGTCGTCGAAGAATGCGCGCGGTTCCTTTGGGATCGCGCATCGAACGACCCCAGCTACGGAGTCGATTTATTGACCGCGATGCTGAACGGATGCGGTCCCGACATCATCGATGTCGTGAGGGAGATGGTGGATGAATGCAAGTGCTCGGGCGGGATTCATTTCCCCACGCTCGGGCTGGATGTGACAGTCAAGGAGGAATGAGAATGGGAAACAGAGCAATCATAGTACCGAAGGAGAGCGTCGGGGACCACGGTCCTGTAGTGGGCATCTATGTCCACTGGTTCGTCGAGGACGCATTGAATGAGGCACTGGACAAGGTCAAGAATCTCGGATACAGGAGCACAAAGGCCGACCCATCTTATGGGATGACCAGGCTTTGCCAGGTCCTTTGTGAGATGTATGAGGATGGGTTGAACATCGGATTGGAGATCGTGGACTTCGGGGACCCGAAGGGAGTCGTCGAGACAGCCGAATGGCTGGACGAGGGCATCATACTCATCGGGGACTTCGACGAGGACTTCGAGAAGCTGGACATCGAGGCATGGAAGGAGGAATACGGATGCTGACAGGAGCAGGAGAGGACATGAACAGACTCGGACAGGATGTCAAGATCCTGGAAGGGCTGGATGAACTGGAGAACGCAGGGACGAGGATATGCATGATCGGGATCACATACGATCTCGATCTGATATGCATAGCATACAAGCCGGGCATGGGCGACTTTGTGGTCGGGAAGGGGTTTTCCTTCGACAAGGGCGCCGTACCCCCGCGCGCCTACTGGTCGAACGGCGTCTACGACTTGACACTGGCCGAGGCGCTGGAAGAGATGAACGACCGCACGGTCGCCACTCTTTGGTATTCCAAGGAGTACAGGGCGTTCAGGAGCATCGAGTCATGACCGCAGGTTGCTGGACATGGGTCGAAATACAGGAGGCCGTCGTCATGGTATCCCTGGCCCATGAAGGAATATCGAGGGAAGCCATCGAGAACGCCGTGCGGTCACGGCTGGCCGAGGAGGGCGCCTTCATGGAGACTGCGGAGCAGAGATACGGAGGGAGATGAATGAGAGACGAGAGAGGATGCAGGATCGTCCCCTACGGGGATGTGAGCAGGGCGATCGTATTGGCGATGCAACCCGAGAAATGGGACGACATGACCTTCGACCTGGGCTGCGGGATACGCGTCCATGTCCATGAATGGGAGACTCCGGACCCCGAGGACTACGAGCCCGACGAGGACGGGAACATCCCCGAGGGATACGTCTATGCCGAGATGGACATGATGGGCGAAGAGGGGAGATGGATGGAGGACGTCGACGGCGGAGTCGTGGGGTACGGACCCGCGACCACGCTCGGCGAATGGATGAAGAACGTGTTCGGGTTCGACTGAACCCGAGGAGGGCGCGTTGCTCCCACGCGCGCGCCCTTCAGGCGCGAAAGGTCGGCCAACGTCCGCGACCGACCCGCGACCATCGCATGAAGTGGACGATGCCGGGCAGGGCATGTACTGCCGAGGAGTTGATAGAATGGGAAAGACTCTGGTGTATACGTCGGATCCGTACGAGATCCACGAGCAGGGAGGCGAAGACGGGACCTTCGAGTTCGAGGAGGAGTACATGAGGCAGCTCTTCGCGGAGACCGTCGAGAGGATGACGAACGAATACGGCACGCTGGTCATGCGCGGAGAGATCCACGCGTGGGACGGCGTCCACAGGACCGCCATGGTGGTCAGGAACTTCAGGGAGGTCGGACAGGTCATCTGGGATAGATGGGTCTCCGACGTGTCCGTCTACGTGGACAACGACAGGGACGAACTCGTCGTCGAGCAGTTCCATCACGACGGGACCAACATCTGGACCTTCGAGGCCGTGTCCGCGAAGGGCCGGAAGTGGCTGGCCAACAAGTCGATAGGAGACCACGGCGCGAACGCGCTGGGGAACCATCTGGCATTCACGGCGGGCTACACCAGGCACGCCGGGATCAAGGCGATCAGGAAGGAGATGGGCTGGTGAAACAGGGGCCTTCGGGCCCCACCCACCGCTGCAGCTACTGCGGAGGGTACAACAGGGGCTACTGCAAGGCGTGCCGTTCCAGCGCGAACGTCAGGCCGATAAGCGACTTCAAGAGATGCGAGAGCAAGAGCAAGGAGGATTGAAAATGTTCAACGAATCAGCAACGGTCATCTGCTACGGCGAAGTCAAGAAGTGGAAGAGCAGGAAGGACGCGGTCCGCTACTACCACAGGGCCGTGCTGGAATGCGACGGCCACGAGAGGGAGAGATACGAGCGCGTGCTGGTTGATCTGCTGGATTCGGAATGCGGACACTGGCTCGCATGGGACGGGTGCGAGATCCCCGAGGGATACGAGTGCATACTGGAGGCGAGAGCATGAGCAGGATGAGGATCCTGGGACAGAACAGCAAGATGCAGAAGACGATGAAGGCCCATGAGGGCTACGTCTTCTACAACGTCTCGATCCCGGCGTCCGCGAGGACGTGTCCGGGCGCAGGGGCGTGCAGATACGGGTGCTACGCGAAGACGGGCCGCATGGGGCTGGATCATGCCCAGAAGGCCTACGCGGAGAATCTGGAGATGATCGACGACGGGACCTTCTGGCCGAAGCTCGACGCCGAGCTGGACGACGCCGAGCGGAGAGCGACGGCGAAGAGCAGGGAGGTTCGGATCAGGGTCCACGATACAGGGGACTTCTTCAGCGAGGAGTATCTTCAGGCGTGGCTGGACACGGCGAGGAGGCACGCCGGGATCAGGTTCTACGCATACACGAAGATGGTTCGGCTCCTTCGGGCCGCCGAGCTGCCGGACAACTTCAGGATCGTGTACTCCTACGGCGGGAGATACGACAGGGACTTGGATCGGATAAGGGGCGTTGTTCCCACGGCGATCGTCATCCGCTCGGACGGGGAGATCCCGCCGGGCTACACCGACGGCTCGCACGACGACTTCTACGCGTCGGAGGGGCTGAGCGTCGCGCTCCGCTACCACGGACCGAGGAGCAAGGAGTTCACGGCGGGTCCGCAGGACGCGATCGTCGGGATCGAGGGCTGAGAAAACCTTTAAATAAACATCTTATCTTTCACTTATATTTACAATGGTCCGTACATAACGCGGAGAATGGAGGTAATGGAAATGTATTATTTCTTGGATACAGATAGGAAGATCGATTTCAAAACAGCAAGGGAACTCAAGGAGTTCTTATGCGAGGAGTACACGCCGATATCATTGGCGCGTGCGGTGGCGGTCGACATGATCGACCGCGCGATGGAGATGGGGTACGACGACAAGGAGAGCCTGTGCTGCAATCTCGCACGGGCACTGCTCGGGGAGACGGACATGGAGGACCAACTGATGAACCTCATCGAGTATCTCGGCGAAGCCGAGGAGGTGACCGAGATGAAAGGCATGGATGCCGTCATAGGATACAAGGAGGACTGATTGGAATGGAGTACAGATACAAGGACGGAAAGAGATCGGAGGTGGAGTGAGATGAACATGGATTCGTTCAAGGATATGAGATGCCCCAGGTGCGGGGAGAGCCGCCTGTTCAGCGATTGCAACGACATGGAGTGGATCACGGACGACATGATATTCGCGACGGGGATGCTGGAGTGCCCCGGGTGCGGATGGTCCGCACGCTACACCCAGACGCTGCGCACCATCGAGGGCGGGATAGAGATCGAGGAAGAAGACGAGGAGGGAGAGTGAATGAACGGAACGGAAGCATACGACATAGCGACCCAGCTGTACGGCCGGGGATTAAGGGCGAACGACATGGACGCGATCAGGGACAAGTGCGGGTTCTCAGACTACGAGACCCTTCTGGTATACTATGCCCTGCTCGGCATGAGGAACATCAAGAAGGTGGAGTGAGATGGATAGAGCAGAAGCAGTAGAGATGGTTGAGAGCATACAGAAGGCTGTCGATAAGGGCGAGGACTTCTGCGTGGGAGGATTCAACTTCCTATGCCTTGCCGATGGGTGGAGCATATCCACAGAATGGGGAGGTATCCACGCGTCACTCACATGGGGAGACCTTCTGATAAGGAAGGCCGAAGACGTGGAGGTGAAGCAGGATTACATCGTCATCATAGAGGACCACGAGAAGATGGAGTTCATAACATTCCGTGAGTATGCGGAGGTGGAGTGAGATGAAGTACAGAGTCTACTTCAAGTACTACGCGTACACGGATTTCGAGGCAGAGGACGACGAACAGGCGAAGGAGATCAGTCCGACGCTGGACCCCCAGAGCGAAATGATATTCGCCGAAGACTGGGAGATAGATGAGTTCGAGAACGGATGCTTCTGCAGGGAGGTGGAGTGAGTGATGAAGGTATCAGGGATGAAGAAGGCCGCGGGCGAGATGGCGCGCTGTCCCCGCGGATTCCACGTCGAGGTGTGGTCGTCGAAGCACGGCGACCGCATCGAGATGTGGACCTCGGAGTATCTGTCGCAGAACTCGTGGACCGTCAACCACGGCGCGGACGAGCGCCGGGTGGACACGGAGGCACGCGAGTTGCAGGCCGTCGAAGGATGGCCGATGACGAAGGCGCTGAAGGAAGCCGCGATGAAGATATGGAAGGAGGAATGCGAATGAGGATGGTTGAACTTTTTTCGGGAATAGGTGCAACGAGAGCCGCAATGGTAGAACTGGGGATCGAACACGATGCGATCTGTTGCGAGATCGACCCGCAGGCCTACAGGGCCTACTGCGCGATCCACGGGGACACGCCCAACCTCGGGGACATAACGAAGGTGGAGCACCTGCCCGATTGCGATCTGGTGACTTGGTCGTATCCTTGCACAAGCTGTTCGATTGCAGGAAAGCAAGAGGGCATGGTTGAGGGATCTGGCACCGCCTCGTCTCTCTGCTGGGAGGTGATCAGGCTGGTGAGGGACGCCGTGGCACGGGGCGTTCCCCCGAGGGCGCTGGTCATGGAGAACGTGCCGGCGATCCTCTCGCCGAAGAACGAGCCGGAGTTCAGGCGCATGACGGACGCGCTGGCTCAGCTGGGCTACAAGTCGAGGTACGCGATCCTCAACGCCAAGGACTACGGCGTGCCCCAGAGCAGGAAGAGGTGCTTCATGGTGTCCTCGCTGGACGGCGTGTTCGAGTTCCCCGAGCCGTGTCCCGACGGGCGCGTGCTGGAGGACGTGGAGGACGTGGAGGACGTGCCGGAGAAGTACTACCTGTCGGAGTCGAGGCTGGAGGGCCTCATGAGGAGCACGGGGAAGCAGATGGACAAGGGCAACGGCTTCAGGTTCAAGCCGAAGGGGACCGAGGACACGGCGTTCACCGTGACGACACAGGCCGGGTCGAGGAAGACGGACAACTTCGTGTGCGTCCAGACGGCCACGCTGGCGGGGAAGGGCCACGACTGCATAAAGCGTATCTACTCAATTTCTGGTATGTCCCCGACCGTCACGACCGCCTGCGGAGGCGGACACATACCGAAGATCGAGTTGGACGGAATGAGATTCCGCAAGCTCTCGCCCCTGGAATGCTGGCGTCTCCAAGGTTTTTCGGACGAGGCGTATGAGAAAGTGAAGGCGCTCGGCTACTCGGACACGGTGCTGTACAGGCTGGCGGGGAACTCGATCGCGGTGCCCTGTCTGACCGCGATCTTCAGGAAGATGTACCGCCCCGAGAAGAAGAGCCAGACTACGCTGGACGGGTTCTGAATTACTATTCGACGACCAAGCTGGCTATGAATTTCTGGAGGACGTGTGTACTGCCGAAACGGCTGCGAAAATGATGACATAATCTCATTTAATCTCATTTCCGCCTATGGTCCGTCCACTACGCCATGCTATAGCATGACACGCGTGCTACAGTGTAGCACGGTCCATGCTACAGTGTAGCACGGTCACACGGCATCACCCCGAAGGATGATACCACATCGTCAGTAGCTACCAGAAATCAAGTAGCTGTTGCAATCCTGGTAGCTACCAGAACTTGAGTAGCTACCAGAATCGGAGTAGATGCAGGACAGATGACAGGACCACGAGCAGCTCCTCCGGCGAGATCAGCAAGAACAGCGTTTCCAGCCCCGTAGAGCCACGTTCTCCGTCGAGACGAACGCCAGTACCTTTTCGCACTCGAAGTCCCTCAGAATCGAAGCAGACCGCCAAAGAACGGATTCTCCGCTTCGACGCATGACCGCACAGCGTCCGCATACGCGTACGCGATAGTTGACATACGCGCGCATACGCGTACCTGCGTATATGCACAGGCACGGGCACACGGACGCGGCGAGGCGATGCAGGTGCAGGGAGACGGGCCGTTCCCCCTCGGGCAGGGCGGCTTCGGGCGATCTCGGAGCAGGGCGGCTTCGGGCGATCTCGGAGCAGGCCGTCGTCGGGCCGTCCGTCCGCTTGCTGTTGAACATTGCATTACGACAACCATGCTTCCCTTGCTTCTTGACAATCGGGCAACCTCCTCCGAGGATGCGATCCGAGCATCGGAGAACACGCGGAAAAACGCATCCGAACACGATTCCACAAACAGGATAATCTTCCACAAACAGGCTAAAAACAGGCCCGATACAACGATTGATATAACCCCTCAAATCCTTCTATATATTTGCATTCACCACACATTCCTACATCATTGTACATTTTTATTCATCGTATTCCTCATATACGTAACATTAGTATTTACTGTATCACTGTATCGTACGTAGGAAATAGTATAGAATATAGTATAAAATAAGATAGGGCTTTAAATACTACCTATGAAAAATCATCGATTTTCCAGAATTTCGCTTGATATGGACGTTGTATCAGTCCGTATCACTCGTATCGGAAAATGTACAAAAGTGTTCATTTCCCGTTACAGCAGAATCTCAAGATATCGGGTTTTATCGGGATTTCTACCGATATATCAATTAGCGGAATGACAACTGAAGTCACATTTTTGTACATCGGCTGAATAGCGTATATGCAATGCAGAACAACAACTCATACCGACTCTCCGACACCCCGATCCCGCTCGGATATCACTTATATCCACGAGCGGAAAAGCACGGAAAAGCACTCCGGAAACACCATGGAAACACCCCTCGGACACCGTCCGGCGGGCATCCCGGAACCCTCGTCATCGCCCTCGGAGAGGCATCCGCAGGGGGATACAAACCATAATAAACATCTTACATCTATCTCGATAGCAGGTGAAAAGTCATGCAACAGGCATACGTAACGGAAGACTTGAGGACGGCAGGGTTCTACCTCCTGCCGTCATGCAGGAACAGCACGATCGCATATCTCGGCGACGATCCCTCGAACGTCGCACGCAGGCTGCTCGACGAGCACCCCGGCACCGCCAGGGACGAGATCATCGACTACATCAGCGCGGACTGGAGCGTTGCCGACATGGCGTATCTCATCGCGTGGTGCACGGTCGGGCCGACGGAGCACCTCGACCTCCTGGTGGAGGCGCTCCGCGCGCTGAAGCGCGCGTGCGGGGAGGACGACGTCGTCGTCGGGGACGGCGTGGCGTGGTCGGCGGGGGTGTCGGCGTGATGAGCGTCGACTTCAGGCTGGCGAGGGTGTGGACGGAGGAGATGGACGGGCCGAGGTCCGTCGACCTGCCGTCCGTCAGGGAGATGCAGGGCGTGATGATCTCGGGGGGCATGGCGGGGCCGGGGCGCGTCGCCATGAGGGCGGACGTCCTCGCGGAGACGTTCGGGCCGGACCTGACCGTCACTCCCGCCGTCGTCGCCGGCACCGAGTGCATCGTCGTGCACAGCGGGTGCATGGGCGCACCCGTGCTCAGGCTGGCGGACGGGCTCGTCGTCAAGGGCACGACGCTGATAACACCCCTGGACGGCAGGTCGCCGGGGCGCGTGACCAGGCGCCTGATGGACGGGCTGGTCGGGCGCAGGACCGAGCTGGGCATGATGTGGGCGGTGAGGGCATGAGCCCCATCGTCGCGGTCGGCGAGGACGACCCCGTGCAGTGCGACAGGTGCGTGCACAACACGACCGTGTACGTCCGCGGGCTGTACGCGGAGGCGTGCGAGTACGACATCGGGCCGAGGGAGGAGGAGATGACGGACGAGGAGCTCGGGAGGTGGGCCGAGGGCGACTGCCCGCGGTTCGTGATGAAGAAGGAGGAGAACCATGACTGAGAGAGCCGAGTGGCGCGTGTACGCGTACACTCTGAGAGAGGACTGCCTGACCGTCCGTGAGACCTACGGCACAAGGGAGGAGGCCGAGCACAGGCTGGACGCCATAGAGACGGCCATGAGGCACGGGGGCATCGTCAGATGCGTCATCCCCGAGCTGGACAGCGTGACGATCGTCAGCGGGTCCATGATCGTGGGCGCCACGATGTTCAGGAGGAGGGACCCGCTGATGAACCTCATGAAGGTGGAGGAATGAACGGACTGCTGGTGCTTGCGCTCGGCCTCGTCATCATGGCCGCGGTGCTGGCGGTATACCGGTTGGTGAACGACATGGACGACATCAGGAGAGGAAGGAGATGACCGACTTCGAGACGGCTTCCGAGGAATACCTGAAGCGCATCGGCGATGTCATAACGAGGCGCATGGACGACAGCGCACCCATCGACGGGATGAACAGCATCCCCGTCATCATCGGGTGCGGGGTCGACTGCGAGCCTGACGAGTCCGATGAATCCGATGAATTGATGAAGGCATATATGGAGAGGAGGAGGTGGAGAAGATGACGACAGAGAAGAAGGAGTATGCGACGATATCATTCGGCACGGAGCCGGACGTCGAGGTGTTCGCAAGAGAGATGTGCGACGGATACGTGTACATCCGGGAGCTCTATGCGAAGGACAGGAACGATCCGGAGAGCAAAGCCAGGCCCGCATATGCCATCTCCGTCAGGGACAAGGTCGCAGAGTGCACGGCATCCCTGCTCCTGTCCGGGAAGGAGATGATGCGCCTGAGGACACAGATCATGCGTCTCCAACCGATGTGTGACGATGATGAAGAGGAGGAGAAGACATGATGCAGAGGGACCTGGATATGGAGAAGAAGATCATGCTGAAGGCGTACATCGGCGCGGCCCGGGGATGTCTGGAGCTCATGGAAGAGCTGGCCGACAAAGCGCCGAGCCAGGCATGCGGGTACGCATATGCGATGAATACTGTGATGGACAAGATCATCGACCTGTACGAGGATGATTGATATGGTGCTCGACGGAACTATAGATATCCAGTACCAGACGGCCTGGCAGAAATACGTCGAGCTGTCCGGGAGCAGGGCGGACCTGCTGTACAACCTGGACCACCTGGAGATGGCCACGCTGGTCCCTGCCATCCTCATAGCCACCGTCTTCTGCCTGCTCGTGTTCGGCGTGTACTGCTGCTACATGACAGCCTGCATGGAGAGGGGGAGGACGCCCCGGTGGGTGCCAGTGGCGTTCATCGCGCTGGCTGTCATGGTGGCGGTCATCGCGGTCATCGCCGTCCGCATGGGCTATGAGTACAGCTTCAACCATCAACTCGCCGACGTGGAGGCGCAGCTCGACGCGCTGGAGAGGACATGGGGGTTCGGGGCATGACTGCACAGAGAGATGAAGAGAGATGTGGGAAGTGAAGATGTATCTGGTCAGCAACAAGAACGAACCGTTCAAGATGTTCGACAGCAGGTCCGAGGCCGAGGAGTTCAGAGACGAGGTCGAGAAGGCCATGGACTACGGAAGGCTGATCAGGTTCAATCGGAACGGCAAGGAATACACCGTGGACGGCGCGCATGTCGCCATGGTGGAGATGTATCAGGCATACCGAGGTGAAAAGATATGGTGAAGAAGAGAGCAGAGAAGGAGGGGTGCAACCGTACCCCCGAGAGCGTGTACGCGGAGATGTGGGCGAGGATGATGCGCCTGCACATGTCCGGACCCACAGGGGATTTCAAGGAGGACAGGCGCACATGCGAGTGCATGGGCTGGCCCGACCTCGTCGGGAGGATGGAGGCGGAGCAATGAGCGCATACAAGCTCGTGTTCACGCTCGTGACGGGAGAGACGTTCTCTCGCTCGTACAACGATTATATTGAGGCTATAGAGGTCGCGAGAGATGTGATGCTCCATCCTAAATCGTATACGATGCAGGACGCGACCGGAGAGGTCAAGGACGTTTTCATACGGAACAGTGCGATCGTCAAGGTCGCAATGGTGAAGAAGAGAGAGGAAGAGAAATGATCAAGTCGACCATAACCTGCGACAGATGCGGAGTGGAGATGACCGAGCCCTGGGCAGAGATCCGTAACAGAGGGGACATCTACTGGGGCCGTCCGGCATCCATGCACATGTGCAAGGCGTGCGCAGAGGACTTCATGAGATGGCTCAAGAACGAGGAGGCCCAGTACATGCAGGACCTCCAGAAGAAGAACATGGACCTCCAGAGGTACATCGCCGAGCACGTGATCTCCGAGCACGCGGTCACGATCACCGCGCCCAAGACGGCAGAGGAGCTGGAGAAGTACAAGTGGAACGACCTGAATGACGAGTGGAGCAAGAAGGGATACCATTGGAGCTGAAGGAGGAAGAGGAAATGAGCGGAATGATGAAAGCAGAGATACTGAACTGCCCGTACTGCAAGAACCGGGCGGACGTGAGGGCCGAGCACATCGACGGTATTCATTCGTCCTGAGTGTATATCGAGTGCACCAGATGCGGAGCCAGAGGGCCCCATTACATCTGCGACGACACCGACACGGCACGTTACATCATCATGGCAACGAACATGTGGAACATGATCGCGAGGGATGACGAATGACCGACCAGTGCAGCGACTGCGCACACTGTCACGACGTCGAGATCAAGGCGGATTTCGACGGCCCGGGATACCTCGAAGCGGAGTGCGACATGGAGTCCGTCATGACCGACGAGGACTGCGAGAAGTGCGACGTGGGCAGATGCCCTTACTACGAGCAGATGGAGATGGAGATGGAGACCGAGGATGATTATCTCGTCAGGGAGGATGACGAATGAAGAAGATACGCTATACCGAACTCCAAACGAAGGCGGAGAAGTGGGAGAAGATGATGCGCAAAGGTCCTGACGGATTCAGGCCCTGCCCGATGTGCGGACGCAGGCTCACCATGAGCGACATCCAATTCTACGATTGCGAGGGCGAGCGCATCGGGGACCTTGAGACGATGCACGACTATGAGCACGCCAGAGACCCGAGCAACATCGCCTACCCGGAGGACTGGAAGAAGATGGCCGAGCCGGACCGCCGTCAGGCGTCCGAGATCTACGCCGAGTTGCTGTCGGCTGTCGAGGCCATCACCGTGACCTGCGACTGTGGATACTGCATGTTGGTCGATGCGTGGGACATCGACTTCCCCGACGCGGGATGGGTGGACGGATTCAAGGAGAAGGCGAACAGGAGGATGGGAGAATGACCGATCTCGATGTCATCAAGCGCAATCCCATTTCGGGCGCGTCCATCCGTATGCACATCAGACACATGGAGGGATTCAGCGCGGAGGAGCAGTCGCTGTTCGCCCAACTCGAAAAGGCCCTGGACTATCCGAGACAGACGGATCTGACGCAATGGGAGGACGAGGAATGACATACGACCAGAGGACTAAGGATCTGGTCCAGGCGTCATGCAGTCTCGACCAGGCTGGCAGGACTCTGGAACTGGCAAGGATGGCCATAAGAGGGGCCGGCTTCGAAGAGGACTCGCAGGCCCTTTGGGAGATGACGATAAAGCTGAGTGAAATCTTCCGCAAGGTGACTGACACACTGGGGAATTATGCCGTGGGAGGGCTGGAGAAGGAGGAGGAGGAAGACGAATGAGCGAATGGCAATGCGACACGTGCATCTACAAGAAGGACAACATGGCGGGCGGGCCGACCTGCCCCGAGTTCTCCTTCTTCTGGAGATGCATCACGGACATCAGCGACGGGAAACAGGAGCAGACCGGACACTGCAACAGCTACAAACCCATGCCCGGTTCGATGGAGTACTTCAAGGCCGGACACTGCAAGCGCATCATACCTAAGGGGGAGCTCGAATGACCTACCCCCTACCCTGCCCCGTGTGCGGCTACCCGGGTACGGGGCTGGTCATCAAGGCCGACTTCCTGACCCGCAAGCTGACGATAACTTGCCCCAGATGCGGGTACACCGTCATTTCGATCAATGACGACCCGTCCAAGACTCCACTGGAGGTCTGGTGCGAGATGGTGGCGGGAGAGGCCGAGGTGGATAAGATCAGGAGGGAGATGAATGGAACCGAGCACGTATCAAATCGAGGCCCTGAAGCGTCTGAAGAACGGCGACGAGACCGCAACGAAGGCCGTGATGTTCCTGGCCTATAACCTGATCCTGGATGCCATGCCCATCTCCCTCGTGGACCATGAGGCGGACAGAGCGACTCTGATCAGGATTCAGTGTGCCACGCTCAACCTGATCGGAGAGATGCAGTGGCGCCTGGATGTAGAGGACAACGGCAAGGAGCTGGCAGATAAGTGCGAGGCCCTGCTCATCGTGCTCAGAAGATACGACAATGAAAGAAAGATGAGGTGATGAACGAATGAACGCAAGAGAAACGATGCACGCTTTGATGACCGGCAAGACGGTCAGAGTCACAGGCTACAAGGCTGACGGAAGGAAGTACATGCTGGACCCGGAAGGACGCCTTCTGGTGTTCATGGAGTATGGAGGCATCAGGCCCTGCGAATCCATCAACCTGGACCTGCCATACGAGATCGTCGAGACCGAGGCCGATGCACTGACCATCGTCAGCGCACTGCTCGCCGGGAGTCCCGTCAAACACAAGGACCTGAGGTACTGGCTCGATGGAGACCTGCTGAGGAAGCAGTGGAAAGGGGAGCGCCCCATCACGCTGGCTGACTTCTCGAAGGAGTGGGAGGTCCTGCCCGACGACGAAGACAAGGAGGAAGAGGATGATTGAGATCGAGATATCGAATTGCAGGTACTGTGGAGAAAAACCGGTTTGGATGATCCTCCCGATGGGTGCAGGCATAGGATGCGGACACAGTGCCAATGGACCATGCGGCGACAACCTGGTATGCGGCTCCGACATAGCCGATGCCGTAGCCAAGTGGAACTCGAAGCAGGCAGATGATTCGAATCGGAGGGACGAGGAATGAGGATAATGGATGAGGAAGAGGAAGTGATGTTCGCGAAGAGCATGTTGAAGGACACGAAGGACAGGAAGGAGAAGGCGGAGAAGATGCTTCAGGACCTGAAGCGCATCACGCATGAGGTGGACGGCATCTGCATCGGCCTCGCGGTGAATCAGGGCATGCATATTACCGAGGGCATGAGGCTCAGGGAGAGGGTCCTTGGAAGCCTCGACGAGCTTGAGAAGGCCGTTGAGGAGTATGCAGAGTCCTGCGGAAAGACCGCCTCGGAACTCGGAGGCCGTCTCAGATGACCGTCGAGGAGCTGAAGCAGAACAAACCCTCCGAGGTATTCCTGCTCTGCCACACGGACGTGTTGGGCGGGAAGACCACGATCATCTGCGCCTATTCGAGCAGCCCTTCCGCAACGAAAGCCATGTACGAACTAGGCAGGGAGAAGATGAACAATGATACAGGATACTATGTCACATCGGTGGAGTTGAAGCAATGAGTACGGACAACGAGGTCAAGAAGACGGTCACAGCGACCCTGGAGAGCACGGAGGAGCCGAGGTTCAAGCCCTGCCCCATGTGCGGAAAGCCGCTGTCCACGAACGATGTACACTTCCTCGACTGCGAGGGAGGCATCCTCTCGGACCTGGAGAGGCTGGAGGACTGCGAGAACGCGGAGCGCGAGGAGAACGTCGCCTGCATGCTCGGAGACGACTGGAGGAACTACATGAGCAATGAGGAGTACAAGGAGTGCGTCGAGCAGTTCAAGCAGCTCCTGGAGGAGGTCGAGTACATCGCGATCGACTGTCCGTGCGGGTTCTCGTTCTGCAGGGACAGCGGGTCGTTCCCGCGGACGGGATGGCTCAAGGAGTTCACGTTCTCCGCCAACAGGAGGTGTGCGTGATGATGCTGGGCGACAGATTCACATTCTGGGATGGCACCGACGGCCCGATCATCGTGCCCAAGGATGTCAAGCCCAGGGAAAAGTCCGACACCCCGTCCGAGGTGTACCTGCTGTGTTGCAGGGACATGTCCGGCGGGGAGATGGAGATCCTCTGCGCCTATCTCGATCTGTTCTCCGCGGTAGAGGCGACGAGAGCGGAGATCTTCAGAGGCATGAACAACGGCAAGGGCTACTACATCGAGTCCGTGGAGTTGAGGCAATGATCACACAGGCTGCGGCCATCAGGGCCCTCGCGGACGGCAAAGTCGTCAGGAACGAACGCGCGGAGTATATGTTGGAATGGGGTGAGCTGAAGTACAGGTTCTTCGGAGAGTCGGAATGGACGCGGGCGAACAGCTTCGGAGGTATGATAGACATCACCGAACGCTATCCCCTGACTTTCGACGAGGCGTACAAGAAGATGAGGCTCGATGGGTGCAAGGTGTCGAGGAAGGGAGACCCCAGTTATTGCTTTCTCATCGAGATGAATCGCGACGTAGCTATGATCTATAAGAAGCGCCTCGACAACGGCGTAGCGAAGGCCGTCTTCTTCGGCCCGACCGAGATGGATGATATGTGGAGGGTAGTGGAATGAAGGACAGGATCGATATGGATGCCGTCTATATCATGGACAGACTCTACAAGGCCATGGATGCCATGGAAGGCGCCCTAGAGATCGCGGATGATGAATGCGCGGACGCGGAGGAGGTTGAGGTCTTCATGAAGCTCATGGACGCGATGCTCTACGCTATGGAGCCCGCCGACCCGAAGAAGGCCGACAAGGCCATCGAAGCTCTGTCGAAACGCGTGTACCGGCATTACGAGGACTGATTTCAGGGGTCTATACCGATATATCTCGTTTTATATATGCGCTAACAATATTTTTAATACCACTTCTGCACTATGGGAGG